>QQTW01002696.1_pt1 | contig 12982 bp, 9 predicted proteins | sample 1904831 | NCBI WGS metagenome assembly QQTW01 (sample SAMN09435610, study PRJNA476489) | Subsurface metagenome, whole genome shotgun sequencing project. | reverse complement strand
TTCTAAACTATTAAAATCAACTCCAAATAGTAGCTGATGCTGAATTGAACCAGTGGAGAACTTGCCAACCACATTTGCGGTCAGAGCATAATTTGTATTCTCAAGCTCGTATTCTCGATCTACACGATTAAAAGTTCGATTTTCTGCATCCAAACTTCCAGGAAGCGTAATTAAGTCACCCGGATCGTATTAGCATCAAAGTTAGCAACCGTTATCTCAGTAATTCCCGCAAGCGGTTTTTCTGAACGGAACGTGAAACCATCGCCATTCGGTAAACGTAACTGAGCGTTGGGAATATCAGCAATGAAATCATTACCAGTGCTACGGTTAGTAACTTGTAGTTGTGATCCAAGTGTTGTCTCTAAAATTACCTCCACACCTTTCTCAGTGGGATTTGCCTTAACTCCTGTTATTGGGACGACTGGGGTAGTAGTTGGTTGTTGAGCAAACAAATCTGCTACACGAGTTGAAACCCTCTCTAAATCTCTCACTCGACGGCTGGAAGGTTTCTGATCTTCTATTTGTACAGAAGCTAAAGTAGTTTCTGTGTCCTCTTTCCCCAGGGTAAGGGATTTCGCCCACACTGCTTGCATACTTAGAACACAAAATACACTCGTTAACAAAAGCGATCGCTGCCACAAATTCAACACTGGTCACACCAAACTTGAGAATTACTTTCAAGAAGATTACTTGAATCTCTAGTGTGATGTGAAGGCTTTTTTATCGCTAGACGGATTTTTTCTGCTGCATTTGATATTGCTTTGGACAAAAGCCGAATTTTTTCCTAAAGGCAGTAGTAAAGTAACTGTGACTGAGAAATTCAACAGAATTAGCAATTTCTGACACTTTCATATCACTAGTTTCTAGGAGTTGATACGCTTGTTCTAAGCGATAATGATGTAAATAACTAAAAGCTGTTGTGCCAAATAACTGACGAAATCCTTGTTTGAGAAGATAATCGTTTAAACCCACTGCCCTTGACAATTCCATAAACGAAGGCGGATTACTCAATCGTTTCACCAGAATATCTCTGGCATGGTAAACTCTTTCTACTACGTCCGGCTTCAAAATGTGAAGGTGGTTCTTAGCATCCTTGATTTCTGTCTCTTGTGCAACTAACATTCCCATCAGTTCTAGAGCTTTGCCTTCCAAATACAGCCTCTTGGCAATTCCCTGATAAGGACACTTTAAAATTCGCCAGGCAACAGTCTGCATAGCAGGTGTTGCAGTTCCACAACGGCAGTAATATGTTTGATGAGATTGCCGAATCCACGGTTGCAAAACCTGAGGTACTTGTCCTTGTTGATTGGCAGCAAAAGAATATAGTGATTCAGGCTGCATCAGAATATTCACCTCCAAAAAGGAGTTTTTATCCGAACAATAAAGGAGTTTGCTTGGGATCTAGTCCACTCCCCACGAAACTGTATTCGCCTCCACCAACAGTTCTGTATTGATCATGATGTTCTCCAAAAAAATGAAAGTGATACTCCAACCACTCATGTTCCTGTTCAGGCTGTAGAATAATCATGCGATCGCGCATTTGCAAATTCCCAATTATCAACTCTAACCCTTGGCGCAACTGAATTCTCCGCCAGTAACCTTTTCCCAGCTGCGGTGGATATTTGTACACCACGTCCATCACATCATCTGGATCTGGATGTTGGGAAGGTTCCACCGTCTCCTGAAATAGTTCATCAAAGGCTTGCTGGGAAAGGGTGATTGTCATAGCGATATTGAGATGAAAACCTAACTCATAATAAGAAATTATCTCATTAGAATGAATGCTTTTGCCAATTTATGAGTATTGGCATAGAGTAAACCTGGATAATACACGCTATGTTTTTGGGTTGTGTTGCAAAAACAGGAGCAGCAGGTGGTAGAGTGAGATGCCGTGTCTGTTCACTCTTGTCTCCATAGCGATAAAATAAAGCCGGGAAGCTGCTGCAATCTTCTATGCCCACGGTCTTTATTAACCCCAAAACTGACTTTGCCTTCAAGAAGATCTTTGGCTCTACGGAAAGCAAAGATATTTTGCTCAGCTTTCTCAATGCTATTCTCTACAACGAACAAGACACCATTCAAGATCTGGAAATTCTCGACCCCTACCAAGCACCCCGCATCAAAGGCATCAAGGACTCGTATCTGGATGTAAAAGCCACGCTGGTCGATGGTAAAACAGTGATCATCGAAATGCAGGTGTTGAATGTTTTGGGATTTGAAAAACGAGTGCTTTACAACGCCGCTAAAGCTTTCTCAATCCAGCTAGGTGTGGGGGAAGACTACACCCTGCTGAATCCAGTGATTGCATTAACGATTACTGACTTTGAAATGTTTCCGGGTCATGACAGAATCATTTCTCGCTACCGGCTCAAGGAAAAGAATGATTTGACTGATTACAGTGATGATATTGAACTGGTGTTTGTGGAGCTACCCAAATTCCAGAAAACCCTTGAGCAACTAGAAACGCTAGTGGACAAGTGGCTGTACTTTTTGCAATCGGCTAATCAGTTAGAAAGGATACCACCGACACTGAAGCAAGTACCTGCCATTGACCATGCCTTCACGGTTGCTCGGCAGAGCAACCTGAGCCGCAAGGAGCTAGAGATTTTGGAGAAACGACAGATGTTTCTTCACGACAGCCGCAATGCCATGCTTAAGGCGTGGCAGGAGGGAAAACAAGAGGGAAGACAAGAGGGAGAAAAAGTTGGCGAGGAGCGAGGACGCCAAGAAACAGCGCTGAGCATTGCACGACAATTGCTGGATGTGCTGGATGTAGAAACAATCAGTCTGAAAACAGGATTGAGCATTGCAGAAATTCAGCAGTTGAGGTAGCGATCGCGCCCATCCCCCGATTAAAATGTTGCCAGCAGTGTTGCGAACGAATGGTTCATCAAATCCAGACTGAACATGAAGCTGGGATTTGGGTGAGGCTGTGTGGTGAACTGGCTACAGCTCCCCTAGCTGCGCCCATTTTGCTAGGCTTAGAGCAGTATTGAGCCAGTTCTAATACATACAGAGAATTTTAGCCCTCAGTTGTATCTTGATCCGCTTCATCCTCAGCATCAGACTCTGTCTTTTTGACTACGGGAGGCTTGGGCTTCGTTGGCTTGGGACCACGCATCAAGGCAGGACTCATTGGGCTTGAGCGCGAATCTTCTTGTTGATTGCCTTTGCCTTTCCCCTTGGTCGTGTCTTTGCCCCGGGATGGCCGTGGGATGTTCCGTTCCTTTGGGGGTGGGGTGACATCAATATTACCTTCAATGGCGGTGGGTTCGGTCTCCAAGACCTCTTCTATAGCCTTGCTGGGTTCAGCATCAGCAACAGCCTGACGATCAGACCTTTTGATAGGACGTTCTACCATGATTCCGTAGTTTTGTTTATTTATATATCTTCTACGATCTTGCCAACTTAAGGAAGCGTTGACAAGCGTTAAACAGTAGGGTGATGGCTTTTGAGATGAGGAGTCTGCCAAGAGGATAGTGGGAAGCGGGCGACAGTATCGCAAAAACCAGTTGGGGTACCGATGTCCAGAAATTCGCCGTCTACTTCATAGGCGAGACCGCCATCGCGGTCGATCCAGTTGCACAGAGCAGCAGACAGATCTAACTCTCCCTGATTCTGCTGGTTGGCAGCGTCGAGGTAGTCCATGAACTGGCTTGGGAGCAGGTAGACACCGAACAAGCAGAAGTATTGCACAGGATCACTGCCCGGAATGCGGAGAGTAGAGGCTTCTTGACCCGTTGGCTTCTCGCGCATATCGAGCAGAGCAAAGACTCTGGACTGCTCTGGGAGAGAACTGACTTTCACCACCCCGCGCTGGCTGAGATCTGATTCGTAGCACCTAGATATGCCAAGTACCCCTTTGCTGAATTGTAGCCCGATATCGAGAACTTGGCGTAAGCAAGGGACGGTGGAGTACGAACGGTAGAGGTGGTCGCCCAAGAGCAGAACAAAGGGCTGAGAACCCACAACTTCTCGGCATTGCAGCACAGCGTGACCGAAACCACCGGGTTCAAGTTGGTGAACATAGCGCAGGTGTTTGGAAAATTCCTTAAGCTCGCTCCAAGCATGAAGTATCCGGCGACCACCAGCACCTTCAAGTGTTCCCCCTGGCGGTTCATTAAAGTACCTGCGAATCAAATCGCCATCGCGCGGAGATACGATGAGTACTACCTCCTCTACCCCACTAGCTAGAGTCTCTCGTACAATCCAATCCACCACTGGACGCAGGGAACCATCGCGTCCTGGAACTGGTAACAGAGCCTTGGGAAGGACTTTTGTGGCTGGGTAGAGGCGGGAGGCGAGCCCGGCTAAAGGAATGATGGCGCGTGTCGGTTTCACTATACTTTGCAGTAATACTACTGAGTTTACTTTGGTAGATGCGGTGGCTACTCTGCTATATTTACCGATTTCATAAATCTTTTAGCAAGTTTTCATAGACATAAGTTGAGATAATGACTGCCCCAGATAAATGGCTCAACACCGCAAGTGAAGGCTGCTCAGAGTAGAAATAATACCATGCAAGCGCCATTATCTAAAAACGAAGCAGCAAGGCTGGAAGCGCATAAACGCCAATTGACACAGAAGGGGCGCAAGCGATTCTTCCAACAGGTTGTTGCAGGGTTTGGGTTAGCCTCAGCAATTTTGGTTGCCGTCGGCGTGGTCTCATACCGAAGCATGACTAAACTCGTTGAAACCTCTAACCAAGCAGCACAAACTCAAAAGGTGCTTGGAGTCGAAGATGTACTCTTCCGGCTGAAGGATGCTGAGACCGAGCAACTTGGCTACATTATAACGGGACAAGAGCGTTATCTGGAAACGTATCGCGCTGCCATTAGGGTTGTTGATATAGAGATTAAGGAACTCCGGAAATTAATCGCTGATAATCCCAAACAACAGCGGCAGCTCGACATACTTGAGTCCCTAACAGCCAGAAAAATTGTTGAACTCAACCAGACAATTGACCTGCGGAAGAACAAGGGATTCTCTGCTGCAGCACAGGTACTCCTGACGGAGCAGAGAAAAAATCTCATGGATGAACTCTACTCCTGTCTGCGTGAAATCGAGAACAAGCAGAAGGAGTTGTCGAAACAGCGATCGCAGGCGGCGGCGTCGCGTGCCCAATCCACGATTTTTATATTCTCGAGTGGCATTTTCCTGAATCTTTTCATTCTTGCAGGAGTCTACTACTTGATTTATTGTGAAATCACCAAGCGCAAGCGGGTGGAGGAACAAGTCAATCTCCTGCAAACATTGATGTTGGCAGTTGGTGAGTGCCAAGATTTCGACGAGGCTCTGACAGTTATCCTGAGTACCGTATGTGAAACTAAAGGTTGGAATTATGCAGAAGCATGGATTCCTTGCCTTGACAAAAGCGTCTTGACATGTAGTTCTGCTTGGTACAGCCGCGTCGATGGTAAAGCTGAAGTAACTCCTCCTTTACTAGAGAAATTTAGAAGATTGAGCAAGGGGTTGACCTTCCCACGGGGTACTGGGCTGCCTGGACGTGTCTGGTCATCGCAGCAGCCAGAGTGGCAAGAGGATGTTTCGAGAGAGTCAGAGGCTATTTTTTGGCGTGCCCAAATGGCTCGGGACTGCGGGTTAAAAGCCGGACTGGGAATTCCCTTAATCGTCGATGAGCAGGTGCTGGCGGTTCTGGTGTTTTTCAAGTTTGAATCCTGCCCCTACGATATACAACTGCTTAATAGCATTTCAGCAGTTGCGGCTCAATTGGGTTCGGTGACGCAGCGCAAGCAGGCAGAGGCAGCGTTGCGCCAAGCACACAACGAGTTAGAACTTAGGGTCACCGAACGAACCACAGAGTTGCTGACTATAAACGTTGCCTTGCAGGCGGAAATGATCAAACGCCAGCAGGTCGAAAAAGTACAGGAGCGCCTGCTTGAGCAGCTTGACAATGAGCGGGGGCAGCTTGAAGCTATCCTCAGTAGCATGACTGATGGGCTGATTGTTAGCGATCTGGCAGGGAATGTTCTGTCAATGAACCCTGCAGCTTTGCGCCTCCATGAGTATCGAAGTGTTGAGGAAGTGCGCAGGCAATTGGAAGAATTTCCTGATACGTTTGAACTGCATTATCTAGATGGACGCTCAATGCCAGTCGAGGAGCGGCCCTTGGCCAGGGTGCTTAAGGGAGAAATCTTCTCCAACTACGAACTTCATGCAAGGAGAATCGATACTGGAAAATCCTGGTTCGGCAGCTACACTGGTTCGCCCGTATACAACAAGGCTAACGAGATCATACTGTTGATTCTCACGGTACATGACATCACTGGGCGCATTCAAGCCGAAGAGATACTGTCTACCAGCCTAGAGCGCTACCGCTTTCTGGCGGATGCAATGCCTCAGATCGTCTGGACTTCACGACCGGATGGATATTTAGATTACTATAACAAGCGCTGGTACGATTTCACTGGCTTTGTGGAAGGAGAAGGAGGTGATAGCAGTTGGAAACCGCTCCTTCATCCTGAAGATGCTGAGTTATGCTCGAAATCTTGGTACGCATCAGTCAGGACTGGTGAACCCTACGAGATGGAACTACGCTTTTTCGACCGCAAGACCGCCAGCTACCGCTGGCACCTGAGCCAGGCGCTACCTATGTGCAACGAAGCAGGAGAAATTGTGATGTGGGCTGGTACCTGCACAGACATCCATGATTACAAAGAGGCACAGAAGTGGCTTCTGGAAATCCATGAAAGGCTAGAAATCAAGGTCCAAGAGCGGACAGCACAGTTGGTAGAAGCACGAGAAGCTGCTCTGGAAGCCTCGTGGTTCAAGTCCAGATTCCTCGCGAATATGAGTCATGAAATCCGCACTCCCATGAACGCCGTGTTGGGGATGACTGGGCTGCTGTTAGAAACTCCTCTAACCCCGGAACAGCAAGACTTAGTCGAAACAATTCGTATCAGTGGAGACGCCCTTTTAAGCCTGATCAACGAGATTTTGGATCTCTCCAAACTTGAGGCTGGGGAGATGACTCTCGAAACTCTAGATTTTGATCTGTCCATCTGTGTTGAAGAGGTGTTGGAGTTACTGGCTCCCCAAGCTCATAAAAAAGGATTGGAAATTGCCGCATTAGTCTATCGCGATGTCCCCATTCACCTGCAAGGGGATACTGGTCGCTTGCGGCAAATTCTGCTCAACCTAATTGGCAACGCGCTCAAGTTTACCAGTGCTGGAGAGGTGATAGTACGGGTAGAGCTACAATCAGCAACTCCGACTTCTGCCACAATTCACTTTTCTGTGACGGATACCGGTCTTGGTATTGCTCCTGAAGACCAACGTAAACTCTTTGCCTCGTTTTCTCAAGTGGATGCTTCCACCACGCGCAAGTATGGCGGCACCGGTTTGGGATTAGCCATCTGTAAACAGTTGGTGACTGTGATGGGAGGAGAAATTGGGGTGGAAAGTCAATTGGGGCAAGGCTCAGAGTTTTGGTTTGAGCTGACTTTCGCTCTTGCACTCCAGCCTGGAGCACCAATACAGGAGTACAGGCTTCTGGCCAATCGGCGCTTATTAGTTGTGGATGATAATGCTACCAATCGCCAAGTTGTCTACCATCAAGCTACCCGTTGGGGGATGCAAGTGGATGAGGCTTCTTGTGCTGCTGCACTCATGGCTCTGCAAGAAGCAATTGAGCAGGGGATGCCCTATGATGTGGCCTTGATTGACATGCAGATGCCCCAGACAGATGGCATAATGGCAGAACAAATTAAAGCCAATTCTGCTATCGCTGGGATACCGTTGATCATGCTTACCTCTACTCATCAACGGGATGAAGTGCAACGAGTGAGCAACATAGGCTTTGCTGCTCATCTAGTTAAACCTGTTAATCCATCCCGGCTCCTCGACACCATCATGACTATCTTGGGAGGGCATAGCAGGGGAGGTGAGGGAGCTGAGGAAACTGGGGGGGTAGAGGAGCTTTCTAAATTCAACTTAAGAATTCTGCTAGCTGAAGATAATCTGATGAATCAGAAAGTAGCTCTCAAGCAACTTAACAACCTGGGCTATACCGCCGATATTGCTGCTAATGGTCAAGAAGTTTTGCAGCTATTGGCAAAAATTCCCTACGACTTGATTCTGATGGACTGCCAAATGCCGATTCTCGACGGTTTGGAAACTACACGCGAAATCCATCTGCGGCAAGAAAGATCCAATGCTTACGGTCGTCGCCCTGTAGTGGTGGCGATGACCGCTAATGCCATGAAAGAAGACCAACAAAGCTGTCTTGATGCAGGTATGGATGATTATTTAAGTAAGCCGGTGAGCAAAGAAAAATTGGCAGCGGTGCTAGAGCGTTGGGGCCGCGTGATTTTGAATACATCGGGAAGATCTGAGCAGATTTCTACCACAGACTTAGGTTCGTTCGACTTGCCTATTGATTGGAAACAATTACATCAACTCTCTGAGGGTAACACCGAATTTGAATTGGAGATATTGCAAATGCTTGTTGAAGATACCCAAGCCCGTCTAGAGACCACAAAAGCAGCGATAGCTGTTAATGACATTCAGCAAATTGAACGAGAAGCTCATCAGCTTAAAGGTATGAGTGCGAATGTTGGAGCCACAGCCATGCAACTAGCTGCAGAAGAACTAGAACAACTAATTCGTTGCCAAGATATGGAAGGAGTAGATGATTTAATATTAGAGATAGAGGAAAATGTCAACCGTATTCAAGCCTTTCTACTGTTACCAAAGCTTTCTTAAAGTGTTTAGCACTGAAGAGCAAGTTTTTGGATAAGTCACAAATTGTGTTAATTAATTAAAAGATCTAAATTAATGTCTAAAATTTTAATTATAGATGATGATATTATCATTCAGACGGTACTAAAAAAAACACTCCAGAACCAGGGTTATGATGTTACTGTAGCAAGCGGTGGCACTGAAGGAATTACACAAGCAAAGCTGGTACGTCCCGCTCTAATTATCTGTGACTGGATGATGCCGCACCTGAATGGAATAGAAGTGTGTCGTCAGATTAAGGCAGATCCAGAATTTTTAACTACTTTCTTTATCCTACTGACTACTCGGGAAAATGTGGAGGATCGAGTTAAGGGACTTGACGCAGGAGCAGACGAGTTTCTCTCTAAGTCATTTGAGATTAATGAATTGAAGGCACGGGTACGAGCGGGGCTAAGATTACAGCAGCTGAACCAGGATTTACAAATTCAAAAGCAAGCTTTGGAAGCAGAATTGGCTTCGGGGCTAAAGTTACAGCAGCTGAATCGGGATTTGCAAGTTCAAAAGCAAGCTTTGGAAGCAGAATTGGCAGAGGCAGCTAATTACGTGCGATCGCTCCTCCCCCAACCATTGGTAGGAAATATAACTACAGAAGCGCTGTTTGTACCCTCGGCACAACTGGGAGGCGACTGCTTCGACTATTACTGGCTTGATGATGAGAATTTAGCAATTTATCTACTGGATGTCTCAGGGCATGGAGTGGGTTCAGCACTACTGTCTGTGTCCGTACTCAATGTCTTGCGTTCACAATCCCTACCCAACACTAACTTTTGGCAACCCAGCCAAGTTCTGAAGGCACTCAATCATGCCTTCCAGATGATTAATCACGGCGAGCGGTACTTCACAATTTGGTATGGAGTTTACAATCAAATCAAGCAGCAGCTCGTTTATGCAAGCGCTGGACATCCACCGGCTGTACTACTATCAGGTACATCTGTGGATTGTGTCCAGGTAAGACAACTGGGAAGTCCAGGACTTCCATTGGGCATCGTGCCTGAGCATCACTTTGATGATAATTATTGTGAGATTGAACAAAGCAGCACTTTATACATTTTTAGTGATGGTGCTTACGAAGTTCATAAACCAGACGGCACAATTTGGGGTCTAGATGCTTTGATTAATTTACTGACAGAATTTCGCAAGACCAACACTTATAATATAGACTTTGTGTTGCGCCAAATTCAAAGTGTGGCGGCCATTACTAATTTTGAAGATGATTTGTCTTTGTTAAAAGTTGACTTTAGTCAGCAGGGCAGAGTTTTAAAACATTAACAGATGGAAAGCACCATGTTGTTGAATTTTTCCTGATCAGTAAAAATCTCAAACACTTGATTCATTTTAGTCATTTCAAATAACATTTTTACTTGATTATTAATTGAGCAGAGAAAGATCTTACTATTAGCTGCCTGCACTATTCTCTGTGCTGAAATCAAACCACCCAAGCCAGAACTATCTATAAATGTCACATCTTGCAGATCAATCAAAACAATATCGACTCCAGTGGTCATAACATCACTAATGTGATGACGCAGTTGTTTAGCCTTAGTAGCATCTAGAATTCCAACCGGTTGAACAACTTTGACGATAGGACTCATTTGTTTCAGATCCTGTTATTCGAATTAATACTTATACCAGATTAAAAGGATATAGACTCGATTATAAATGGTACATTCACGAGGTTTTTAGTAAAATTTTTACGAAGACCGTCTGTACTAATACTGAAAACCGAGTGCTTTGCACAGAGAGTAGGGGCTAGGGAGTTGTTTGATCAGAACAATGTTAATTTTGGTAGTGATATTACTGTAGGCAATTGGATAGGTTTTACAGGACACTCTCAATATATGAAGTTTTTAGGAAGTTATAAATTTGGATGAGTACTGATACGCGGTCAGCAATTCCCACGCGGTCTAATATATTTGGAACTACCAAGCTGTAGTTGAGACTCAAGTAATAAATGTTGTAAGCCAAGCTATGAAACGAACCGATGACTATAGCCTTATTGTCCTTTCTGTTGTCCTCGTGGTGCTTGCCTCCTATACGGAGCTAGAACTGGCTGGGCAGGTCACAGTAGTCCGAGGACATATTTATAAGCTTTGGCTGGCAGTCGGGGCGCTCGCTATATGCATTGGCATCTGGTCGAAATACTTTATTGCCATCAGAAGAGCAACAACAGTGCGTCAGAGTGAAGAGCGCTTCCGTTCCCTTGTCCAAAATTTATCAGACAGCATCACAATCCTCGACACTGATGGAACTATCTGTTATTTAAGCCCCTCTGTTTCGGGCATCTTGGGTTATCAACCTGAGGATTTAATTGGCAAAAATCAATTTAATTATATTTATCCGGAAGATATTGTAGCTGTACAGGCTGCCTTTGCTAACACTATTAAAAATCCGGGCACATCTGTTACTGTTGAGTATAAATTTAGACATGCGAACAATTCTTGGGTTTGTTTAGAGTCTGTCAGTAATAATCTCTTAGGCGATGCGAATGTGAAGGGGCTGGTTATTACCTCCCGCGATATTACTCAGCGTCAGCGGGCCCAACACCATCTGGTTGTACAACATGCCGCCAACCGTGCCTTGGCAGAGTCCACCACGCTGGTCGAAACTACACCAAAAATCCTACAAGCGATCTGCGAAACCCTGGGGTGGGAACTAGGCGAACTTTGGAGAGTAGACCAGCAAGCCAACCTGTTGCGCTGTGTTGAAACCTGGCATTCGCCTTTGCTGGAGGTGCAAAAGTTTAAGGAAATTACTTGGCAGACCACGTTTCAAAAAGGCGTTGGACTACCTGGTCGCGTTTGGGCTAGTGGCGAACCCGTTTGGATTGCTGATGTGATCCAGGATAGTAACTTTCTGCGTGCGTCGGTAACTGCTGAATCGGGGTTGCATGGTGCCTTGACTTTCCCGATCCTATTGGGGGGTCAAATCCTCGGCGTCATGATCTTTTTTAGCCGCCAAAAGAGTCAGCCTGATCAAGACTTGCTTGAAATCCTGACAGCCATTGGCAGTCAGGTTGGTCAATTTATCAAGCGCAAGCAGGCAGAGTCAGCGCTGCAACAACAATTCCATCACGCCTTGCTGCTTAAACAAATTACTGAAGAAATTCGCCAGAACTTAGACACAGAACATATTTTTCAGACTGCTGCAGCTCAAATTGGTCGAGCATTTCAAGTCAATCGTTGTGTAATCCACAGCTACATCACGACGCCAATAGCCCAGGTTCCCATCGTCGCTGAATATTTACAGCCAGGTTATGCATCGATTTTTGATTTAGACATTCCCATTATTGACAACCCCCACATGCAGCAGTTGCTAGCCCAGGGAGAGGCGATCGCCTCCCGTGATGTGTATGCTGATCCACTGCTGCTTTCCTCCCCTCCGATTTATCGCCAAATTGGATTGAAATCGATGTTGGTCATTAGCACCTCATATCAAAGGGAACCAAATGGAATTATTGGATTACATCAGTGCAATGAATTCCGTGATTGGACAGAGGATGAAATCGAACTGATTGAAGCAGTGGCGGCTCAAGTTGGACTAGCGCTGGCTCAAGCCGAGTTCTTAGAGCAAGAAATGCTTCAAAGGGAAAAATTGACTTTGCAAAACTTTGCTTTGGAGAAAGCGAGACGGGTGGCAGAAGAAGCTGACCGCTCTAAAAGCGAATTTCTTGCCAAGATGAGTCATGAAATCCGCACTCCCATGAATGGAGTTTTGGGGATGACCAGCCTACTGTTAGATACTCCCCTGAACCTGGAGCAGGAAGATCTAGTCGAAATAATTCGCATTAGTGGGAACGCTCTCTTAAACCTCATCAACGAGATTTTGGATCTCTCCAAACTTGAGGCTGAAGAGATGACTCTAGAAACTCTAGATTTTGACCTATCCATCTGTATTGAAGAGGTGTTGGAATTACTGGCTCCCCAAGCTCATTTTAAAGGATTAGAAATTGCCGCATTAGTCTATCGCGATGTCCCCACTCACCTGCAAGGGGATGCTGGTCGCCTGCGGCAAATTCTGCTCAACCTGATTGGTAACGCGCTCAAGTTTACCAGTGCTGGAGAGGTGATAGTACGGGCAGAGCTACAATCAGAAACTCCGACTTCTGCCACAATTCGCTTTTCTGTGACGGATACCGGTCCTGGTATCGCCCCTGAAGACCAACGTAAACTTTTTGACCCATTTTCTCAAGTGGATGCTTCTACTACGCGCAAGTATGGCGGCA
>QQTW01002695.1_pt1 | contig 12982 bp, 10 predicted proteins | sample 1904831 | NCBI WGS metagenome assembly QQTW01 (sample SAMN09435610, study PRJNA476489) | Subsurface metagenome, whole genome shotgun sequencing project. | reverse complement strand
AGGGGGGTTGTGATCGTGATCGAGGCCAGTCGAATAAGGATAATCGCCCGCTAGGTTATCGTTATATCGAGGAGGAGGAGGAGGAGGAGGAGGAGGAGGAGCATGGGTATGGCTGGAGGAGTGCAGGCGAGAATCGAAGTGGGAGACGTTGGAATCGATAATCTCCTCAAGCAACCTCGACGCCACACCCAATCCACGATAGGGGGCTAAGACAGCGAGGGTCTGAATATAGATCCTCCTCCTTTTCTTCTTTTTCTTTTTCCTCTTCTCTATCTTCGTTCTCTTCGTCGGATGACTCGTCTGCGTAGACTCCTCTATCCAGCTAACTTCCTTTTTTGAGTTTCTGTCGGAGGGAGAGAGATCTTCGAGAATATTTGGTTTTGATGTTTTTGACTGCCCTCCTCCTTTTCCTCCTCCTCCTCCTCCTGCTGCTGCTCCGGAATATACTCCGGGATCTGATCCCAACCCACAGCGCAGAGAAGAAGAACTGGTAGTAATACCAGTCCTGACTTCAGGTCCAGAAATGGTATCAATATGTCCGGGTTGAGGTCCAGAAACGAAGCCCAAGCTCAATCCAGATCCAGATTGAGATCCAGATCCAGCCTGAAGAATACCCGTCCGAGAGGCAGTTCCAGAAGCTGATCCAAAACCAACTCGGGAAGGTATAGACGAAGAAGGAGGAGGAAGAGAAGGAGAAGAAGGGACAACACCACCCCTCAAAACCTCTCTCATCCCCTCCATGTCCATGTCCTCTGGGATATCTTCGAGTCGACATCGTATTCCTCCTATTACTTTCCCTTCTTCTACTTCCTTATCATTGTTGCTCATCCCACTCCTACTTCTATCTTGATCTCCATCTTCTCGACTACCATCCTCCGTCTTTTCAGCCTTATCAATCCCATCTTGTCCATCATCGTCACCTCCTCCAGCACCGCCATTTCTTCTCCCTCTTCCCGAGCGACGATCCCTCTCATCATCATCATCATCATCATAAGAAGATTCTCGAAAAACCGCAACACGAGTCAACCCCCCCGTCTTTTCATCGTTCAAAATCTCTTTATAAAATTTCTCTGGGTAAGGAATAGGGAGTAAAACTTTATTCAACTTCTTCAAACCGTCTAGGTGGTTCTGAGTCGTAATTTTTGTAATCTGGATTCCGGTCGGCAAGGATCTTTTCTTCTTGTCATTTTTCATCTTCGAGGTTTTTCATGCGTCACCTTCGATGATTCGGAGGGCTTCAGATTCCGTCAATTGGTAGGGCTATGGTAGACTGGGCATGATTGGTGTTGAAGGGGATCGGATGGAGCTGGTGAAGGGTTTATGTTGTGGGCATATTCGATTTGTTGATAATAGGAGCTATCGTAGACGGAATGGGGTGATGTTTCGGGGTTGGAATGAATTGAGTGGAATGAGTTAGAACTCAGATGGGAAAAGACTGTAATATGGAGGTTGGTGGATGATTGATGGATGTATTAAACAAGTAAGCTGTTAAATTGAAATCATAGGACTTTGGTTTTGACTGACTCCAGATCGGCCAATCAATTAAGAAAACAACTCATCAAAAAATCCCATATGGATGCTTGGAATAATGTCATGGGTCGAGAGTTCGGGTTTCGTGCTCTCCCATTGATCGAAGGAAAGGTCATTGGTCAACCTGGCGGGCGTCGTCCGCAGCTTCGCTGGCCGAGACGAAGCTAGCGAACAATAACTTCAACGTAACCCACGCCTGTCATTTCATCTTGAGCGGCACGCTGGATCAAACATCAAGGAATGAATAGCTGTTTGACTAATTGGATTTCTGAATAAAAAGGTATCTAAATGAATGGGGTATATCTTTGTTCGAACAACCACAGAAATGGAGATGTGGCATAGGACACAAAGGAGAATTGGAGCACGACTTGCTCCTAACGGGTACTGTGCTCCACCACCGTCCACGCACGCACATCTTTCCCAACCTCCCATCTCGCTATGCGACGACGCCCTATCCTCGCGGGACACAAAGAAAATAAATATACACAGAAAGAATGGAATGAGGATCACTGATCACAATGCAAAATCCTCATAGTGCAAATGAATCTCATCCCTCAACGGATTCTCCAAGACCTGCGTCTGAAGCCGCGCCACGGTGCTGGCGACATCGGTCCGCATGCTCGGTGGACCACAGACAAACACGCAATTCCTCTTTCCAAACTCTTTCGAGAAATCCCGTAGCATATACGGAATATCCGGTCGTCCATATTCGACGGACCATCCGTCGCGTTGTTTGACGCCCGAGACCCCGAACGCGAACCGCATCAGGTTCTTCTGGAACAGCGTCGGCGTCGAGGGGAACCCGAAATCGAAATTCGATTGACCCGGTTTCGGTAACCCGCTGAGATCCAACGATGGTCTTTGACGCGTATGTGCCCTCTTCGGAGGCTGGAGATGAGTCGGCATAGGCAAGGCGGCGATCCCGTCTTCGTTCTCCCTCCGCAGTTCTTGCTCCTTCTCCACATCCCCTGCGGCTTCTTCTCGAATCAGCGCTGAGTTGCGCTTGCTGGCGATTCCCTGCGCGAGCTCGTTGATCTTCTCGCTCCCAAACAACCCGCTGATGGGTCGTTGGGCTTTGTTGTTCAAGGATGAAAAGTCGGCCGTTTGTCGTTTCGCGGCCGTCACGAAGAACTGACACTCCACCGAGTCCGGTGGGGCGTATTCTCGACAGATCCGCAGCTCTTCCTTGAACCATTCCATCGCCTCCAATCGTTTCACGGCCCACACGACATGCACCTTTTTGGTGACCGCCTTGCCGTCTCGCATCCGTTTCACCAGATCCAAGATGTGGCTCACCAGCGCCGTAATCCCGCTGCCCCCGGCCACGAGGACGACATTGTCGAACGAGTCTAGACTGCGCTGCATCCCGCCGTAAGGCCCGTCGAGGAATGCCCGGTAGGTATGCAACGGCCCCTTCTCGAGCGCCGTGTTGAGCACCTTCCGCGTGAACCCGCCAAACGGCTTGAACACCAGCGCCAGATCGCGGTACTGCTCGCCGTATTCGGACGGGAAGTCGTCGCTGCACAGCGAGGCGATGGTGAACGGATGATTCTCGAAGATGGAGATCCCAGGAATTCGCAGATAGACAAACTGGCCGGGCTTCCATCGGACTTGCGTCGGAATCGTCACCCTTACCGCGTTCTCGGGCAATAATGTCACCGCCGCTTCATCCCCGATCAACCACGACATCCGGAACGGGTTCGTCCAGTTGAGCTTGAACAGTCGAATCCCGTAGCAGGCCACCCAGATGGCCACTGTGGCCCACAGGTAGTCCCACGAGGTGAGATAGTTGTGGCAGTGCCAAAAGAGCATCCCCAGAAAGATGATGGCGGCAGGGGTGTGCAGCAGCACGAAAAGCTCGTACATCCATGCCCGGAGGAAGGGTAGAGAGGCCACGCACAGCCAGATCAGGGGGACCAAACAGGCAATTCCTGATACCATCAGTCAGTGCGGATAGAGCGAACGAGGAATGGCCACACCCACCAGTGTTATACACGAGACTGCTTTCCTGGAAGTAGCTTCGAAACACCTCCATCGCCCCCTTCTCCCACGCTGGCTGAATGTAAAACGGCAAGGCGTGAATCAAACTCAACAGCAGACACAGATACCCTCCCCACCGATGATACTTGTTCAACCGCTCATGTCCAATTCCCGTCAACATCGACACCAGATTCGCCTTCATGCTCATGGCGACAATCCACGGCATCATGGCGACGGCCAGCATGCCCGCCCGGATGGCGACCGGTGGTGATCCGAACCGAATAGACGGATAATAGAGCGGCTGCGGGATGAAGCAATATAACACGACGAAGATGAGGGCACACGACGCCACGAGCAACGCGCCCAGCGAGGGAAAGATCCAGGTGTGTCGTCGCCAGCGCAGGTTGGGAATCGGTCGGTAGAGCCACCATCTCACGGCGGCAATGGCTCGATTGAGCGGCCGTATCGATGACAAGGTCGATTCGGTCTTGGGTGGTTTGGGTAGCTCCCCCGGCTGCGGAAACAACCTCGCCACGCTGTTGGACGTCCCCAAACTCTTCATCTCGTAGTCGCTGTCGGGCGAGGTCGACGTCGAGGCTTCCATCTCGTCCTTGTGCATCGCCGTCCGGATCTTGTCCTTCCAGATGTTGAAGTACCGGGCCGCCGCCGTCAAGACCAGTAAAATGATGCAGAAGTAGGTCCAGCCCAGCGCGTACTTGCCCGAATCCTTCCATGGGTCTTGTCGACTGGCGTCGATGATTCCTTGGGGACTTGAGTTGTTGACGGGTATCCGCACCCTCTTGACCAGCGAGAGGGACTGCGAGAGGTCGTGTGTGGCGTGCGTGATGGTCGCCCCCAGATCACGAAGGGCCAGCGCCCTCGCCATCGTCGACATTTTGAGGGGTTTCAACAGCTCGAGGCTGTCCTCGTTTGAAGGCGCTCCAGCTTGGAAGAGATTCTTGAAGAGAAGCTCGCTCTGACCAGTTCTTCTAAAGAACCCGAGCTCGAGCCGAGATGTCGCGCACCGATGCGCCCCGACGCAGTCAGGCTGACGCTGTCGGTGAGATATCCTGCGCTGTCGCAAAACTCCGGTTCCTCTATATCCCTGGCGCTTTTCGATGATTCGATGGATCCTCGGAGGAACTGCGCGCCGTACAGGAACCGTTGGGGCAATGCTATTTGGTCGATGTATAGCTCTATCGGATATCTCAAGCTCGACCGACGAGTATCCAGACTCTGCGATCGCGAATATAATGAAGCGCAAACGTGCTTGTCCTGCGAACGAAGAAGACGACGAACAATGCCTTTCCAACTGAAGATGGCAAATGCAACAACGCGGCCCCTGGTCCGGTGGATATACCGATCGCTCGACCGAGAGACAGTCCGCTATCGTCACCCCCCCAATCGGATCGTGCGGGCTTCCCTCCCCATTCTGGTCGAGGGTTTTGCGCCCGCACTCGCACTCGCGTCCCCTCCTCCACGGACAAGCAAGGGACCTGTTGTTCGACCACTGAGACCCCTCGAACAACCGCCGAGGCGGGGACCAACCCAACATGGGCGGCCGATGTCTGCCGGGATGACCGTCAGAGCAAAAGGGGAGGGGCGGAGAAAGTGTGCGGTGCCTTTCTTGGGCCGTGCCGGGAGCGAGCAAGAGCGAGCCAACAGGGTCGCCATCGCACGCCCATCACGCACGCACACACGGGCGGAACAAGGGCGCTCCGGGGTCTAGGGTGGGGCTTGTTGCGTTGGATCGCACGAATGAAAGGTCCAGCCTGCCAGTATCTTACCGTATGCTGGTCTTCAGTGCCAGTGCAACACGAATCTTCTTCTTCTTCTTCTTGCTCTTCCACCTCCTCTTCGCGCCGCACCCATCAATCTCCATCGAGATCGGAGACGGGACCCTAATCCGCATGCCGACCGCCTTCCCAACGTCCATGTCCATGTCCATGCGCGGCTTCCTTGGCGTCGTCCGTTCTGACGGTCTCCAAGCTGCATGAAGCAGAGCGGTTGGCAGCGCCAAGCGAGGAGCACATCATCCGGGAGACGCTCCAAAGTTCCAGCCTGCTCGCCGAGTTTTCTTTCTTGACTTTCTCCGCGCAGCGTTTAATCATTGGGGAAACAATACCCCGAGAACATGATCGGCGCTGTAGGTTGGTGGAGTCGCAATCTTTCAGCCCATGTTGATCCTTCCCGGACGGCCATCAAGCATGCAATTCCAACCAGCGGCCTGACAGCCGCAAACTGCGCCGTGTGAGCACATTGAAGAAGTTGGTTCCACAGAGGGCTGCATAATAATCTGGGCCTTCGGGGCCAGATTTGCACTTCGTTTTCTCTTCTGGCTCTCTCTCTTGTCTTTCCCAGAAGCTAACCCTCGAGCGGGAACTGGCGCTGGTGACTTGGTGCTTGGTGCCACGGTCGGCTATCGAACGGACGGACGGGAAGGCGTGACGGTGCGTGCAGGTGGGCGAACCAGGGTTCGGGCATGGCTTGTGGTCCGTGGGTGACCGGCCACCAGCAATGGGACGGACCGAGTGGATGGAGGCGCCCCATTGGAGGAGCCTGGGAAGGCCAACGGCCAGTAATATGCGCGCATTAAACGCCGGGTCTTGATAGGATGGTGTCTTTCACGTTGAAGAAATGGGAAAGGAGTGCACGTGCAATAGAAATCGGGATGAAATGGAAGAAACACTTGATGAAGAACATCAAGTGTCGATAGACAAGAAATGAAATATATCGAGCTGATATATTGCTTCGGCCACCCGGTCTGTCCTTCGAGGCATGCAATGGAGGCTTCAGAGAAAATGCCTGGGATATCACGTGAGCACATACTACGATGATGGAGGCGAGAGAGTTATGTACCTGCATCAACGTTTGAGCTTCTCGATGCATCGTGACATCCACAGGACGTTCATCTTCGTAGGCGCCGTGACGAGATAGCCGCCCTCGGATGTGGAAAGGGTCCAGAGGACGAGCTGGTGGGGGGCTGCACATCCTGCCTGTCGGGACCAATGGCGACCGTGTTGCGTCTCTATCGAATTGTTCTTAGAGTAGTGCCAGACTCGAATATCCCTACTCCTGCCTACTTACCTAACCGCCATTCATCTCGTGAAGCTTTCTTTCTCGAGGCGTAAGTGTTGAATTGAGTGTGGGCGAAGTGCGAATGAGTGTGACGACATATCTGGAGCCATGGACACAATTGGCGCGCGTTTGTATCTCTAAGCGCGTCAGACCTCATCACCTCATCCGGTCATACATTTGACGGACATCGTCACCGGCACACCAACTTCGCGATGGCCAGCTCCAGTCTCAATCCGGGCCAGCACACCATGAATGACGACATGACATCCACGGCGGCTGCTCCCACCTCGCTATCCTTCCCTCGCGCCACCTTCGCCAAGCTCTCCCCTCGGCCCTTCCTGCTCGCTCATCTCCAACCGACATCCAGCTCGACCCCGATCGTGCGTCCCAACGGTCGAGGCGTGTCCGAGTTCCGCGCGGCCAGCGTGCACACCGGCTCGCTGAACCACACTGAAGGCAGCGCCGTGGTACGATGCGGCAACACGGCCGTGGTATGCGGCATCAAAGCCGAGATCCTACTGGCCAGCGATGTCCCCCGGACTATTTCGGCCCAAGAACGACCAGAACGACAACAAGACAATGACATTCAGTCGAAAAGCTTGCTGGTTCCCAACGTCGAATTATCCACCGGATGTACACCGGCGCATCTCCCCGGCCAGCCACCCTCACCTTTGGCACAGACTCTCGCGGTACGGATCCTCTCGTTGCTGCATTCCTCTCGGATGGTCCCAGACGAAAATCTACGGATCTGGCATCAACCGCTTCCCGCTACCACGACCAGCTCATCCGCGGTGACCGATCTGCCTCCAAAGGAACTGAAGGCCTACTGGACGCTCTACATCGATCTGCTCTTCCTCTCGCTGGATGGAAATCCGTTCGATGCCGCGTGGATGGCGGTGTGCGGGGCGTTGGCCGATGTCCGGCTCCCGCGGACCAAATGGGACGTGGATCGCGAGATGGTTCTCTGCGATGATGATCCCACTTGGGCCCGACCGCTGAGACTACGAACAGCGCCCGTGGCCTTGACGTTGTCGGTGTTTACGACGAGACAGCCGGGAAAACGCGTGACGAGGGATCGCAAGGGAGAGAAGACCGAGTCAGATTGGATCTTGGCTGATCCAGATGCCTTTGAAGAGGAGCTGTGTGCGGAAACAGTGACGGTCACGGTGGATGAGTCGGCAGATGGTGCGACGCCGAAGATATTGAAGCTGGAGAAGGCTGGAGGGGGAGTCGTGTCCAAGGAACATCTTCGAGATATTGTACGCCTGGCGCAGGAACGGTGGAGACAGTGGCAGCAGGTTCTTCACGCGGAGATCAATAAAGCCTAAAGAAATTCATGCGTCAAATAGCCTTTTTGAGATAACTCGTGGGCCCCAATATGTCAGTCTCAGTAGACGTGTTGCTGGAGTCTAACCATCTTGAACTGATGTTGGCTGGCCATCTCATGTTGTTCATTTTATCCGTCCTAGCTAGGAACCACTCAGCTTCGCGAACCGATGATTCCATTGGGAAAACGGATGGCTTTCGAAAATACATCCTCCTTTCAAGAACTAGTGCCCTCTGTCTGAGTTGAACAGCCACTTTTGGGGACTGATTGCGGTCTGTTGCTCTGCTCAATGACAGCAGCTTCGTCAACTGCTGTTCGATTTACTCAGTAGAGTCGACATTGGTACCAATGATCATATAATTCCAACTTCATGTTGCTGGTCCGCCAATGGAACAATCATTTCCGCAAGTCATCCCCCTCTCCAATCCTTATATCAAATTGTCGAAGTAACTGTCCCGTTTACAAAGTTAAGTGCTTTCTCACTCAATCGGAGCGACTGTGTTTTGAAAAGATTGATATAAAGTAAGCTACGAATCATCATCATCATCTGTACCAGCATGTGCTTCCTCTCGTTCCTTGAAATTCATAAACGAATCCGGATTGGGAGCACCCTCTGCCTCGTTCTCTCCCTGAACGATCCGCTCCCAGATTGTCTTCACACGACCGATCATACTCTCTTCCGAGACGAGATCCAAGGACGGAGCGGGGACGCGCAAAACATGATCGGCATCGTCCGGGGTATATCCAGATCCGGTGGATGAAAGATCGGGATCCGGATGAGCGTTTTCAGACGGTAGCGGGCCTGTTTGGGTGTACCGCAGGTTGTACAGAACTCGAGGTACGTCGGGCTCATCCACCGCTTCGAGAAGTCGCTCGATGGCCAAATCGAGCGTGTGGTAGTCGACGCCCTCAGCTGCCAAGACGCTCGCGTAGAGGACACCTGATCGAACCGTGTCAGCGAATAGGCTCGAAAAGTGCGGTAGCTGGGTCACAATATGATAGAAGATCGAGGAACAATCAGACTGTCAGAGGTTTGTGAATTTCTCTTCAATGAAATTGCAGACAATGTAGATAAGTATCAATGTGAATCATCATTGTTCGTTGGAATTTTTCTAAGGCCGAGGGATCGATGAAGGACAACTCACATTGGCCAGCGGGACACTCTCCCGTCTCGCTCGAATGAACGATGATATGAACAGGAGGGATCATCTTATTATTCTCATCGTTGGACCCTGGAGAGGGCAATGAACCAGATGGGAAGACCACCACAGCTCCCGCTGGTTTCGGAGGCCCCTCGGCCACCACGGGGAAGAGCGACGTGAGCGCGGAATTGACGACTGAGATCGACCGAAGCAGATCCGCGTTGGAACTCGACGTCATGGTCGATCGAGACTCTTCCGCCACCGACTCGACCATCCACCGGGTTTTAATGGATTCGCCGTTGCGCAGGTGTAATCCTAGCAAACCTGCTGATTCACCATCTTCCGGCTCGGGAGGTCGAACCAGGTCGTTGCCCAGCATGTACACCGCACCGCCCACAGCCCCCGCTAGACAAGCCACCTGGGCGATCTCGGCAGCGCCGCCCCATTTGGGAATGACGGCTCCGAATCCGGGACCAAAGACACCGGTCGATCGGAGGTGTCGAGCAATCCTGGGCAACGCAAACGCGGTTGTCGTGTTCCGGGGCGTCTGGGACGACATGCAGATTGCATGAAGAGGGGCATGTAACTCTGGTAACAGGCCAAATTGCGAGGAGAGAAATTCGCTCAAGGGAGTTGCGGCATGCGACTCCCATCGCTCCGGCTGGTCCTCGTAGGTCGCCACAAACTTCAAAAAACTCATGAGAGAGCGTTTGGCTTTGAAGTCCAGACTGGAATCGGCAAAGACATCTTCCCGACTGCTGGGAACTCGGCTCAAAGACCCCTTTGATGTTCTTGAGGGGTCTTGAGGAGTTGCAGACGATTCTTCGATTGGAGCATCCGATGTGTGGCGAGCTGTCTCATACACCCACCAGCTGCCCATGGCCTGAAACTCGAGCTGACGATATACCCCCGACGAGACTAGAATTCCGAGCAGGTCGGATCGGGTATAGAGAATCTGCGGCGACAGCGTGAGGCTGTACGCCCTGGAGAAGGACAAGCCCGACCCTCCCGACCCAGCCAGAGCGGAGTCTTCATCCTTGGAAACAATCGATACATTGCGATGTATGTGCGACTGAGATGCTGACATGGGTAAGCAAGGGCAAACGATCCAAAAGAGAGCTTAAATATATTTTGCAGCTCACCTTCATTCACATTCTTCACCCACGATGCCGCTTCTTGCAAGCTGAAGGCGGCATCAGGCCCGCCATAGTAATCGTTGCTGTCCACATGTAGGATCTTCTTCTTCGTCCGGGACAACGCTCTGGTGGAGCGTTAGCTATCAGGCATCAAACTGAGCAAGACTGGTGGAGCAGGGAGCGGCACCTACAACGCCACCAGCGACTGCTGCAATCCTGTCCCTCGAATCACCACGTCCCAAGTCGTGTTACGTATCGAGTTGGGATCCGTGTCGGGATCAGTATTGGAGGACATGACGTTGGCAACCCTCTGAGAACATGCAGGTCGTGTTGAATAATCAAAAGCTCGAGTCGGGCTCGGAGAGATAGGGCGAGGCTGCAGATCTGATGAGACTCAAATGCTAGCCAGGCGCTCACTGCAAATCTTGGCAGTTCTGGGCCGTTGCCGTCATCTTCCGTTGGCTATCAGTCAGATATATTCGATCGAGTCTCGGCGAGCTCCAGAGAGATCTAGGCGACCGATGTTCGACAATTATCTGACCACCAGGTGACTTGGTCAATCAATCGTCGAACATCTGATCTCTGAGCTCTGCTTAGTCAAGCGCGTATGGGGTCCTTGAGCCTCATCCCGCTTACATAATTGCCGTTACCCGGCCCAGGAAGCAAAATATCCCCAGCCATGAGCCGCATCACGACAGCGAAATCAGCTTCTGGCTTTAATATCTCCTTCCACGACTGATTTGAAGGCCTAAAAAGTAGTCGCCTCTAATGTCACAACCGTTGGAAAGTATTTCTGCACTGTTATTTGTATTGGCAGGTACTTTCAAGAATGCGCTCAGAAGTGGACATCAATTGAGAAGGACGTAACATTAGAGATGACTTTTGAAATAAATTATCATGACTTTTGAAGCCATCTTTTGGTATGTTGGTGCACCTATCTGGGAATGGACTGGACGATAAAATTAAGCAGAAAATGAGTTTATATTTTGCAAGATTTCTGTCAAGTGCCTGTATAGAGAGCGTGCCTTGTACCTATCTATCATGCAGCTAGGTACCGTCCCCATACGATTTCCCTGTGGCGGTACCGACGGGGTGTGGCATTAGAGGATTGGGGTGTTGGCAATAGGGCGACCCTTCTGAAAGTGGCCCACCTATCCTCCACTGCCAATCTCCGCCGATGTTCGACAATGAATTGGCGTAAAGTCTGACTAAGCAATCCGCCATCATCTGTGTCAGCGTCCCTTTCCTCAATTGTTTGGTTCTCACATCCGCTCAGCGAAGGACCAGATGGGTGCCAATCAACACGTCTGGCCCCAGCATCTCACTTGGAGTGTTTCACTCCTGCGTGAGACGAGTGCGGAGAGCATTCGATGTTTGGCCGTTCTGTATCTGCTGCTCAGGATTTATCACCTGAATGAAGTGGTTCGTTTCAAGCGGTACATTTCTACGCCCTGCACACTACGACAATGATCGTGATGCTAGCTGAGGGGTTAGAGAGATTATCTCGTCTGGTCATCTAGCTTACGGAACTCTTGGCCCATTCTTACGACTAAATCAAAGTTACTTGCTCACCTCCGGTTGCTCGTGGACCTCATCATTGATCTATGGATATGGTAGCCGGGATCAACATTGCTAAAAATCAAGATGCCCTAAAGAGCTCTCGAATCAATTAGGGTGGCTGTCTATACTGTCTCATCCCCCTCCTCGAGTACTCGCGCCTTGAGGATCTTCACGTCCTCGACCGGTCGATCACCCGCACCCGTCTTCACCAAGCCCATGCGCTGGACGACTCGCAGTCCCGACTTGACCCGTCCAAAGATGGTGTGTTTGCCATCTAGCCACGGGGTGGGAGCCAAGGTGATGAACCATTGACTGCCATTGGTGTTGGGTCCGCTGTTGGCCATACTGAGCACGCCGGCTCCCGTGTGCTTCAAGCCTGGGTGGATCTCATCTTCAAACTTCTCGCCGTAGATGGAACTTCCTCCTCGACCCGTGCCCGTCGGGTCTCCGCCCTGGATCATGAAATTGGGGATGATGCGATGAAAGATACAGCCATTGTAGTAGCCACGTTGGGTCAATTCGGTAAAGTTTCGACACGTCTGATGCATTTTTTGAATATCAGCCCAGATGCGGCTCAAGTTGCAACGGAAGCTGCTTGAAGACTCGTACCTTGGGTGCATGTTCATTGTAAAGCTCCACGGTGATGGAGCCCTGAGATAGAATAGGGTATTAGCGGAATTCGACAACATTATACATGAAACGTACCATTGTCGTCTCCAACATCAAGTTAGTCGCCATGGCGATCAATGTTGATATGTATTTTTCTGACTTGTTCGTTTGTTCTTGCAGCTGCCGGCATCAACTGCCGAAAAATTGAGACCGACTTAAGGTGCGGCTCGACGGATGGGGATGGGACGAAAGGACGAATGACCGGCCGCGGTGGAGCGCCGGCGGAAAGCGCCAATACTGTACATAGATGGGCTGATTGCTTTCAACCTCACCTCCTCAATTTGAAGCTTCCTCCACTTTCCTTTCAGCAATGGGCACCACAGGGAAGTCCGCTCTCAAGTCGTTTCCTAATTTCTAATTGAGAGCTCTATTCGATATTCGACACTTCACTCCGGGCCTGAGAAGCCATTGACAACATCATCATGTCCACTCCAGGAGCAGGCGCCGAGCTGATGGGCCGTCTGGCCTACCACTTCTCTCTGATTCAGCCGTCGCTGCCAACGTTTGCGGGACTGCTGCTGGCCGCGCTGTTTCCCATCTACTGCGGAGCCCACGCATCA
>QQTW01002694.1_pt1 | contig 12984 bp, 13 predicted proteins | sample 1904831 | NCBI WGS metagenome assembly QQTW01 (sample SAMN09435610, study PRJNA476489) | Subsurface metagenome, whole genome shotgun sequencing project. | reverse complement strand
ATAGACTCCGCCAACCGCTACGAGCCCCCGAGCAGCGACGAGCACATCTACGTCGTCGGCATCGACGGCACGGCCCAGGCGCTCGAGGCCATCCGCAACGACAAGCAGACCGCCACCGTCAGCCAGAACCCCGTCGAGATGGCCCGAACCGCGATGGACTTCATAGACCAGCAGGCCAACCAGGACAAGACGCCCCCGAAGGAGTACTTCTACCCGACGATCGTCATCGACAAGGAGAACATAGACAGCCAGGAGGTGGAGGAGTACGGGATCTGGAGCAACCAGGTCAAGTAGGATGGAGCCAAGCCCGCCGGGTCTCGCGGCCCGGCGGGCCGGCCGAAGGAGACGTGTGACGGAGACCGCGCTGGTGATGGAGGGGATAGACAAGAGGTTCCCGGGCGTGCACGCGCTCAAGGGGGTGGACGTGCGCGTGGGGCGCGGGCAGGTGATGGGCATCGTCGGGGAGAACGGGGCCGGGAAGTCCACCCTCATAAAGGTCTTGGCGGGCGCCTACCGCCCGGACGGCGGGCGCATCGTCGTCGACGGGGAGCCGCTCGAGGCCGCCAGCCCGGCCGACGCGCTGGCGGCCGGCGTGGCCGTGATCTACCAGGAGCTCAGCCTCGTCCCGGAGATGACGGTGGCCGAGAACCTCTTTCTCGGGGACATGCCCTCGCGCGGGCCGCTGCTCGACCACGGCGAGGCGCGGAGCCGGGCGCGGCGCCTGCTGTCCCGCGTCGGGCTCGACGACCTGAGCACGCAGGCGCCGGTCCGGTCGCTGAGGCTCGGGGTGCGCCAACTCCTCGAGGTGGCCAAGGCGCTCCACCGCGACGCCCGCATCCTGGTCATGGACGAGCCCACGAGCGCGCTGCAGGCCTCCGAGATCCAGGTGCTCTTCGACGTGGTGCGCGACCTCAGGCGGGAGGGCATCTCCGTCATCTACATAAGCCACCACCTCGAAGAGGTGTTCGAGATCTGCGACGCCGCCACCGTGATGCGCGACGGCGCGGTGGTCGGTTCCCGCCCCATAGACGAGTGGACCACCGAGTCCCTCGTGCAGGCGATGGTCAACAAGCGCCTCGACTCCCTCTTCCCGACGCGCGATCGGGAGCTCGGGGAGGTGGCGCTCGAGGTCAAGAACCTGAGCCTGGAGCCGCGGGTGCGGGACGTCTCCTTCAGCGTGCGGCGGGGCGAGATCCTCGGCCTCGCCGGCGTCGTCGGCGCGGGACGTACGGAGACGCTAAAGACCATAGCCGGCGTGACGCCCGCGACCGGCGGGGAGATCCTGGTCGGGGGAAGCGGGCGGAAGGTAGGCACCGTCTCCGAAGGCCTCGACGCTGGCATCGTGTACGTGCCCGAGGACCGGGGGACCGAGGGGCTCGTGCACTCGGCGACCATCAACGAGAACATGGTCCTGAGCGTGCTCGACCGCATCAGCCGCGCCGGCGTCGTGGACGGGGGGCGCTACCGCTCCTTCGGGCAGAGGCTGAGGGAGCGGTTCGGGGTGAGGGCCTCCTCCCTCAAGCAGGAGGCCGGGCAGCTCTCCGGCGGCAACCAGCAGAAGGTGGTGCTGGCGCGGGCGATGGCGACCGACCCATCCGTGGTGCTGCTCGACGAGCCGACGCGGGGCATAGACGTCGGGGCGAAGAGCGAGATCTACGAGCACATGCTCGAGATCGCGGCCGGCGGCGGGGCCGTGGTGATGGTCAGCTCCGAGTTCCCCGAGCTTCTGGGGATGGCCGACCGCATCGTGGTGCTGCGCGCCGGGAGGGTGGTTGGCGAGATCTCCGGCCCCGAGGCCAGCCAGGAGAAGATCCTGGAGTATGCGACCTCGGGGTCCGAAAACAACGGCGCGAAACCGAACGGGGAGGAAGGGTAGGCCGTGTCCGAAGAACGCGCCGCCGGGGCGGAGCCCGGCAAGGAACAGCAGGAGGGCTCCGGGCGGCGGGGTGCCAGGGGCATCCTGGCCCGCTTCCTGACCGGCACGGGACCGATACTGGCGGCCTGGATTCTCCTGTGCGTCGTCCTCGCCGCCGTCGCCCCAAACTTTCTCGAGTTCGACAACTTTACCCAGATAGTCGTGCAGTCCGCGGTCATCGGCATCGCCGCCGTCGGCATGACGTTCGTCATCATCACGGCGGGCATCGACCTCTCGGTCGGGTCCATCGTCGCCCTGACGGGGATGTTGGCTGCGATCTCCATGCAGGGCGGTGTTCCCGGTTTCGTGGGCATCCTGGTGGCGCTGGGGGCCGGGATGCTGATCGGGGCCTTCAACGGCTTCTCGACCACGTACTTCGGCATCACGCCTTTTATCGTAACCCTGGCTGTCCTCTCGATGGGCCGCGGCCTCACCCTCGCCGTGAGCAGCGGTCAGACGGTCTTCGGCTTCCCGGCTAGCTTCACGTTCGTGGGGCAGGCCGAGATCCTGGGCATCAGCCTGCTCGTGTGGCTGACGCTGGCCGTCTTCGCGGTAGGCTACTTCGTCCTCACCCGCACGGTCTTCGGCCACCAGGTCTACGCCATCGGCGGCAACAGGGAGGCCGCCCGGCTCGCGGGCATCCCCGTGGGGCGGGTCTCCTTCCTGGTTTACGTGATCTCCGGCCTCTGCGCCGGCCTCTCGGCCGTGGTCCTGACGAGCCGCCTGAACTCCGCGCTCCCCTCCGCGGCCGAGGGGCTCGAGCTCCAGGTTATCGCGGCGGTGGTTATAGGCGGGACCTCGCTCTTCGGGGGGAAGGGCAGCATGGGCGGGACGCTCGTCGGCGTCCTTCTCATCGGCACGCTCAACAACGGCCTCACGCTGCTCAACGTCCCGCCCTTCTGGGTCCAGTTCGTCCAGGGGGTCGTGATCTTCCTCGCCGTCCTCGTCGACGCCCTGAACCGCCGCCGGGAGAGCAGGGTCACTTGATCGCGACGGCCCCGTGAAGCCCCGGCGCGTCAGGGTCGTGCCGCACGACCCCGCCTGGACGGAGGGGTCCGAGACGGAGGCCGCCGCCCTGCGCCCAGCCCTCGGCGACGAGGCCCTCGCCGTTCACCACATCGGCAGCACCTCCGTGCCCGGCCTCCAGGCCAAGCCGACGATAGACGTCCTGATCGAAGTCCGGGAGATCGGGAAGCTCGACGACCTCGAGGCGCAGATGGCCGGGAGGGGCTACGAGGCGTGGGGAGAGTACGGCATCCCGGGGAGACGCTTCTTCACGCGAGACCACGGCCCCGATCGCCTCTGCAACGTCCACGTCTTCGAGGCCGGCTCCCCCGAAGTGGAGCGTCACCTGGCCTTCAGGGACTACCTGATCCAACACCCCGAGACCGCCCGCGCCTACGGAGACCTGAAGAGGAACCTCGCCGAGAGGTTCCCCACGGACATGGAGGCCTACATGGACGGCAAAGACGCCTTCATAAAGGAAACCGAAAGAGAAGCTCTCTCCCGGACTCGCCCTCGAAACCGGGCAAGCTGAAATGCTGAGAGCGAGGCCGCGAGGCCGAAGCGTGCTGAAAGCGGAGGCCCGCGAAGCGGGCCGGAACGTGCTGAGAGCGGAGCCCGAAGGGCGCAGCGTGCTGAAAGCGGAGGCGAAGCCGGAGCGTGCCGAAGGTCGCGCGGCGCCGTGCTAACGGCCGTCATCGCCGACGACCTGACCGGGGCCGCCGACACCGGCGTCCAGTTCGCCCGCGCCGGCTACCGCTCCGCCGTCGTCTTCCGGGGGGAGCCGGTGCCCGCCGAGGGCCTCGACGCCGTCGTCTTCGACACCGACTCGCGCACGCGGCGGCCCGGGCTTGCTTCCCGGTACGTCGCGGAGGCCGGGCGGAACGTCCGCGGCGCCCGCATCGTCTACAAGAAGTTCGACTCCACGCTGCGCGGCCCGGTCGCCGCGGAGCTCTCCGCCGCCTTCGAGTCGACCCGCCGCAGGCGCGCCGTCGTCGCCCCCGCCTTCCCCGCCGCCGGCCGGACCACCGTAGGGGGCACCCAGCTCGTCCACGGCGTCCCGGTACACGAGACGGAGATGAGGAACGACCCGCGCACCCCCGTAACGAGTGGGCACCTCCCGACGCTGCTGGGCCGGTGGTCGTCCTCCGTCGGGACCCTGAGCGTGGACGACCTCGAAGACCCCGAGAACGTGCGCCGCGCCCTGGCCAGGGACGAGTGGACCGTGGTGGACGCCCAGCGCGACGCGGACCTGGAGGCCCTGGTCCGGGCCGTCCCCGACCCCGGCGCGGTCCTCTGGGCCGGATCGGCGGGGCTCGCGCTGGCGCTCGGCGCCGTCTACCCGGGGCCTCGTCCGGCTGAGGCGTCCTTCGCCAGGGCGCGCGCCGTGCTGGTGGTCGTCGGCTCCCTCAACGCTGCCTCGAGGGAGCAGCTCGACAGGATCGTCGAGAGGTACGGGGATGTGGCCGTGCCGGTCGGGCCCGGCTCGGCCGGCACGGTCGGGGAGGTGGTGGCCACGGCGCGGGGGATCCTCTCCGGCGGGTCGTGCGCGGTGGTTCACTCCTCCGGCAGGGCCTCGTCATCGGCCAGGGGCCAGGTAATGCGGGCGCTCGCGGGGGCCGCCGCCGCGCTCGCCGGGGAGGACCTCTTCGACGGGCTCGTGCTGACCGGGGGGTCCACCGCCGTCGCCGTCTCGCGGGCGCTCGGGGCCTCGGGCATCCGGCTCGCCGGGGAGCTGGAGGCGGGGGTGCCGGTCGGGACCCTCATCGGACCGGAACCCTACGCCGTCGTGACCAAGGCCGGCGGCTTCGGGCGGCCCGACACGCTCGTCGGGGCCGTAGAATCGCTCTTGAAGGGAGACGGAGAGACGTGACGCCGCCGCTCGTAGCCGTGACGATGGGGGACCCGGCCGGGGTAGGGCCGGAGATCATCGCAAAGACGTTCGCCGATCCCGACTTCCACGCCAGGAACCGCGCCCTGATAGTCGGCGACGCCGGGATGCTGGAGCGCGCCGCGCAACTGGTGGGCCTGCCGCTGGAGATCAACGAGATCCCCGGGCCCGAAGACGCCGCCTTCGGGCCCGGAACGGCCGACGTTCTGCAGGTCGGCGGGCTGCCGCCGGACCTGCCGTTCGGGGAGCTCGACGCGAGGGCCGGAGACGCGGCCTTCCGCTACGTCGAGCGGGCCACGCGGCTCGCGAGCGCGGGCCGCGTGGCGGCGATAGCGACCGCCCCCCTCAACAAGGAGGCGATGCACCTCGCGGGCCACGGCTACCCGGGGCACACCGAGATCCTGGCCGACCTCACCGGCACGGAGGACTACGCCATGATGCTCGTCACCGACGAGCTGAAGGTCATCCACGTCAGCACCCACGTCTCCCTCAGGGAAGCCATAGAGAGGGCGCAGCCCGAGCGTGAGCTCGCCGTCATCCGACTCGCCCACGAGTCCATGAGGAAGCTCGGCGTGGAGAGCCCGCGCGTGGCCGTGGCCGGCCTCAACCCGCACGCCGGGGAGAACGGCCTCTTCGGCAAGGAGGATCTGGAGAAGATCCGCCCGGCCGTCAAGGCCGCCCTGGAGGAAGGGATGGACGCCAGCGGCCCCTGGGCGCCCGACACGGTGATGATGCGCGCCCGCCAGGGATACTTCGACGTGGTGGTCGTCCAGTACCACGACCAGGGGCACATACCCATAAAGCTCATGGGCTTCGACACCGGCGTCAACGTCACCGTCGGCCTGCCGTTCTTCCGCACCAGCGTGGACCACGGCACGGCCTTCGACATCGCCGGCACCGGCAGGGCCGACCACGCGAGCCTGAAGGCCGCCCTCGACCTCGCCCGCACCCTGGCCAGCGCCGAAGTGGGGGGATAGCGGTGGCGGCGACCTGGGGCCACGGCCACGTCGAGGCGAACGGAATAGAGGTGCATTACGTCCGGCAGGGGGCCGGGGAGCCGCTGGTGTTGCTCCACGGTTGGCCCGAGTTCTGGTACGTGTGGCGCAAGAACATCGGCCCGCTCGCGGAGCGCTTCGACGTGGTCGCCCCCGACCTCAGGGGGTTCGGCCTGTCGGAGAAACCGGGGCCGCCCGACCCCCCGGGCCGGCTGCTCGACGAGCTGGTGGAGGACCTGCGCGGGCTCGCCGACGCGCTCGGCCTGGAGAAGATCGGCATCGTGAGCCACGACGTGGGGTCGTTCGTGGCCCAGAGGTTCGCGGCGAGGTACCCGGGGAGGGTGCGCGGGCTGTTCTTCTTCAACTGCGTGTACCCCGGCATCGGGCGGCGCTGGCTGGAGCCGGACAGCGTTGCGGAGATCTGGTACCAGTCCTTCCACCAGCAGCCGTGGGCCGCCGACCTCGTTGGTTCGAGCCGGGAGGCGTGCGGGGTCTACCTGAAGCACTTCCTCGACCACTGGTCGCACAGGCCGGGCACCTTCGACGAGGACTTCGATGCCTGGGTGGACAACTTCATGCGGCCCGGAAACCTGCGGGGGGGCTTCGACTGGTACGCGGGCGTGGCGGAGGCCAGGATGAAGATGATGCGCGAGGGCGCGCCCGAGCTGCCGAAGGTAGAGGTGCCGGCTTACTTCCTGTGGGGTGAAGACGACCCGATCCTCAAGATCCGCTGGGCCGACCGGCTCGGGGACTACTTTGCCCGCTTCGAGCTGGAGCCGGCACCGGAGGCCGGTCACTTCGTCCACTACGAGAGGCCGGATCTCGCGAACGACCGGGTCACGCGTTTCTTCTCGGGGCTGTAGAGTAGGTAAGGTGCGGGAGAGCGGAAGGAGCAGGGGTTGGAGTTTCCGAAGGTAGTAAAGGTCAGGCAGACGTTTCCCCGCCCCCGCGTCGAAGACGTGGAAGACGCGGTGCGCGACCAGCTTCAGAGGGAAGAGATAGCGTCCGCCGTCCGTCCCGGCATGAGCGTGGCGGTTACGGCGGGCAGCCGCGGCATCTCCAGGATCGACGAGGTCCTGCGCGCCGTTATCGACGGCCTAGAGGAGATGGGGGCCGAGCCTTTCATAGTGCCGGCGATGGGGAGCCACGGCGGGGCGACCGCGGAGGGGCAGGTCGAGATCCTGGCCTCCCTGGGCGTCACGGAGGAGGCCTGCGGGGCCCCGATACGCTCCTCGATGGAGACCGTCGAGATCGGGGAGACCGCGCGCGGGATACCGGTCTTTATGGACAGGATCGCCTCGGAGGCCGACGGCGTGGTCGTCGTCAACAGGATCAAGGCGCACACGGACTTCCGCGCCGAGGTCGAGAGCGGCCTCCTGAAGATGGCCTCCATCGGCCTCGGCAAGCACGCCCAGGCCCTCGCCTTGCACGGCTACGGCGTGGAAGGCATCCGCGACTTTATGGTCGAGGTCGGCGAGGAGGTCATGGGCTCCGGCCACGTCCTCTTCGGGGTTGGCATTGTGGAGAACGCCTACGACGAGCCGGCGACCATCGAGGCGATTCCGACGGGTGAGATCCCACGCCGCGAGCGCGAGCTGTTGCGCGGGTACATGCAGATGATGCCCGTACTCCCGATCTCCGATATAGACATCCTGTACGTGGACGCTCTGGGCAAGAACTTTTCGGGGACGGGGATGGACACGAACGTGATCGGGCGCTTCAGGATACTCGGCGTCGACGAGCCGGAGACCCCGAACGTCAAGTACCTGATAGTCGGCGACGTGAGCGAGGAGTCCCACGGCAACGCCCTGGGCGTCGGCCTCGCCGACCTGACGACGGAGAGGCTCGTCGGCCAGATCGACCGCAACGCCATGAACGCCAACGTCGTCACGAGCACCTTTCTCGAGCGCGCGAAGGTCCCCATGGTCCTCTCCACGGACGAGGAGGCGCTGCAGACGGCGGTCCGCTGCAACTGGGGCGTCCCACCCGAGGAGACGCGCTTCGTGCGCATCCCGAACACCCTCCACCTCGAGCACCTCTACGTCTCGGAGAACCTCGTGGAGGAGGCCCTCTCGAACTCCGACGCCGAGGTGGTCTCGGACCCCGAGCCTCTCCGCTTCGACGCCGACGGTTCCCTCGAAAAGTTCTAGAAGGAGAGACCTTGGACCTCAGCCCGCTCTCTACACCAAAGATCGTCGACCTCTCGGTGACCGTCTCCGAGCGGCTGCCGGGCACCTGGCCCGGGCACATGACGTTCGCCCACCACAACTGGAACTGGTTCGCCGAGGTCGACGGGCCGACCGGCAGGACGAGGAGCTCGGCCCCCTACCAGACGAACTTCTTTGTGATAGACGAGCACTGCGGCACCCACTTCGACGCCCCGACCCACTTCGTACCGCCCCCCGACTCCGGCCTGCCCCTGGCAGGCGACCTGGGCGCCCAGACCGGGGACAGGGTGCCCCTGGAAGACCTTATGGGATCCGCTGTCGTCGTGGACGTGAGCTACCTGTCAGGCCAGGGGGAGCCCGGCGTCAGCCCGTTTATCGAGCCCGAGCACGTAATGGCCTTCGAGGAGGAGCATGGCGAGCTCGTCGAGGGCGAGGTCGTCCTGTTCAGGACGGACTGGGACCGGTACTACGTCGAGGGCGGGGAGGGCGAGAGGTACCTCAGCGGATCCCTCGTCACCGAGAAGCACCCCGGCTGGCCCGCGCCCTCGCCGGAGACCGCCGTCTACCTGCACGAGAAGGGCGTAAAGACCATCGGCATCGACGCCCCGAGCATCGGCAGCGCCCACGACGGCGTGCCGGTTCATCAGGAGGGACTCGGGCGGGGCATGCGCTACATAGAGCTCCTGACCAACCTCTCGGAGCTGCCGGTGCGCGGGGCGTACTTCGTCTTCCTGCCCGTCAAGATCGCCGGCTCCTCCGGCGGGCCGGGCCGGGCGATGGCGCTGCTGCCGCGGGACGGACAATGACGACGATCCGCGACCTGTTCTTGCTGCTGCCGTTCGGCCTTGCAGGGGGAGCCCTGGTCGCGTACGGCCTGGTGATGTCCCTGTTCTCGGTCTACCGGGTAGACGCGCTCGTCGCCTTCTCGCCGATCCTCGTGGCCGGCGCCGCGCTCTTGTTCCTCGGTCCGGTCGTGGTCGCCGTGGTCCGCCGGTCCGAGAGGGGTGCCGGTTGGGACTCCGACCGCGCCCCGGTCCGTCGCTGAGGGGGAGGCGGTGATCACACGCGTGAACGCGCCAGGCCTCGCCCGTACCCCCGGCTACGCCCACGCTGCGACGGCGCCCGCGGGCCGGCTCGCCCTGACCGCCGGCGCGGTCCCTCTGGACGTGGACGGTAACCTCGTCGGGCCCGGCGACCTCGCCGTCCAGACGAGACAGGTCCTCGACAACCTCGGGCAGGCGCTCGGGGCCGCGGGCGCGGGGTGGGAGGACGTGCTCAAGACGACGGTCTACGTGGTCACAGAGGACCGTAAAGACCTCGCTGACGTGTGGGAGGTCGTCCAGGACTCGCTCGTCGCCGCGACGGCCAGCACGCTGCTCGGGGTCTCATTGCTCGGGTACGAGGGGCAGCTCATCGAGGTGGAGGCCGTCGCCGTGTCCCGGTAGTTTGCTAGAGCTCCGCGCGTTCGAACCTACGCAGGGCGAGCAGGACGAACAGACCGGTCCAGAGCGCCGTCGCCGGGATGGAGATCAGGTTGTACGCGGGGAGCTGCTCCTGCGCCACGAGGTTGAAGCCCGACTGGAAGAACAGCCACGGGAAGGCCGCCGTCAACCAGGGCGCGTAGTTGGCGATCATGAACCCCGCGACCATGAACCCGAAGACGGTGCCGGCCAGCGGCCCACGGCTCTCGAAGACCGTGCCGAGCAGCAACGACAGCGCGAGGTAGAAGAGCAGGCCCAGGGCGAGTATCGCCAGGCCCCCGACGAAGAGCAGCGGCGGCGGGGGCAGCGTGGAGACAACCGTCACCAGGCCGTAGAAGACCAGGGCCGGGACGAGCAGCGTGACCACCAGGAGCCACCGGAAATGGACCACGAGCTTGGCCAGGAAGAAGGCCCTGCGCGAGGCCGGCTTGCTCAGGACCCAGGCGGCGGTCCCGAGCTGCTTCTCGCCTATGATCGCGCCCTGCGTCTTCGCGACCACGGCTATGACCGAGGCCACGGACCCCAGGACAAAGAACATCAGCGCGCCCGCGCGGTTTATGTCCGTGGGTGTGTACCCCGGCTCCATCTCGCCCCTGACGAAGGCGATCACCGCGGAGATCACCGCGACGATGAGGATCCAGATAACGGCGTGCGCCAGCAGCGAAGGGCCCGCGGCCCACTCGCCGTTCTCCCTGCCGAGCAGGTTCCGGAAACCGCCTGCGGGGGCCTCTATCGGCTCGAGGGCGGCCCGCCCGTCGGGCGTCTCCGCGTCCCTGGCGGCGGTCTCGTGATCGTCCGGCCTCTGCGTCTCTACCGGCTCCACCTCTACCGGCTCCCCTCGATCAGGTCGAAGAAAGCCTCTTCGAGGGTCTGCCGTTTGCGGCCGAAGCCGGTGACCTCTACGCCCGGGGTCTCGAGAACCAGTCGCAGGAGGTGGCGCTCGGCGGCGGCCCGGTCGGTCGCCCTCACGAGCCAGCGCACTTCCCCTCCCGGCACCGAGGATTCGTCGATAGAGGAGACCCAGCCCTGCGAGAGAACGCGTCTTCGCGCCTGCTCCAGGTCGGCCGCGGGTTCGCCCCGAAGGCCGAGTTCGTAGACGGCGCCCCCGGCCCCGCCGATCGTCAGGAGGTCGACTATCGGGGCCTGCGCGAGGAGCCGGCCGCGATCGAGGACCGCCACCGAGTCCGAGACGCGCTGGACGTCGTCGAGGATATGCGTGGAGTAGAAGATGGTAGCGTCCTTCTCGTCGCGCAGCCGCTCCATGATCCCCAGCACGTCGCGGCGGCCCATCGGGTCCAGCGAGGCCGCGGGCTCGTCCAGGATCAAGAGCTCCGGATCGTTTATCTGAGCCTGCGCGATCCCCAGCCGCTGCAACTCTCCGCCGGAGAAACCCCTGACCTTCCGGTCCGCCCGGTCCGAGAGCCCGACCAGCGAGAGCGACCCATCCACGCGCCGCTCGATGGCCGACTCCGGACCCGAGTAGAAGAAGCGGGCCACGAACCGCAGCGTCTCGCGCGCCGTCATGTGGCCGTAGTAGCGGGGGCTCTGGGCGAGGTAGCCGACCCTCCTACGGATCTGGAAGCTCTCCGAGACGATGTCGTTGCCGAAAACGGAGCCGGAGCCGGACGTCGGGCGGACGAGCCCGAGCAGCAGCTTCATGGTCGTGGATTTCCCTGCCCCGTTCGGCCCCAGAAAACCGAATATCGAACCCCTGGCCACGCTGAGGTCGAGCGGCTTCAACGCCGTTACTTGTCCGTAGGTCTTGGCGAGCCCCCTGGTCTCTATGACGGCGGGCGTGTCCCCGCCGACGACGGGCTTCCCAGGGGTCTCTCTGTCGTCTCTCAAGGTCGTCATGGGTATCGAGAGTCTATCGTGACGAGCATCGGCCGTGCCGTGAGCCCGTTACCTGTCCGGCCGACGAGGGTCTCGCGACGCGGAGGAACGGTTTGCCCTCCGAGACCCCGCCCATCCTTTGAACCCCGCGGTGCCGCCGGCCCGTCTCGCGGGTGTGGTAGCGTATCGGCGGGGAAGACCTGAACCGGCAAGGGAGAGGTGGAACTTGCAACTCTTCGAGAAGCTTATCGAGTACCCGGAAGCCGAGAGGCTGGTGCTCGAAAGCAGCCATAAACTGCCCGTGGAGTGGACGCCGCTTGGGGAGGCCCTCGGCCTCGCGCTCGCCGAAGACCTGAGGGCCACGGTGGACTCGCCGCCGTTCGACAACAGCGCCGTGGACGGCTACGCCGTGAGGAGCCTCGACACCCAGGAGGGAAGAACCTTTCGGGTGGTGGACGAGGCGCCGGCCGGGCGTCCGGCGGAGCGGGGCGTCGGGGAGGGCGAGGCCATCAAGATCTTCACCGGCGGCGTCATCCCGGAAGGGTCCGACGCCGTGGTGATGGTCGAGAACACCTCGGGGTGGGGCGAGAGCTTCGAGCTGAAGAAGGCGGCCTCCCCCGGGCAGAACATCCGGGAGGCGGGCCAGGACACCCGCGAGGGGGACGTCATCCTGCGCGCCGGGACGGAGGTAGGGGCGCCCGAGATCGCGCTGGCGGCAACGCAGGGCTACGGGACGCTGCCGGTCTACCGCAGGCCGAGGGTCGTCGTGCTCTCCACCGGAACCGAGCTCGTCGAGCCCGGGACGCGCGAGCTCTCTCCGGGTGAGATCTTCGACTCCAACTCCTACGCCATCGTCGCCCAGTGCCGCGAGGCCGGCGCCGACGCCCGCCGCCTCTACGCCGCCTCCGACGACGCTGAGACCCTGCGCGCCGCCATAGAGGAGGCGCTCGAGACGGCGGACGTGGTGGTGACGAGCGGCGGGGTCTCGGTGGGGGAGAAGGACCTCGTCAAGAGCACCCTGCTGGACCTCGGGGTGGAGCAGGTCTTCTGGGGCGTGAAGTTCAAGCCGGGAAAACCGCTCTTCTACGGAAAACGCGACGAGACCCGCTTCTTCGGCCTCCCCGGCAACCCGGTCTCGGCGATGGTCTGCTTCGACCTCTTCGTCCGCCCCGCCCTGGCGGCCATGATGGGCCGCGAGGACCGCAGGAGGCCGCGCATCCAGGTGTACTTCGAGAGAGACGTAGAGAACAAATTCGGCCGGATGCACGCCATGAGGGTGAGCCTGGAGAGGACGGAGAGGGGCTGGCTCGCCCGCTCCGTCGGCGCCCAGGGCTCCGGCCTCGTGAGCTCCCTGACGAAGGCCGACGCCCTGGCCCTCATCGGCCCGGAGTCCGAGGGCGTCCGGGCCGGCGAGCCCGCCGAGGCCATCGTGCTCCGCGAAGAGAAGCTGATCTGAGGTCTCTCTCAAGGCCTCAGGCCTCAGGAATTTACCCCTGCGGTACGAGGAGCCGGAGCGCCGCAACGGTGACAATAGACCTCCGCCACCTGCCCACGCCATACGCGCCAACGCGGTGTGCCGCGGACCTGCCAGCTGAAATCTATCTCGAAACCTGCAACCTGAAGCCCAGCTTGAGGCCAGTTTCCGGGTTGAACTTCACGCCCCAGAAGACCTGCTCCACCCCGAGGTCCAGCAGGGTGC
>QQTW01002693.1_pt1 | contig 12985 bp, 16 predicted proteins | sample 1904831 | NCBI WGS metagenome assembly QQTW01 (sample SAMN09435610, study PRJNA476489) | Subsurface metagenome, whole genome shotgun sequencing project. | reverse complement strand
AAGAGGTCGGAGAAGACGAAGGAGAAGGAGGAAGGCGGGCCGCGTTCCAAGATTTCGCATGTAGTTGTGAGGACATCCGTCCCATATGCCTTGTAACTTGTGCTTTACTGTTGATGAGAGACAAGGGTAACAAGACGCGCAATGAGATGGCCGCCACAACGTGCACGGGATAATGAGATGTGGATTGTCACGGAGTAAAGTAACGATTGCCGCATGGCATTGGCTGGTTCAGGATTGATTTCGTTGGTTCCAGGTTCTGCAAATGACGGCAGGCTGCCTCTGAGCTCCCATGGTTAATAATTGGCTCGAAAGTCTGAGCTATAAGGTAAATTACGCGTTTTGGTACTCGTAGATCCGTCACAAGCTTTCGCCACAGTGGCTGGTGGTGGGCGGTGCACTCGGTACCGATTTGACTGATAATCTATAAGGTACTCGTAGTTTAATGAGCTGGTGTGCACCGGAGCTGCGCAACGGAGCTCCTTGACGCAGATCATTACCAGTCTTCTCTACAAACACGGAGTACGAATCAGGGCTTTGCTGCTTGACATAATCAACGTTCGATGACCGCAATTGACGGGCTTCCTTTCCTCTCTTCAGCCGAGTTTAACACAGCATGCAAGTCACTGGGTGAAGAATGGCAGCATAGTGACCGCTTAACCGGCTTGAGGGTGCAGCTAAGACACGAAGTACATGATCCTGTTCATTTGCACGTCCGGATGCATTGGTTCAGCCTGCCATCAAGCTATTTGCAAGGCCATGGCTTTCTTGTGACCTTGTAACACTCACCTTCCTGTGTTCGTGCTGTCGGACGTGTGATGTTGTCCCTATATAACAAGCGGTGCTATCATGTTAATTAAAATCCAGTCGAGGCAGGACTGGTATCCTTCTTGCTACGTATGCATACGCTTATCCTGCTGCTGTCTAGGGAGAAATCTCCTATCTAGTCATCCACAGAAGGTTGCCACCCGATGATCCCACATCGATCAAGCAATGTACGGACCTCTTCGAAGATTACCAAGGGTCCTCACAGGGAGAATCTCAAGATGAGGACAGTGTGCGTCGTTCGAGTTCATGAATCGACAACCGATCTACACTATCTGATGCGAAGATATGCAGGTAGCTTTAACGCCAATCTTGACTTCGGGGCCTACTGTGGAGTATCACATCTTGCTGTCGAATATATACCGAGTCCCTGTATTGTATTTTTTCCTCCGAGATTTGCCCACCACAGGCCCGAAGGGTATTGACGCTGTCTATGAATACCTTGTCCCTCACCCATATCGATTCAGCCTCCAGGAAATAGGCGTTCTCGGGGCAGTTAGCATAGGCGTTAGCGATCCTCCTGCATCATGATCCGAGGAATTGTCATTGACGAAACGCTGCAGCATCATCCTATCTCAGAACTACCGGTCTTCTTCCTCCATCCATGTAATACTGCAGAAGCCATGGCCGAGATCACTGGAGCTTCAGCAGTGACGCCTGTGCAATATTTTCAGATTTGGATTGGGCTCGTTGGGGGTTGCGTCGGATTGCACTTGAGTAGCGAGCTCGTCGAGGAAATGGGACTTAGAAAGTAGCAGTCTGACAGCGCTATAAACAGCTATTCCCTTGCAAAGCCGCTGCCCAGTCGTATCTATATGTGCGGGTCAAGGGTTTCCCGCAGGGTCAACTTATTCAAGTGTGTCCATCCGCCTCAACGCCGTGCGAAAGCGCGCTTTGGTATCCGTTCTACTGATGTCTATCCAGTCACCTAGACAAAGCAGCTACTCTTCATCAGATGAAGCCTCCATAGGCACATCACTGTCATCTTCCTCCATCGGAGCGTCATCACCGTCACTCTCGTCTTCTCTCCTTCGCTTTGTACCTTGAGCCCCGTCTCCATCACTCTGTACTCCGTTTGTTGATGACTCATTAGGCTTGGCGGAGCCAGAGGCATCGGCTGGTGGAACTGAAGTTGAGGATGGCGGCGCATTAAAGATTGAATGCTGTAACTCTGTGGATGTGACCGTTCCAACTCCTATAACCGGCATGCGATAGGTGCCATCCAACTTAGCAATCGTATCCGACTTCCCCTTAGCGTATTGTATCTTCTAGATACGCATCAGGTGAGCAGTCTGATGATCCGTGTCAGGCCAGGAACAGCATTTACGCACCATTTCTTTTCCAAAGAAATTGAACCCCTGAAGTGCTCTCAAAGCCTGCGTGCTAGCTTGAGTGTCACGGTATACGATATGTGCTTGGCCACGCATCTTCATGGTCTTCAAGGCTACCACGTCCAGAACTGGACCGTAGGTTGAGAACAACATGTATAGCAACAGTCGGAGATCCTGTTTCTGCAGCTTATCGGGGAGATTGGTACAGTAGAGCCTAGAAAATGTTTGAGCGTCTGAAGTAGATACAAGTCTCCTGGACGGACTTACGTTTGGTTCGGAGCTCCAAGGGACTGAGCAGGCTTGGGAGGGCCATTATGTGATGGCATGGCTCGACCTGCCATAGCTGCAGAATGGCCCTCTGGGTAATTCGTGGTGGATTTGCAATAACTTATTGCTTTTGAACACTGACCTGTGCACTTCACACAACTTTGAGGCTCAAAAAGTCGACCAATCACAAGCGAAATTTCATAATGTACTGTACTGTACTTTAGGGGAGGTACCCTCGTACCCCAGCACCGCTCGTAATCTCACGCTTGAATTCAGAACATTCACAACAGACGGTAGTAGAGAGCTCCTCCTACCGGCAAGGCATCCAGCGTTCTTCATGGCTTCTCCGGAGATTCATCACCTCTTCCACCACCCCATCGCCGACCACTCGTTCTTCGCCGACAGGCAAACGTTGGCCGTCGCACATGACAATAATGTTGAACTCTACTCGCGCTCCGGAAGCAAATTCACTCTGCAAGACGAGCTGAAAGGTCACGATAAAACGGTCACGAGTGTTGATATTGCACCTAGTAGTGGGAGGATCGTTACGTGCTCGCAAGGTATGGCACAGCTCCAAGCTGAGTCTCGAAACTCACTCCACACCAAACTTCGCGGAAGCTGTATCGGTGTCTAAGAACAGACCATGCTAATGGCAGACCTCCGATAGACCGGAATGCCTACGTTTGGGAGCCCTCTCCGTCGGGTTGGAAACCTACACTGGTGCTGCTACGCATAAACCGTGCTGCGACCTTCGTTCGTTGGTCTCCATCCGAACTCAAATTCGCTGTCGGATCTGGTGCTAGAGTTATTGCCATATGCTACTTCGAAGAAGAAAACGATTGGTGGGTATCAAAGCATATAAAGAAGCCAATCCGCAGTACAATCACAACTGTGGCATGGCATCCAAACTCGGTTTTGCTGGCCGCTGGCTCTACCGACGCACATGCTAGAGTCTTCTCAAGCTTCATCAAAGGTGTTGACCCAAGACCCGAGAGTAGCGTGTGGGGAGAAAGACTACCTTTCAACACAGTGTGCGGTGAATATCTTAACAACTCGGCTGGTTGGGTACATGGATGCGCGTTCTCTCCTAGTGGGGATGCACTTGCATTTACGGCGCACGATAGTAGTATCACCATCGTATACCCAAACGGTCCGGACCAGCCACCGAAAGCCGTTGTGAGTCTCAACACGCAGCTACTACCGTTTGTGAGCTTGATCTGGAATGGCGAAAGCGAGATAATAGCAGCTGGATATGTAAGCTCTAGGGCCCTTGTGATGTTATCTCTCCAGTTTTAGGTCTGACGGGTGCCAGGACTGTGAAGCGTACCGCTTACGAGGAAATGAACATGGTTGGGGACTCGTCGGATCCATGGAATCGAAGGGTCGTCCGGGCATTGGTGATCATCGTGAGGAATCGGCATTAAACATGTTCCGGCAGATGGACCTGAAGGGGAAGGTCAAGGATGATACGCAGCTCAAGACTGTACATCAGAATTCTATCAACACAATTAGAGTGTATGAGAGTAGCGGGGGGGCCGTTGGAAAGTTCAGTAGTACGTTACTCCAGTTAGACAAGCTCTCCTGGGCCGGAACCTGACATTGCTAATACAACACAGCGAGCGGGGTTGACGGGCGGGTCGTCATTTGGAATGCTTAGATGCACTCCAAGATCACAAAGAAGATTGACCCTTGCTCTGAGGTGCCAAAACGTCGTACTGAGATGTCCAAGGACTGTCCTTCTCGGCGTTCTGTACCGCGAAGATAAAGGTCAATCTCAAACAGATCATCTAAGAACAATATGCCAGGAAGCTCAATGTTCGAATCAATCATAAAGGCCTTGTTCCGATGTCGCAGATGCTGTTAGATACAAGTCTTTGTAGGCCGACAAAAGGTTCGGCAGCGCGCTCAACTCGTCGAATCAGGAAAGGCTCGTGTTCCGTGAAAGAATGCAAAGAACAGAAGGGAGGCTAGATCCTTCTATTCTGTTCCTCTCCCTGCCTGCCAGGCGACCAGCTCGTATATCTACTTTCCCTTTCTTCCTATTTCCGTTGGTACCGTCTGAGCAAGATTGTCTCGCTGCCATCCCACGCCTCACTCAGTTTCCTGGGAGACCGAAAGATACTCACCTGCCTCTAATCAGAACTGGAGGCGCCGTAATCTCTCGCCATGACCAACACACCATCTTACGGAAGCATGGATTTACATCAAAGCCGATGCGTCGAAGATTGGCGCAACACAAGGACCGTACCTTGGCACGATCCTGTCTGCCCTTCGGAAAGCGCTGCCGTTGCATCAAGATTTAGGCCACATTCGAGTTTTTTTCATGGCGAACAGCGCACGGAAGAGCTGAGCACAATCAGCGGAGGTCTTTTCGGATCTCATGTACAATCTCCCCCCATATCTCTCACTACCAGAGCCCTCGTCACTCGTGCAGTGCCTAGAGAGCAAAATAATGAAATTCCAGCCAAAGAAGTATCCGCATCGCGGATAAAGACTGAGCCGGGCTCCATCTTCGACTCGCAACCAGGCCACTTGCAGCTTACCAGGGCCTCGCTCAGGGAGTCAATGTCAGTCTCCAACGTTAACACCTTCAAAGAAGCATCACCGCCAAGCCAGATGTCGTTGGTCGACGCGATCTCGGAGCCGTTCAGTCCGGCACGATCGCCAATGGCAGTCTCGATCCCTTCTGGTCTGTCCACCTATACGCGCCGTGCATTCGACACCGACGGCGAGCAACAACAACTGTTCTCAACTTTGCTCCGCATCTGTACGAATGCTGCCCGAGCGGACTGGAGGAGCCAGTGCCGCTCCAACTCAACCGCCATCGTGTACCGTCGGGGCTTGGAGCAGGGCATATACCGCACCGGCCCGTACGATCAGCGCCCTTACCACGTCACACACGGCGTCCCACAACGGCGCAACCACGCCGAAGAATCCCCACACGGGCTGATGGACTTCCTCGTCCGCATTGCCGACGGGCTGTGGGAACGATCAAAGGTCTCAGGATCGCATGCCGAGGAACTGCAGGCTGTCCACCGCATGGGGAATTTGTATTCCTGGGGAAATCGCGTGCTCGGTGCCGCACGTGGTCAAGAGTTCTGGAGCGACGACGCCGTCTACGCCGTGGTGATGGCGGCGCGATATCTGAATAGCTGGCTCCTCTGCGAAGAGGGCAAGAGGGAGATTGATGGATTGTGGCAAGGGCGGTAGGTGCTTGACAGTACCGGACTCGGTAGGGTCGATTGGGATTTTTAGAGTGTGGTGTTGCATAAGCTCCCGTTGCGGTAGAGCTTATTCACCAAACGACGTCCAACCCCTTACTACTCAGCCTATGGATTGCCATATCTGAGGTAATTTCTCGGAAATGTTCAGCTCCGAGCCCAAAGCCCTCACAAGAGGTGATGACCATCTGTCTCCCGCTTGCATGGAATCCTATGCTCCCTGCTTGAGTACCTCGGAGCTACTACGTGGTCATCACCTGGAATGCTTCCAGCTACGCAAGTCACACGCAATTCATCAATTCTAGACAGCTGTCTGATAAAGTCCACCCGTTGATCTTTATCATAATTTAATATTGCACATATGCAACCAATGTACATCCAACTCTCGTCTAAGGTATTCATGCAAGTCTAGGATCCACATCAAATGATAGGCCGTTAAAAATTCCGTGCCGGTGCAGGCTTCACGGTTGTGGCGGTCCCGGTGCTATGATCTTGACCATTCGTCATTGACTCGTGCGTACCGTTCATAGGACTAGTACTGCCGTAGCCGTAGGTGCCATTTCCTGCTGGCTGCTCCTGGCCGTTCATGGAGTAGGGATCAGCACTGTTGTCGCCCATCTCAAGTTGAGGGACAAGAGCTGATTGCTTCTTCATCCGCACAGCTGGCAATAAATCAATGATGAAGGTGAAGACGTAGAAGGTAAAAATCAGCGCCACGACCCATTCCTGAAAGAATAATCAGCGCCACGTTGGAATAGAGAGAAACTTGGGGTGTTTATAACCAATACTGCCCCAGCATTCGTGCTCCCGAGGAAGCCGCAAACAATGAATGCTACCGACATGGCAATTTCCACCAGAATAAACATAAGCTTCAGCCAAAACGACCGTCGGAGAATAGGATGCTGTCGGAAATGCACCCCTAAACGTTGATACTCGGCACATATGGAAATGGCTGAGATGATATAACCGGCACTGCAGATTTCTTAGCGCCGTCCCTTTCACTTCATCTCTCCAGACTGACATAAACAGCAGCAAGAACCCATTATGCATGCGCGGATAGCGTAGTGTGTCGAATATTGAGAGGAGTATCAGACCACAAGTTCCAGCAACGGCAAAAATGATGGAGAGTGAAGAGAGCACCTTCTCCACCTTTCCCGTGTTCCTAGCAAGTCGCCCGGTGTGACGCAACCACCGCTCGGCCGCAAATGACAAGTCCAGAAATAGTGTGGTTACACTTGTGAGCGCATCAGCATCCTTCCATATCATCACCAGACGGTGGGTCGTGTCATACCAGCAACCGGCAATGAAAAGTGGTTTCAATCCCTGGGCGCCGATATCTGTTCGGAGGGTCAGTCCTGACCATACCGGCCGTAGCTCAACGTCACTACTTTACCCGATATGTACCTGATAGGACTGGTTATTGAAGGTCTCTCGGATCAGGATAGGGGGCTCGTACGCTATTCGCTGGCCTTCTCCCATTGACGGATAACGAGGTGATTCCTGTACCAGCCAGACGATCAACATCGCCAGGAGCATGCCGAGCTGAAAAGGTTGTTAACGAATGTAGAACCAACGCAACAGCATCAAGAGCTAACCCATGTGCATGCTGAAATGACCGGCAAGATCCAGAACGAAAGGAACGCCATCTTCTGAATGACTGGAGTAACTTCGTAAGTAGGATGAAGGTACGACAACGATGCTGGGACGAATAGCAGAGCCAAATAAATACTACACTCCAGAGGGAGTGGCTTTAGCCGATAATGCACAGACGTTGGCCACTTACAACACCCTCGAAAAGGAACAACAGAAGCAATTAATTGTTCATAGAGCTTGATACGTGGCCGACGACTGATTATAGACGTTGAAATTCAAGGTGAAGTGAAAATGAGAACGGGGAATAGGTAGCGATAGGTCTGTCGATGTTGTTTCCGCGGTGGAACTGCATGCGTAATCACTTCAAAAATCTTACCTTACTAGGGTAGGTCCAGATATGACATCACCAGGTGTATTCGAAGTGAAGCTCACAAAGAAAAATTCCCACCGGCAGGTGACCGATTACCTTTCGAGCATCGCCTCGTAAGTCTTACCTTCGTGTAGCTGACATAGAGGCAATGTTTACGATCTTCAATGAGAGTTTCGCACATAGTCATACATTAAACCAACTCATTTCACATCTTGTAGGCGATTAGGTGCTTTACTCGTACATAAAGATTGGATATAAAAACACCTTATATGGAGTAAGGTAGGTAAGGTTAACTTGCTGCGGTTGCGTACAGTACAACAGGTGACTTGTGCCCCGGCAAGCGCGACCTTTCCAAAGTAAGGCAGGTATAACCCAATCACTGGGGCACATTCCATTGATCACCCCAGGTTTCATGCGCACGCCATTATCGCCGACCCTTTCTGTGGCGCTCACCTCCACCACCCGACCGAGAAGGTCTAATCTCGGAGTGATAATTCTCGTCCGCCCGTAATTCACGTTCGCTGCCAATAAAGTCATAATCATCGTCGCGCTGGCTCGCGTCATCCTCCCCGCGGCCACCAAGAGGTGGTAAATGTGAAAGTGCTGGGTCAGATGAACTAGCTCGCATCCTAACGTTGGCCACGTACGGATTGGTGGGGACACGCCGGACGGAGGAATACTGTACATCTGGTGGGCCAGACACGTTGCGCCTCTCCTGCATGTACGAGGATCCCTCTTGCAGGGCGGGAGGGGAATAGGTCTGGTATTGGAAAGGGTCGACAACCTGTGCTTGCACCGACGATGCCGACCGAACGCGGGGCATCCATGCTGGATCGTCGGGAAGAGGTCTGGGCGAGTCTCTTGACGAAGACGATTCGGCCGGGACTGCAGAATGATCACCTTCGCGGACCAGTGAGTAAAGTGGTTCTTGATGATGGTGAGGTTGATTCTGTCGCGAAGCTGAGGTGCGTTGGTAGTGCTTGTTGTTGTGAGGTCTCGCCGAGAGCGAGCTGATTTTGGGAGAGGAACCAGGTGAAAAGGCTACGGGTGAAGTACGCGCGTCAAAAGGCGTATAGACTCTAACACCATCCGAACCAGACACAAGAAAACCCGGAGATGCCGCTTCAGTGGAGAATTGCGCACTATCCTGGTCATGCTGTGCCAATGACGCCCGACTCTGTCTCCTGCTCATCTTGGGGGAAGCTGCATTTCGGCTTTTTAGAGCTCGTCCAATGCGGTCAAAACGCCCGTCCCTGCCGCTACCGCTACCAGTTGATGCGAAACGTTTGTCTCTGAACTCTTCGCCAGCTCTTGCTCGCAGTCTCTTGCGGTCCAGTGCATCAAGCTCAGATTGTGTCAGTCTAACGTTAGATCTTCCAAGCATCTGTGCCCGACGGATCCGATCCAAAGCGTTCCGCACGAGTAGCTGTTCCTTATCTCGCATTGCGACTTGCAGCTGCGCATTATCTCTGACATCGATAGTGTTCTCTAGCTCGTATTCAGAGGACACTGATTCATCATCATAACCGGAGCTATCATTCCTCCTCGAGAGAAGCCCAAGGTCCATACCAGTGAAATGAAGCTCATCACCCGTAAACTGCCTCTGGTGTACGAAGGGTCGAAGATCAACGTCATACCCGTAGTCGTCGTCGCTATCCACCTCTTCGAACCGATCATACTCCCCACGTCTTGTAACGTGTCTCCTCCCAGTCCACTTCTTCTTCTGCTGGCCCCGTGATGGTCTTCCCCAGTGGGGCATATCGTGTGGAGTTCGCGGCCGACCACTTAGACCGCCTCCTCGGAAAAAGCATTCTCGATCGGTCTATCCATAAAGGAGGCATGGCCGATTACGCTCACTCCGGTAGCTCCAATGAGCCATAGGACGGTCGAAATGGGAGAGGCCCAGATGCCGAGAGGTACAGCGATCACGAGAAGCCCGGTATAGAGCTGGGACGTCGTGGCACGTGTGGCACCAAGTTCCAGGTCTTGACCTCCTAGCCTGCCGATGCCGTACATGCCACCGACAACCAGAATTATGACGAAGAGTAACAAAGGGTTTGTGATGAGGCTGTAGATGCTCAACATGACAAAAACGACAAAGTAGTTGCTCGAAAAGTAGGCAAGGTTGTAGTTGACCCTGGTCTGGACCTCAGAAAAATTGGCAGGTTTCGACAAGCGCTTAAGATCGAGGAATTCGGAAATAGGCTTGAGATTGGCGAATCTGGATGCAATGGACTGCGAGCGAACTCCGTCAAAACGACCTTGAAGGTTCAGCCTGGAGGTCAGGGCCTCTAAGGGGATTTGTATGCGTGCCATCTCGGACGACGAATGTTTGGAAGGTGTGATCGAGTACAAGTATCGGGGGCTCGTCCTTAGAAACACTAAAGTATTATCAGAAGTAGTACGTACTAGCTATCAACCGTTCTGGTGATGATGGTGAGAGAGAAACTTCTCTCTCTGAGATGACTTGGCGGAGTAGGCGAAAAAGAGCAAAACCAAGCATGCAAGAACAAGGCAGCAATGTAGTGTACAACATACATGCCAGATTCCCCTTTGTCTTCTGTAGTCTACTTTGTAAATGAAGGTAAGGTATGAGATTCTTGATTGCTGTTGCAGAAGAACACTAATTCCTTTACCACTGACTGACGTCCCAGAATGGGATCAATCCCTGTTCAAATCTCTGGAGATTGCACGACATGGCACCTCAGTCGGAAAAGAGAGGTTTACAAATCATGGATATTCGGTTGTGCGAGAAACAGTTAGTCACATATAGAGTATGAGTAAGGTACCTTAAGTAGGTAGCAATAAACAAAATAAAATACTTTTAGGTAAGGTACTGTACTAAGAGTACGAGTACAGGTAAATGGCTTAAATTTACTAGCTTCTACCCCAGAATGGAAATTACTTACCTTACTTTACCTTAGGTACCTGAGATTCTGTAACATCCGAACACATGCCCCATGATCATGCTTATAGTAGAATTCACACACATTGTATTGTTACAGGCCAGCGCACTGAACGCCTACTTAGCCCTGACTTCTAATCAGCATGCTGAATTGATCCGATGTTGCTGTGCATTTGTTGCAAGTTTCTGCACAGTGTTGCGAGTTCTTGCGCGGTGTTGCAGAGTTTCTGCGCACATTGTTACAACCCTCTGCAATTTCAAGTTTCAGCACTGAGAGCACCGCAGATGCAAAGGTGCACTCACATGTGTTTCAGGTGTGTATTCAGGTGTGAGTTAGGCATGAACTAGACGTGAGATACAGGCAGAATCATACACATGATGGTAGACATGATGTAGACATAATCATAGGCATGACTTCAGGTGTTAGAATAGGTGCACACTCCTGAGGTTTAGGCATGAATACAGGAGTGTGGATACCTAATGGGTAGGTATAGGGGGGTGACATACGACTAAGTAATCATACCTTACTAAGGTAAGGTAGGGACCAACTGTACAGTACTTACATAGGTACTCAGTACGAAGCTACCATACCTTACTAACCAGGTAACGTTACCCCTACAACGATCTACTTCAATAAATAATCTCACCTACTTCGAGTTTTCGACATCAGCAAGTTCATGGTAATCCACGTGTGCATGACGCGCCTTTCGTCGTTACCATGAGGATTTGCATCCTTGTGCTTTGTTGCATCCTGTCTGTATCAGTTGCGGGCTGGAGTAAGGAAGGTAAGTAGAGCCACCATAGGCATGATTCAGTTGAGACCTGGCTCACCGGAAAGGGCCTAGACCATGAGATTTTTCGGCTCAGAGACGAAGTAGAAGCATCAGAAGGAGCTGACGTTACCTTTTACGGTACACCGCGCGAGTTCCTGAGTGTCACCGACGAGTTTACTTATTCAGGTTTCGTCCAGATTTCCTTGGTGTCAAGCCTCGCGCATCGCAAGACGAGATAAGCAAAGCTTTTCGGAAGAAGTCCCGTCTCATCCATCCGGACAAGGCCAAGCAGTCCTTCATAGCATCGAGATTCAAACAGACTTCCAAACCACAGCCGGGGGACAAAGGCAAGCCTGGTGTTCGTGTCAACAGAGGGCCTTCACAGCGTGAGATTAGAGATGCTGATAAGCAAGCTAATGATCGTTTTGCCCGTCTTGGCGTCGTGGCGAACATCTTGAAGGGGTCTGGCAGGGAGCGGTACGATTACTTTCTGAGTAATGGCTTCCCGAAGTGGAGGGGAACTGGGTACTACTATGCCAGACTACGGCCAGGGCTGGGGTCGGTTTTGGTAGGCTTGTTCGTCTTGGGCGGCGGTGCCGCTCATTATGGAGCCATGTACCTCAGCTGGAAGCGGCAGAGGGACTTCGTTGGGAGGTACATCCGTCATGCGCGACGCGCCGCATGGGGGGATGAGATGGGCATCCAAGGTATCCCAGGCGTAGACACATCCCCAAGCGGTTCGTCCCCACCTCATCAGTCCAACGATGCAGGGGGCGCAATGGTGATGAACCGGAGGCAGAAACGATACCAGGAAAAGGAAAGCAAAAAGGACAAGGACACCAAGAAAGTCAAAGCAACCCGTGGTACTCGCGCCAACGGCCTTGCTGAAGCTTCGGTTCCCGCGCAGTCTCAGGGGGAAAGAAAAAGAGTTATTGCGGAGAACGGTAAGGTACTTATCGTCGACTCTACGGGCAATGTCTATCTCGAGGAAGAAAGTGAAGATGGTGAGAAAGGGGAATATCTTCTTGACGTGGACGAGATACCGAGGCCTACCATCAGGCAGACGGTGCTCGTCCGGTTACCAGTCTGGCTCTTTGACATAAGCGTTGGGCGATTTTTAAATCTCTCACAAACCCCCAGTACCGAGGATGACCCGGACGAGGCAGAGAGTGGTATCGAGGATAGCGACCAAGCTATTGCAAAGGCTAGGCCTAGTTCCAATGGTAAAGTACGGAGCAGGAGCAAAAGGAACGGAAAAGCACAATGATAGGAATTTGTGGATTGGTCTCACTCATCGTCACATGGTAGTGGTTATGCCCGCTTTTAGGGCTCACTCAGTTGCATTTACTGATGGTGTGGGACTATCTCAAGCAGACGTTCATGCCGCCCCGAAGATCATTTTCGCAGAGTTACATGTTCTTTCGTAGTCGGCAGCTCCCACTTCAGAATTACAACGCCTATGACAACACCACTTCAGTCATACAGTTACTTGACTTTGACAGCCGCTGATGCTCCCCCCGACTGTAAGCATCCAAGGTTTCATGCAGCAGATCTTGTACAGTAGAAATTTCAACTGCAGTTTCAAGCAGGCGCGCTGGGACAACTTCGAGCTGGTATGGTCCGCATCGAAAAAACTAATCCACCATTCAAGCAGGATTGAATAGCGGTGAGGCGAACCCTCTGGATGTGCAAGACGTGAAAGT
>QQTW01002692.1_pt1 | contig 12989 bp, 12 predicted proteins | sample 1904831 | NCBI WGS metagenome assembly QQTW01 (sample SAMN09435610, study PRJNA476489) | Subsurface metagenome, whole genome shotgun sequencing project. | reverse complement strand
ACGCACCTGTTAAAGAAGCGCTCCTCGGCGAATCGTTTTTAGTATTTGAAGAAAGTGAAACTTGGCTACATCAATGGCAACACCAATTTGCGGCGTTAGCGATTCCCCATTTGCGTTAGCGAAGCGGCTCCCGTTGGGAGCTTCGCCCGCAGTTCATCATCCCGACCCAAACCCCTACGCCTTGAGAAAATTTGCCGAGTTGCGCCCCAATGAGCTATTCTCGCCTTACGATTTACCTGGAACGCAGCTATTTCAAGATTTTTGCAATGATGTGGTTCGCCGTTTCCAATTGCAAAAGCGGGTTGTCAAAGCAAAGGTGGTTAGGATTGAGCCACTATTTGATAAATTCCGTCGCCGTTTTCGCCTTTGGTTACTATCAGGGCAGTCAGTAATTGCCCGACGAGTTGTTTTTGCTGGTGGTAGTAGCATCCCTCAACTGCCTGATTGGGTGAGTCAAATCGAGTGTGACTATCCCCAAGAGCGACTTCTGCACTCCCAGCAAGTTGATTTACGAGGTTTGCATTTAGCTGGAGAACGAGTATTGATTGTTGGAGGTGGTCTAACTAGCGGGCATTTAGTGGTAGGTGCGATAAATTGTGGAGCATTAGTTCAGTTGATAGTCAGAAGACAACTGCAAGAAAAACTGTTTGATGCCGAACCTGGTTGGCTAGGTCCGAAGTATCTCAAAGGCTTTTGGGCGCAAAGTGATTGGGAGAAAAGATGGGAGTTAATTCAACGCGCCCGCGATGGAGGTTCTATGACACCAGCAATGATGACTCAATTGCGCCGTTTGATGCAGAGTAACCAACTGAATATTTATCAACAGTGTCAAATAGTCAAGGCTACGTAGCAAGCCAATAGTTGGCGGGTTTATTGCAATGATGGAACTGAGTATGAGTGCGATCGCATTTGGCTAGCCACTGGCACAAGGATGAATATTATGGAACAACCTTTACTCAAGGAAATTTTCGATGTCTATCCCCTATCAGTGGTAAATGGTTTACCAGTGTTAGATCAGTGTTTGCGCTGGCGGGGTTGTGAGTTGTTTGTGATGGGTGGTTTAGCTGGATTACAGGTGGGACCCGTAGCACGAAATTTATCAGGGGCAAGGATGGCAAGCGAACGAATTGTGCCAGCTTTAACGAAATCCAGTATCACTCTTTCCCAAGCTAGAAGTGCCTGAGATTAATCTGGTTGTTAGTTCCATTGCAGTAATCCGCCTCCTGCCGCAGCACCAAGAATTTTTAGCAGCATATGCAGTGGAGGTGAAACTTACTTAATTATTGCCAATTTTGGATATAAGTAGTTACTTCCATGCACAAGTCTAGCTCGTCGTAGTCTGGTTGCTCCCAATCCATTGCTGGTTTACCTGTTGGAGGATTAAAGGGTTTTTTACCAGGTGTACCAGGAGTAGATAAACTACTGCTTTGGTCTTGTGGTTGATGGGAAGATTTACTTATATTCCGAGCCATTTCTCATCTCCAAGTAATACAGCTAAAAAATTCCTTGTCTCTAATAAATTAGATAACGCACAACTTTCACGTTCGTTACTTGCTGTCACTAAAATCAATCTAGAGATGTAGTTATTAGATATTTATTGTTAGATCAATACTTCAACAGGTAGATGAAATTAAATTTATTTCTACATATGGCATTTTACTTTATTATTTTTGCCATAGTACAAAAAACTCTAAATTAGTTAAGTATTAATACTTTTTTGTACAATTATTACTACTAATGTTGAGCGAAAAATAAGCTTTACTCCTCCATTAGGAAGATGCGTTATATCTGACTAATTTCGTAGTGTCAACCTAGACATTTAAAATCAATTGTTTAAGTAAGAAATACTGCAATATCGCTACTTAAAACAATTATTTGAGTTTTCTAGCGGGTAAATAGCATAACCTGCGTTTATCTGCTTTCGATCGTGCTGAAATTGAGTTTCTTGAAGTAAAAATGCAATGAGATTAAGTATCAATACGGGACGGATATTGATTGGTTGTGCTGCAATACTGGCAACAATTTTGCCTGCTAGTTCCCAACAGCCGCAACAGCAACGGACAGAAAAAGTAGAGGGCTACTTATCAACGCCTGCTAGCCTTGATTTTAATGAATCGCTGCTCAAACAGCTAAAAATGCCTGCGGGATTTCAAGTCAACGTATTTGCCAAAGATTTAGGCAACGCGCGTAACTTAGCAGTTGCACCCGATGGTACTGTCTATCTTACCCGCCGAGAAGAAGGCGATATTTTGGCACTTAGAGATACAAATAAAGACGGGCGCGCAGACTTGAAGCAGACTGTAGCATCAGGGCATGAGTACGTTAATGGCATTACTATCAATCAAAATCGCCTTTATTTTGTAACAGACCAGGAATTGTACGTTGCTAATCTAGGACAAAACGGCACTATAACTAAACCGCAGCAGTTGATTAATGACTTACCTGATGGCGGACAACACCCAAACCGGACTATTGCCTTTGGTCCTGACGGGATGCTGTATATTTCTGTAGGCAGTTCTTGCAATGCTTGCGATGAATCTAACGAAGAACACGCAACTATGCTCAGGGCGCAGCCAGACGGTAGCCAAAGAACTATATTTGCCCAAGGATTGCGCAATACAATTCCCTTTGGCTGGCATCCCCAAACCAAAGAGTTTTGGGGTTTGGATCATGGCACCGATTGGCGCGGCAATACAATTCCGCCAGAGGAACTCAATCAGCTTCGACAAGGACAACATTATGGCTGGCCCTTCTGTTGGGGCGATCGCCGTCCTGATGTATATTTATCCGCAGATCCGCAAGGTGCAACTAAAGAACAGTTTTGTCAGAAAACTCAAGCACCAACATTAACCTATACAGCACACAGCGCTCCTCTGGCAATGGTGTTTTACACGGGATCTCAATTTCCCGCACAGTACCGCAATGATGCGTTTGTGACTATGCGCGGGTCGTGGAACCGCAATCCGCCTGTTGGTTACAAGGTTGTTCGAGTACGTTACCAAAATGGTAAGCCAGTAGCTTTTGAAGATTTTGTTACAGGCTTTCACAATCAACAAAAACAGACACAATTTGGTAGACCTGTAGGTATGGCGATCGCACCTGATGGGGCATTACTATTTACTGACGATACCAATGGGGTAATTTATCGAGTCACCTATACTGCTAAAAAATAATTGCGATCGTTAAAAAGGGTAGTAAGTAATTATTACCCTTTGTTTATTTTCATAAATGAATCAGTGTCGATCTGTCATCTTTTCGTCACATTTATTCCTCATACTAAAATTAAGTGTTTGATATTTTTGTGCTTAAAAATATCAAAAATAAGTCAAGTATTGACTTTAAATAATAGAGTAAAGAGCAATTTTTTTACTGTAAATACTAAGGGATAAATCTAAAGATAATAAGTTTATGATTAAAAACACTTTTGTTCGCAAAATATTTATCAGTATAGGGTTGGTCGGGGTGGCTGCTTGCAGGGCAACATCATCGTCATCGCCTGCGCCAGACCTTATTAGCAATGAAAAACCTCAAGTACAAGCGATCGCAAGTACTCAAGCCTGTACGCTAGTTGAAAATGGCTTTGGTTCTCCAGGTCAAGTAGACGTGCGAGTAGAAGAAGTAGTTACAGGGCTGGAAGTTCCTTGGGGAATTGCTTTTTTGCCAGATGGAGAAATGCTAGTTACAGAAAGACCTGGTAGAGTGCGGTTAGTGCAAAATGGTAAACTTCAACCAAAACCTGTAGCTACGATCAAAGTCACAGATAGCGGCGAAGGTGGATTGCTGGGAATTGCCGCGCATCCCGATTTTGCCGACAATCGACTTTTCTACGTCTATTATACAGTTGATACAAATGATACAAATGGGTCGCCAGTAAATCGCGTCCAACGGTGGCGATTGTCAGAAGACAAACTCAGCGCTACACCAGACCGGATAATTATTGACGATATTCCTGTAGCACTGTATCACAACGGTGGTCGCCTGCGCTTTGGACCTGATGGCATGCTTTACATCGGTACAGGCGATGCAAGAAACCCAGAAAGTTCCCAGAATGTTGATAGCCTTGCTGGCAAGATTTTGCGCCTTACACCTGATGGAGAAGTACCCAAAGATAATCCTATTGCTAATAATCCTGCTTTCATTACAGGTATTCGCAACACCCAAGGGTTTGATTGGCAAAATAAATCTACGCTATTGGTAACAGATCACGGTCCTAGCGGGGAATTGGGGAGAACTGGTGGCGATAAAGTCAGCGTCGCAACAGCAGGCGATAATCTTGGCTGGCCCGCACAACAACAGTGCCAGACTAGAGAAGGCGTAGTGACTCCTTCTTTAGTCTGGCGTGAAGCTGCACCACCTGGAGGTGCAACGTTTTATACTGGAGATACTATTCCCCAATGGAAAGGTAGCTTAATTATTGCCACTCTCGGTTCTGAACACCTGCACCGTGTAGTCTTTGCGCCCCAATCTGCTCAAGTCCAGCGTCATGAAGTTTACTTGCGCAAAGAACAAGGGCGGCTTAGGGAAGCAATAATGAGTCCTGATGGCGAACTGTACGTTACTACCAGTAATTGCGATGGACGTGGCAGTTGCCCGCCGCAAAAAGATAAAATTTTGCGCCTTGTCCAGTAATAAAATAGAGGAACTATGAGGTAGTTAGAAAAATAAATTTAAATATATCTGCTACCTTTTTGCCTTTCACTAACAGCAACATTCAATGAATTAGTTATGAATATTGTTAGACCAATTAACAAAATTCCTGTATTAGCTCTAAGCACGCTTTGGCTAGCTTATGTTTTGTTGGGGTGGTATTTGTCGGCTCACCATGTTGTTTGGCTGGTGGGGGCTTTTGTCGTATTTACCGCCAAGGCTATAATTTGGAAAAGTAGCCCGCTCTTAAAGCATTTATCTACTCTTGGTTCTCAAGGTCTATTTGTAGTTATTGGTGTAAGTTTATTTATTAGCATCTCGGTAGCTTTGGCAATAACTTGGTCTACATCTTTTGCATTTATTGCCATACCTTTTATAACTACATTTTTTGCTCAAGTAGAAATGGGCTTCTATGGCTTCAGTAAATCGCAGATGTTATTAATTTTAACGTTAACTGCTGGATTTGGATTGATATTTGGTGAGGTAGTAGATTTAGCAGTTTTACCCAGTGTGAGATACTAATTGTGGTGATCTTTCCCCGTATGGGCGTGGTACTTGCAATTAAGGCTGATCTTGACCGTTTTTAGAGGATTTAGGCGAATTTCCTTGGGTATTGCTGCTATTTGATTGAGCTTTTAGCCAATCGGCTAAACTACTCGAAAGTTGAGATAAAGCATCTTCCAACTGGGGAGATAGTTCTAAGGGTAAACTACCAGAACGGAAGTGAACCGAGCGTTGCGGCAAGGGAACTTGGATATTGCGATGCCGCAGCAGCGTTTCAATGCGAAAGTAAAGATCACTCCTGATTTGGAATTGCTTGCGGGGTTCTGCGATCCAAACTAACAACTGAAAGTCTAAGAAATCTTCGCCAAAGCCTTGAAACCAAACTTTAGGTGCTGGTTGGTGCAACACGTCAGGATGGTCTTTGACGGATTCTACCAATGCCGAACGTACAGCATTTAAGGTTGAGCCATAAGCAACACGCACAGGTAATACTAATCGGGAAACAGGAGTGTGGTGGCTCCAATTTATTACTTCTGTATCTAAAAAGCGCGAATTTGGCACGATTACCTCTGTGTCATTTAAAGTACGCAGGCGAGTGCTGCGGGCGTTCATGCGTTCTACTGTTCCCATAAATTCGCCAATTTCTACAAAGTCACCGATTTGAATTGGGCGCTCAAAAGTGATAACTAAGCCACTGATAAATTCTTTGGCAATTCCCTGCAACCCAAATCCAATTCCTACGCCCAAGACACTAGCTAGAATTGCTAGAGAACTTAGATCCAAGCCCCAAATTTGTAGGAGGATAACTGTACCGATGAAGATCAGCGTGTAGTTGATGATCGCAGCAATAGATTCTTGGATGCCTCGACTGACGGTGGTAAGGCGCAGTACTCGCGATCGCAACAAATTGGTGACAATTCCGGCGACAGCTAGCAAAACAAAAAATAAGCCCGCTAAGATCAGTAGATCGACAACTGAGTAACTACTTTCTCCTACAGACACTACAGGAGATGTTAGACTGACGCGCAAAAGATTGCTGAAAAGATGACTCCATTCGCGCGTTAGGGGAAATAAGTTGGTAACGTAAATTGCTGTACCCAACCATAAAGCTATACGTACTAGGGTAAGAGTCAATTGCAAAAACAATTCTATGCTCTTAGGTTGCGCTCCAGTATCGGGATCGCTAGCTTGTCTTGGCACTAAGCGTCGCAGCCAATAGCGCCATACCCAACCCAAAGTTTTATGCAGAGCGATCGCTCCCAAGGTACACAAAAACACCAACAATAAAGCTTGCCAAAAATATTCCGCTCTGCGCTCTGCTTGACCTTGTTGCAGTGCTTCTGTTAGGTGTTGCGCCCATAGCTGCGCTTGTTCTCTTGGGGTTCTACCTGGAGGAGTATCTTGCGCTGTTACTGTCAAAAGGTGGCGATCGTTGACTCTAATTACAGGTAGTTGATTAATTGTGACAATATCTACCTTTGCTGGCTGATTAGAGCGGACTGCATCTCGCAAAATTAAGTTGGCATCGCTAGAGCGATTGTCTGCACTAAATTGCCCTGATTGGCTAACTTCAAATAACTGACGACCATCTAATGTAATAAAAGCTGTAGAGCGCGTTTGGGCTGGTGCTGGCATTACTGCCATAATCCAACTAAAAATCGCACTCAAAACAACGATTGAAATGGCGTAAATTATGCCGCGACGAAAGCGAATCATAAATTTTTTCAGGAAAAAGGGCAAAAATCACAGGAAAAAGAAACAAGAGAAAACCTTGCTCTTTTCTCCTTCATCTGCCGCGTTTTGTCGAGCAGTGGGGACATGCTTTGAATACTATCAACATTGCTAATGTGCGATGTCTCTACATTATGAGGTATTTCGATAGCGGGATGTATTAATCGTCTAGAGCTTTAGTCTAGTAACTAAGCAGATGTTAAAGAAGAGGATAAAAACCCATGGTTCTTTACAAGCTTGAAGATTTCGATCCAGACTATCAAGACTCTTTCGATCGCAACGACATCAAGGGATATGATGTCTACGCAGACATAACGAACGAAAAAATTGGCAGCGTCAAAAATATCTTAGTTGATGAAGCAGGTCATTTTCGTTACTTGGTAGTAGATACAGGTTTTTGGGTGTTTGGTAAGCAAGTTTTACTACCAATAGGACGCTCTCGAATCGACCAAAGCGATCGCCGGATCTATGCGATAGGTTTAACTAAAGAGCAAGCAGAACAATTACCTGAATTCACTGAAGATCTGAAAATCGACGACGATTACGAGGAGAACGTTAGGGGAGTTTATCGCACTAGCTCTGTAGATGTGCCGCCTGTAGCTGCTACTACCCAAACTGACACCTACGATCGCTCTACCTATAACTACCAGCAAGAACCATCTCTATACGAGATGAATCAGCAAGATCACCAAACGCTCAAACTGTACGAAGAACGTTTAGTTGCCAATAAAACCCGACGTAAAACAGGGGAAGTTGCGATCGGCAAGCACGTTGAAACTGAGACACAACAAGTTTCAATTCCCATTGAAAAAGAGCAAGTAGTAATTGAGCGAGTAACGCCTACAAACGCCGGAAGACCTGTAGCGCCTGGAGAAGCAACCTTTGCTGAAGGTGAAGTTGCCCGCATGGAGATCTACGAAGAAACTCCTGACATTCGCAAAGAAGCAGTTTTGCGCGAAGAAGTCAAAGTCAGCAAACAAGTAGAACAAGACACAGTTAATGCTCAAGAAACACTGCGACGTGAAGAGTTAGATATCGATACTCAAGAGCGTTAATCAGGGTAAAGGGTGCGAGCTTTGCGGCGGGAGTAATCCCGCCGCAAACGCCGCTTTTAAAGGGTAAGGGGTAAAGGAAAATTAAAGCCTTCTCCTTTAACTGAATTATTTTAGAAATCTTATACAGGTGAAGTCTGCACTTTACCTGTATTTTTCAAATTTTAAAGCTAATTAGTGCTAAAGCATGCCAAGCTTTGGCACTAATACTATTACTACTCATCTATCCTATAGCTGACTAGCATTCTTGCTTCCTCGCGCGATAATCCTAATTCTTGAGCGATCGCAGTTTTTACTTGGCTCAACTCGGTTGTAGGAAAAGTCAATTCCACTTTCTTGAGTGCAGAGTTTGTAGTTTTAATTTCAACTTTGGTAAAACCCTGCTCTTTTCTAATCTCAGCTAAGATGCCTTGCACGTTAAACCTAAGCTGCGTGTTTAGTTGCGTACCTACTTGCATTTCTTTTGCAGATAGGCCTAGTTTTTGAGCCAGCATAGTTTTTACTATATTTGAGTTAGCGATCGCCAACTCAAATTCTAGGTTTTTAATTACCGAGTTTTTTGTGTAAACTTCAACTTGGGTTGACTCTTGTTCTTGCTCAATTTCAAGTTTAGTTATTACCCCTTCAACATCTAATTGCACTTGCGGATGTGGATTTTCTGCTTGCAACTTGTCTAAAGCAACGTAAGAACGACTTAGTACCTGATTGGTTAAATGTTCGCCACCAACCCCAAAAGCAACTAAAAGTAGCGGTAGCGGCAGCAAAAAACTCAACTTCAAACTAGGCGATTTGAGCAACCAGCGAGATAAAAACATAGGTAAGTAAATAGACCCGATTTCTGGGCTTCTGCTCATACTCTACAAAAATACTCGAAATTAGAATCTAACTGGTGGAAGATATGCAACTATGTCAGTTTTTCTACCCTTATTAATAAGCCCAGCAATTTTTTAGTAAAAAACCTTTAAAAAGTAAGTATATTTTATGAGAATTTTATTAGTAGAAGACGATATAGAACAACTAGAACCTCTACATGCAGCCTTAAGCGAAGCAGGACACATTGTAGATGGGATTGAAGATGGGGAAACAGCCCAATGGTTGATCGCCCAAAAAAACTACGATCTATTAATTCTAGATTGGTTGCTACCCGAAGTTAGTGGCGTATCGCTGTGTCGTCAATACAGACAAGCAGGTAAAACTGCGCCTGTAATGATGCTCACGGCAAAAGATACTACTCCAGATAAAATTGTCGGCTTGGATGCAGGAGCCGATGATTATTTAGTTAAACCTACCGATGTTTTAGAACTGTTGGCGCGGGTAAGGGCATTGGGGAGGCGATCGCCACTTTGGCAAGAAGATATACTGCAAGTAGCAGATCTGCAACTGTGTTTAACCAACCTCACAGTTATGCGCGGGCAGGCAACTGTAGAATTAGCGCCACGAGAGTTTAATTTACTAGAATACTTTTTGCGTCACCCCAATCAAGTTTTAAGCCGCGATCAAATCGAACAGGCTTTGTGGGAATGGGGCAATGAACCTGAAAGCAATGCCGTAAGCGCACTCATGCGGCGGTTAAGACAACGCTTGCAAGTAGTTGGTGCAGCAGATTGGATTGAAACTATATATGGTATGGGCTACCGTTTTAGCCCTTCGGGCGGGGGAAAGGTTAAAGGTTAAGGGTTAAAGGTAAAGAAAAATCTTTTCCTCCTTTTCCCTTTCCCCTTTAACCTTTCCCCGCGCCTTTGGCGCTATTTCAATTATGTTTAATCGCCAATTTACTCGCAGTCGCATCGATCTAGCTTTATGGTTTGTCCTGACGATGGGGAGTATTTTGGTTATTTTTGCTGGAGCAATCTACTACCTGACAATCTTAGATGAATTAGAAGATAGCGATCGCTTGCTGTACAGAAAAACAAGAGTAATGGCGGTAAATGCCGAATACGATCGGTTAAGTAAACAAGTAAATTTGGAAAATGTACCGCTTGTAGGTATCAATACTCCACCTATTGGTACGGAAATTGTTTATGCGCGTTGGTACGATGAGCAACGCCAATTAGTTCAATTTTTCGGCACTACCCCCTCACCGCAGCTATTAGTAAGCCCTGGATTTCATACGATTAGCACTAACACTGTTTGGCTGCGTCAAGTAACCTTGCCTGTCTATGAAGATGGTTTATTGATTGGGTATTTGCAAGTTGCTACCTCCTTGACATCTACTCAAGAGAATTTGGCTCAATTAAGGATAGTTTTGCTTGTACTAGTACCCGTAACTTTAGGGTTTATAGGCGTAGCTGGTTGGTTTTTGGGGGGACTTGCGATGCAGCCAATTCGTCAGTCTTATGAGCGCCTGCAACGCTTTACTGCCGATGCTTCCCACGAATTACGCGCTCCATTATCAGCAGTTGTGAGTAATGCTCAAGTCGGGATAATTTCTAAATCAAGCGATCGCTCTAGCCAGATTTTTCGGTTTGAGAAGATTGTTAATGTTGCCAAATCGATGGATACTTTGATCGGGCAGCTACTATTTTTAGCTCGGCATGAAGAAACTTTAGCTAATGAATTTTTGCAAAACATCGATCTGACGATCGCTTTAAAGGAGCTTGCAAATAGTTACATTGCCCAAGCCGCAGAGAGAAACTTAAGTTTTGCTCTGCATTTGCCACCACAAGCAATCAATGTGGAAGTTAACCCAGATTTACTGCATCAGGCGCTAACAAATCTGCTCAATAATGCTTGTAAATATACTCCTAGTGGCGGCACAGTAGAACTAAGCCTATCAGCGCGATGGCTGCGCCCGCCGTACTCGGCATCGCCCTGGGCAATAATTCAAGTCAAAGACAGCGGGATTGGCATTCCGCCCCAAGATTTACCTTATATTTTTGAGCGCTTTTATCGCGTAGACAAAAAGCGATCGCGTAAAACTGGCGGTTTTGGTTTGGGGCTGGCGATCGCCCAGCAAATAGTTCAACTTCATGGCGGCAAAATTAGCGTTACTAGCACAGTCGGACAGGGTTCAATTTTTCAAATTAAACTGCCGCTCAAAAATTGAACTGATACCTTGATGTCACTTTCTCATCATATTTTTTGCTAATACTGGCAACAGTTAGCAAAAATTCGGCTCTTAAATTGGTAATAAGGGAGTTTCCTTCGTTATGAACCAATATACCTCTTCACTCTACTCGGCTGTTCCTCGGCAAGAACTGCGAGAGTTATTGCAATTGCAACTTCTGACACTATTAGAGCAACAGAACTTTTCGGGAGCTAAAGCTCTGCTAGCACCCGTACAGCCTGTAGACATTGCCGCGATCGTTACAGAGTTACCCGCAGCAAAGCAAGCGATCGCTTTTCGCTTACTTGCTAAAGATGAGGCGATCCAAGTTTATGAGTATCTCAATTCTGAAGTACAGCAAGCACTGCTTGAAAAATTTAAGCATCAAGATGTCCAAGACATTGTAGATAAAATGTCGCCAGACGATCGAGCGCGGCTATTTGATGAGTTGCCTGCTAAAGTCGTCCGCCGCTTAATCGATCAACTCAGCCCTACAGAACGCCAAGCTACTACCCTCCTGTTAGGTTATCAAGCTGGCACTGCTGGGCGAATTATGACCCCAGAGTATATTGCGCTCAAGGAAAATTTTACAGTTGCCCAAGCCTTGGAGCAGGTTCGCCGTTTGGCAAATGTTACAGAAAATATTTACTACTTATATATTACCGATGCCTCTGGTCACCTCACTGGTGTCCTCACTTTGCGCTCTTTATTAACTGCCCAGTCAGAGCAAATAGTAGGTGAAATTGGCAGAGGTGATGCGATATTTGTCTATACGAATACAGACCAAGAAGAAGTTGCCAGAGTCGTTCAGGAATACGATTTTGGGGCAGTACCAGTAGTAGATACCGAGCAGCGTCTAGTTGGGATTATTACCGTCGATGATGTCCTTGATATCTTGGAACAAGAAACGACAGAAGATATTTATACTCTAGGTGGCGTGCAGTCTAGGGGCGATAAATACTTCCAAACCACTAACTTGTTTAAAGTTGCTCAAAAACGGGTTGTCTGGCTGTTCGTCCTCTTAATTGCTAATAGTGCTACTGCTGCTGTAATCGCGGATCGGGAATATATTTTAGAACAGGTTGTTGCCTTAGCTGCTTTTATTCCGTTGCTGATTGATACTGGCGGTAATGTAGGAGCGCAATCTTCAACAGTGGTAATTCGTGCTTTGCATCTCAAAGAAGTTCAACTCAAAAAAGCTTTAGCAGCGATCGCCCGCGAGACAATTGTAGGAGTATTGTTGGGGATAGCTTTAGGGGTAGTAGTAATTGTCTGGGCTTACTTCCTCCAAGGCAATTTAGCTGTAGCAGTGGTAGTGGGAATTAGTCTAGTAGCGATCGCCTTTTTAGCTTCTGTATCCGGTTCGGCGCTACCTTTTTTATTTCATAAACTTGGTTTAGATCCAGCTTTGATGTCTGCTCCGTTTATTACCTCTGTAGTTGACGTTTTAGGGGTTTTAATTTATCTGTGGCTGGCAAAGCGGATTTTACAATTGTAGTCTCAACTGAAGGGGTTTTAGCTGCTAGCCAATTTGCTGGCTTTGGCTTGTTTGCAGAATTATTAGATTTTTTAGTCTTGTCATTTTTCGCTCATTTTTATTGATAACACTAAAGATAGCAAGGTAATCAATCGCCGATTAGATCGACAACAATCATTGGCAGTTGAATGCTCTAGGGCAGAATATATATCTTTTTTCTGTGCTTGTCAAAAACAAAGTTTTACGTTTTTTGCGTGCAGAGATTGCCAAGTTTTATCTTGCTTTTTAGGCGGTAACTTTGTTAATTTCTGCCAAGGCACAAGCACTGAACTAATTTTTCAAATATCAATTGCTGACGAAAAGAGCGTTTTCTAAATAATTTTTTACTTGCTAAATTTTACTTTATATTTCACCAGGAGATAGAAGATGAATACCAAATTTTACTCGCAGACTTTTGTTGTTTTCAGTGTTGTTACTCTAAGCGCGATCGCCAGTGGAAATTCAGTTCAAGCTCAAACCCCTTCAGTTGAGA
>QQTW01002691.1_pt1 | contig 12990 bp, 13 predicted proteins | sample 1904831 | NCBI WGS metagenome assembly QQTW01 (sample SAMN09435610, study PRJNA476489) | Subsurface metagenome, whole genome shotgun sequencing project. | reverse complement strand
GCTGCGGGCACCGATAGCGACGATGAAGCTGGTACCATTGAAGGAGAGGTACGATGCTTTTGGAAATTACAGAAGCTCGACGAAGATAGGGACAGCACCTGCCTCAATAACCACCTGAGTTTGCTGAGCTGAGCCGGAGGCAATGTTGGTTAGAGCCCAGGCAGCCTCGAATTGAACAAGAGTATGTGGAGATCGAAGAAATTGGACGAATCGGCTAACGACGCCAGTCTCAATGACACGTTCGATAGGAGGGTTGCGCTCTTTTGAAAGTAGTTTTCTGAATTTTGTGGTGGCGGAGATCTGACTATCGATCTGATCTGAAAATACTCCCTTCACCATTTCAGGCAGTTCGGTGTTGAGCTGGAAGAAAACAAGTCAGTCATACTTGACAGTAGCTTCTGTAATTTCCAAAAGCATCGTACCTCTCCTTCAATGGTACCAGCTTCATCGTCGCTATCGGTGCCCGCAGCCAGCCCCCCTCCAACCCCAATTTGCCCATCACTACGTTGGATGCCTCTTCGTTTGGCGAGATTCTCTTCTCTCTTCTGCTTCCGGATTTCAACTTGCTGTTCTTCACGGCGACGACGAAGCTCGTCGGGCTTGAAGGTGTTCTTTGCCTTGAATTGCGTGCGGCGATGCTCTGGGATGTAGCGCTCGGACATTGTGGGCAATAATCTTTTATTCGAGGTTGCGCAGATCCGGAAGGCGGTGTAAGACTAGAAACACCAAGCAGCAGGTTGAGCAAGGCAAGAGAATGCTGCTCTGAAATAAGTTTGTGAGTTCTGCCAACACTGCAAAGAGAGTCAGGTCAATTGTAGATAGTAGTGGGAGACCACTCTAATTTGAAGGAGGCATTTTGGCTACAGTTACGTTCGTCTAGCGGTCCACAGGCCAAGGATTCTACAGATTAGGGTACTACGGCAGGCTGCAGATGCCAACAGTGCCATATGCCGATGTGTTTAACGTGACAATGTGACAATGTGAAAATGTTCATGCTTGTAGCTTCAAATTGTTCTCGAGAACCTGCAAAAGCTGCCTGGGAGCTTGTGAATACGATCAAACATGCATGGTGTGCGTATGTGTGCGCGTATATAGCACCATGCTGAAGCATTTCTCTCCCTCACCCTTGAAGGTGAAAGCTCTTCCAGTAAGAGACGAGCTCGATTTCTGCAGCCATGATCGACGCGTGTATCGTGTATCGTGACAATACTGACGCGCCCCAAGTCAGTACATCTCATCCATACAAGCATCACCACAAATGAGGTGTCTGCATATCCCAGGGTAGGAAGCTGAACGCTCCGCGAGCAAGAGGAGTATGAAACCTCCATCTGGCTTCGAAGAGCTTGTCTCGATTGCTGAAAAGGCTGCTGGGAGTGAATTTTGCACCGTTGGCGTGGTCACGGATTTCCTGCCGCCTACCAAGAGTAAGGGGTTAGATCATGTTATCACCTTCACCTTGACAGATCGTTCATGGTTTCAAGGCGACGGTCTGAAATGTCGCTTTTTTGGCCGTACTGAAGACAAACTCCCCAACATTGTTTCCAAGGGCGACGTCGTTGTCCTCCGTTCTCTCAAAATAAAGGAATACAATGGGGAAATGATAGCCTTGTCGAGTTTCAAGTCCTCATGGCTCGTGTTCCATCAGCAAGACATTCCAGTCAATGATATGGAATCAAAAGGAGACCTTCCCTTTACAAAATCGTCAGATCAAGCGCCTTCACCTGGCCAGGATATCATGGACTATACCCTAGAACTCTGCAACTTCTTGGATCGCAGTACATTTGGCGAACCTGCTCCAGTCACTTCCTTGCAAGCGAGCAACATCAAGGGTTCGAACGATGCACCCTCTTTGCCAGCCCCGAAGAAATTTATGCTAATCCGAGACCTGACTTTGCCCAAGACCACAAGGAACCTGAAGTTTGCTGATCTTCTGGGTGACGTACGCAAAGTCTACATGAACGATTTTCGCGTTGAGCTCAGCATAACGGATTACACCTCACACGAATCTCTCTACAACTATGTCCATACATTAGATGACGAAGAGGGCAGAGATGGTGATGAGTTCAACTATGCTCCTGGCCCAAAAGCATGGTCCGGGCCATGGGGCAAGATGAGCATGGTGGTGACTGCATGGGATTCGCATGCCAGCTTTGCGCGGAAAAATGTTGGCATCGGTAGCCTTGTCTTTCTACGCAATGTGCAAATCAGTCTAGACAGAGAAGGTGACAGGATGGAGGGAAACTTGCGGGGCGATAGATATCATCCTGACAGGATTGGCATCAGCATTTGCAAGCCTCGACAAGCACAAGACGATGATCGGGTGAAAGCTCTCCTCAGGCGAAAGCGAGATTATGAAGCGGAGCTTAAGCTCCATGGTATAAAGGGGCTGGAAGTATCAGAGAAGCTTAAAGATGAAGCAGTGCAGCAACCAGCAAAGCAGCGACAGCTTACCGCCGCAGAAAGGAAAAAGCAAAGGAGAAAAGACAAGAAAATGGCGAAGCAAAAAGGAGCTCAGAACCCCAATCTCAGTGCCTCAAAGTCAACAACCAACTCCCTGAACCCCAATATCCGCACCAACAAAGTCCCCGGAACCGTCACCCCGGTCAAAATCTCTGAAATTACAGACCCATCCGTCCTGCACGGCGATTTCACCACCCCGGCCGGCAACACCTTCACCGCCCCCTTCAAAAACAACCTGTACCACCTCAACGCGATCCGCGTCATCGACTTCCACCCACCCAACATCGCCGACTTCTCCGCCCCGCACCGAACAAGCGAATACCAATACCTATCCGACCACGAGAGCGACTCCGACACCTCCATGGACCTGAACGACCCCCACGGCGCCGAGGTCGAATGGGAATGGCGGTTCGAGCTTCTCGTCGAAGACGCCAGCTCGACCACCCCGCCGGAGAGGGGGAGGATGAAGCTGCTCGTCGCAGGCCCGGACGGAGATTTCCTGCTTCGCAGCATCCGAGCCACGGATCTGCGCGAGGATAGGCAGAGCCTGGCCAGGCTGAAGGAGAAGCTGTTCCTGTTGTGGGGCGATCTGCAGGAGCGGAAGGAGGAGAGTAAGGCGGGAAAGGAGGAGGAAGAAGGGGGTGTGGAGAGGCGGCTGGAACCATCAGCGAGGCCGTTCAAGTGCCTGGTCAAGGAGTACGGTGTGCAGGCCCATAAGGACGGGCCGTGGGAGAGGGTGTTTGCCATGTTCGGGACCAGCATTGTGAGTGATTAGGATCGCTACATACGCACCGCCGTTGCGATACTGCTATGGACACGAGACTAAGCTGCCTTCTGGCTGGCACGACAAAAGAAATCACACAGACAAGGCTTCGGCTATTCTTGGAAGAATCTTCAGACTTGATAGCCAGCCACCCACTCATGATTGAAAGCTTTACACACATTACTACTTAAGCCCTGTCCTACTACCGAAAGCCCCGCCGCACTCAAAGCACAAACCCTCATGCAAGAAGGGTACCATCTTTGCTCTTTTGCATCAATGACAGCTCGTTCTGTCTCCCACAGCACTGCTGAGCCGATTCCCCCCCCCCCATTTCGGCCTTAAAATCCCTCCCTTCCCACAGTTAGCAATGCTCCCGCTGCTCCGCTCTCAGACCAAATTATTATTGTGGCAACCTCCCCATCACAGCATCTTTCTGACCTGAGATCAGACCTTTGTGATCTTACAGATCCTCGTATCGATTCCGTGTCCCCATCCCGCGAATCGGCAGTCCTCCTTGTACCAGCACTCCTTCGAGTTCGGCTGGCTCTGCGGACACCTGTGGCCATAGATGCATTTCGGTTCGTCGCATTCCGTCTTGTAGTAGCACGGTGTCATCCTCGCCACCTGTCGCAACGTCTTGAGATCGTTCTTGGTGATGTTGTAGTCGTGATCGTGGGTGCAGCGGGTGTTGTTGCATGCATCTGCACCGTTGAGATAATAGACGTTGCATAATTTCAGCTTCTTGACGCGTTTAATGTCCTCGTTGGGGATTGATTCGTCGAGCTCGTCGATCCTTTGGCCCAGGCGGTTGCGGTTGATTCCTGGGGTGGATTTGAGGGGGTTTGTGCCGTTTTGAGTGATGGATCGAGCGGCAGGAGAGGACGCTGAGGGGATAAAGGGTGCGGCGGTCATTGATGCCCATGTAGGAGCCGGCGTGTTGCTTTTTGAATTTGTGCTGGTAGTTGTGATGGATGTGATTTCGTCTGCGGTGCTGTTCGAAGGTACCTGGGTGAGCGGAGATCCGATTGGTACATTAGCAGAAAGCGTTTGCAGTGGTCGCTGAACTGGACCTGGCGCGTTCTTGAGCTGATAAGGAGTTGCCAGCTTTGTATCACGGAACATGTTCTCAAATTTGGTGGTCCTAAAGCTTTCCTTGAGACTGGCCAATTCTCGCTCGAATGGTACTCCTTCCAATAGGGTAATATGATCCATAAGCATAGCATCTCCCATAGTATCATCTAGAAGTCGAGCATATCCGTTGTCGTGCGAACATCCCAGAAGGACCTGATGGCAGTGGACGTCATGTAGATACAATTTGAAGATTTCTTGAAGCATGCGTCAGCACGAAGAGACAGCTTAGAACATATTACATGAAAACTGACCCGTGATTTTGTCATCTGCCTTATCTTTGCCACTTCCAACATCAATAAAGTCGAAGAGTAACTTACTCCCATTAAAGCCTCTAGCAAAATCTTCAAATAATGTTGCTCTGTCGATGATGCCCGATTTTTGTAGAACGTCGCCCAGTCCTTTGACATTGGCATAAATTCGTGCTATAATCTTGGGCGATGATAAATGAGGAAGATGCTGGTGAACAAAAACGTTCATTGCACTCCAGAGTTGACTGGCTGCTTCCTTGCCGCCCCTCTCTCCTTGTTGAAGATATTCATCATTGAAGATCATGCCATCGCCGTCGAGAAGGACAACGACAAAAGCATTCCTATCCTGTATCACGTTAGCAGAAGATAGCTGCTAGCGATTGCAACCTGGTCTACCAAAAGTCCTTTCACACCGCGGAGCTGAATCTGTAATTGGGTTTCTCGCATTTGACCTTCTCGGTTGTATCTGATCTCTCTGTCGTGGTCGAGGCGGGATCTTTGATATTGGGTCTCCGTGAGTTCGAGGCGGCATAGGAGGTCCTGGAGTAGGTCGTTCAGTACGAGAACCAGGCTGGTAGGGTAGCACTCACTTCAATAAGTTTATTCTTCTCATTTTCCGTGCTCATCAGGCGGCTGTGGCGATCCTTGAATGATTCAATGGTGGATTGGTCAGACATGGTTCGAGTTGTGGTCAAGTTTCCGTTAGAGTAGCTTGGGCTGCTGGAGAAGGGATTTTCAGATTCAGGAGAAAATGTGGAGAAGCGAGCCATGGTGGGCCAGATGTCGCTCATGGCAGATATTGTATCAGGTGCTGGGAGGACAGGCATTCAACCTAGATAAAAGGGAGAAATGTGAAGCGAAGTTGCCCAGGAGTGACATCGCGTCGCCAAAATAGATGAGACGCGCTTAGTTACAGTGGTACACGAAATTCTGAGGATTTCTTGGCAAATCCAGAACATTACTTTTTTTCTCCTGCGGATGTAAGACTGTTGACATTCATACGCAAACAAGTGTCTTATTTACCATACAAATTACTAGTAAAGTTAGACAAAACTTTGTACTCTGTTACTCCCTTTCCAGAATGGATCAGAAATTCAGTGATGAGTTCGTGAACGAAATACAAGCTCTTCTGGAGCACGGTTTCAACGCCATACATTTTCTTGCACGTTATCCACGCGTTTCTAAGACCCAGATATACAAGATGAAGTCGAATTACGACTTCTTTGGCCAGATAAGGCCTCCAAAACTGTGTAAGGAGGGTCGAACACCTCATTTGACTCCTAACGCTCGCGAAGTATGCCCCTTACAAAGAGCACTATAGGTTATTGCTAACGCCAATTGAACACGGCATCCTAGACTTCCTAATCGAATACCCTACGTAAACGAGAAATATGATATACAAACGTCAAGAGAGACAATTCAAAGAGCAATAAAAACTGCGCCTAACGCAGAATCTGTTTCCTGCGCCATATCTCCTCCTCCTTACAAGACAGCGACAGCAAATATATCAAGACCACTTACAGGATCAATTGGCGTTGTATTTGACTTATCTGCAGGCTTGCGTCTCTTTACTATCCTTGGAGGGCTCTTTAGAGGTCACGTAGGGCGTTTGCTGGCGCGTCTTGAGGATTCAGAAGCATTGCGAGTGATCACTATAGCAAGTCAGAATTATAAAATTTCAATAGGAACAGAGGACTACGTTTACTAGTAATTTGTATGGCAAGTAAGTCGCTGAATCCTCCTCTGATGTCAACAGTCCTACATGCGCGGGAAAAAAAAGTAATGTTCTGGATTTGCCAAGAAATCCTCAGAATTTCGTGTACCACTGTAAGTATTGCTAGCTTTTCAAGTCAAAGCTGTCTAATTACATACTACGTAAGCTTCCAGCCACCATCACGCTCTAGAAAACTGCCTTCTGCATCGGTTCACCAGAACATTGGATTAGTAATTCAAGCACAGTCAACATGCGTCGATTCCTTGCGTTGGCCGTCCATCTGCTTTCCCTACAGGCAATTGGGACTTTCGCACAAGCTGTAAACATCTCGGCTCCAATATGAATGAGGTTGTGCGTTCTTCTAACAGCGATCAGGACCCTGTCGAAGAAGACATCTCGGGGGACAAATTGCAGAGCCCATCACTGGCTGTCACCGTCAGCGCCTCCTTCTCTGACGCCGAAATCTTCGGCATCAAGCTTGTCAATGGAAAGGCTACCAAAGCTCTCGTCTCCTTTTCGAATGAGGAACCCGAAGCTGTTACCGTCAAATTCATCGGCGGAGCTCTCTGGACGCCGCCATTCGATCCTCAGGGCAACAAGATTGTTCGCAATCTGACCGCCACGAGGTACCATGTCGAGATACCAGCAGGCGAGAAACAGAGTCTCCCGTATAATTTTGCTACAGAATTGCATCCTCAGGATCTTCGGCTTGAGTTAGCTGCTATCATGAGCAATCGTGACGGGAAGGACTTTGCATTACAAGCTTTCAATGAGACGGTCAGCATCGTAGAGCCAGACACCAGCATCTTTGATCCTCAAATGTGGGCTTCAACCTTGATCATCTAAACTGTGCCCTGCTAACCATTGACGAAGTTTATTCCTCTATCTCTTCATGCTCTCCTGCGCTGGTGGAGTCCTGTACCTATTCTACAGCATCTGGATTGCTCCCTACTTCCCGCAAAAACGTACCAGGGGCGGCGGCGAGAAACCCAAAAAGACCACAGGCAATTACAAGAAAATTGACGCTGGGAACTCTGCCGAAGCTTTAGGAACTGATGGACCAGCAGTAACGACGGGCGCCAAGGGCTACAACGAAGAATGGATCCCAGCACACCACATTCAAAGGCCTGAGGCAAAGAGAGTCAAGAGCGGCAATCCAAGGCCAAAGAGTAGGGGAAAGGCTGATTAGGCGTATGAGATTGGTTCGACCACTCTACTGCCGAAGCGCTGGGGTTTCTTGGAGCGCCCTCTGGACGTAGTTGAGGGATCAGCCAAGGTAGTCCGATCTTAAAAAGTTGTGTTTGTATATACCCAACATGGAAATTCATCGTTGCAGCCCATTTCGGCCCTCATCTTTTGGGATCAACTTTGAGCCATAAGAACTTTTGTATTTGTCGCGTAATATAGACTCACAGCTGGTGTCCCAACACAAGAAAGACTATCTAGCTATTCTTAGACCTCAGCATCTTCGGCTTGCCACCAATAAACACGAACGACAAAATCGCCGTTACCCCTGAAAACAGTGCAACCACTAAATTCATGTTCCCGTAACCAATGCTATCTCTCAAGGTGCCCGACAGAACGGGGCCCACGGTCAACCCAGCACTGAACACCAGTGAGTTCAGGCCATAAAGCTGCGCGTAAGGTCCATTCTTGCCGAAGAATTCCCCGTTTGCCTTATCAAACTTCTGCACTACATTCGATGCCTCCACGATGCTGGGCGAGCCAATGACGCCCATCCCTAGGCCACAAAGCGCAAGTAGAGCGCAGTAGAGGATCACCTGCCCGCTACCACCATCGGCATGCGGGAGACGGAGCAAAATTAGTGTAGGAACCAGATAGCCAAACCCAAAGACGGCGGCGGGTTTGGGCCCATATTTGTCGACGGACCAGCCGGCGAGAGGCCCGAAGACCAGGTAAGGAATATCCAGGGCAATGAAGAGAAGGCCCGATCTCAGAGAGGAGAAGTGAAAGAGGGATTCTGCTTCGGTTGGGACGGTCGCATCGAACGTACCAAGGATCAGGGCATGCATGAATGCGAGGAGGAGGGCACTGAGGAGACGAGGAGATGTGAGACAGTAGAGGATGGGGAGTGTGCGCACGATGCGGTTTTGGTTCGGTGGGACGGTGTAGTAATCTTTTTCGGGCTTAGGGAGGAGGGCATCTTCTTCCGTTGCAGAGCAGAGCTCTTCCGCGTCGCCATTGGTGTTGCTTTCATCGGCGTCTTGCTTGGAAGCTTCGTATCGAGCAGCAACCTTCTTCTCGACGACGAATAATCGCATGATGAAATCGATGCCCAGTAATCCAGCACTCAGCCCAAATACCCCAGCAAACCCTGTCTTCTCATACAGCACTCCACCAAGCACAGGTGCTGCCAGCTCGCCGACGGAGACAAAGCTGAAGATCGTGCCCATCACCTTGCCCAGGTTCTCTACACCGACGGTATCCATAATCATAGCCAATCCTACCGTCCAGACGACGGCTCCGCTCATGCCCTGGAAGATCCTCGCCATCACAAGCACAGCAATACTCTTACCCAGCGACAACATCAACGTGGCAGCAAGCAAGGCGGCAAGCCCACTGAGAAATGGCAGCCGCCGTGAACTCGTCCTATCGGCAATCCATCCTGCAGGCAGGGAGAACACAACACTGGCTCCGGCGTTAGAAGCCAGCAAAGCGGATGCGTAGCTTTGGACTTGGTCTTGTGGGACAGATATGCGGTCATGCAGCAGAAATGGTAAGACTGGGACAATGAGACCATAAAGGAAAAGGTCGGTGAAAATTCCTACCGCAACTGTCGCGACGATGAAGACGGTCGAGGCCCGCCAGCGGAGCCCAGGGGGTGGAGAGGACATGACTGTATCGTGATCGGGTGAATTAGGTGAAGACAGACAGGAGATTTGATGAGAAGGCCCCAATGCTGCAATGAATATTCATCATTAGCAGTGACGGGCGAAGGGGCGAAGAGGCGTTCAACCGCGCTCAGTGGGTCATTTCGCTTTCGGAATTCAAAATGAGGTTTTTTTTGTTATGCATTCGATGGTGATATCATCAAAGAGACTTGGCACTCAAGTTCGGATGAAAAGACACAAATTGTACTAGCCACTCATCGCTCCATTAAATTATATCTCTCGAGTAGGCACAGGTGAGCCATTTGGACTGCACACTTGATTCAGTTTGTCTCTAGGGAACAACTACTGGTGACTTGGAACTGCACTTCCAGCACTTTCAGCAATGGTTAGCAAAACCAAGATACTCGATAACGACCATTCCTCCCTTCAATACGTGAAACAGACCAGACGATACCTGGAGTGAAAAGTATGGAGGATGGGCCCCGATTGATCAATCTTACTAGTAGTAACCATGCACTAGGCCCCAAGCAACAGCGGGAGGCTGGAACTTCCCCTAAAAAATGTCTCAAATTTTTCTCTTTTGAATATGGTTGGTCACAACTTTTAATTTCGGTCTGTTATCTCATCTGTAATGCAATAGGCTGGGAGACGGGACATGGCCGGATGAAGCCAATAACGGATCAATATAATACATATATATATATATATACTTAACGAGCGGAACTCGGATTAACACCTTGTGAGCGGCGCGCGAGTTAGTACCTATCATAGTATGATGTCCTCTGGGCTGGATCTAGAAGGACCTGGGAAGATAATATTAAGATTTTCGTTTCATTGGGTATTTAAAAGACCAAACTTCTGATTCATTCTGACTCTACTTCCCTCTCCTGGAATTGTTGTGCTGTGCTTCTGAAGTTCTTGCTCGCTGTAAGCAAAAGACTCTTGACTTAGCAAGGGAAAAGAAACAAAAGAAAAGCTCCCGACCCTCAGACCCTCCATAGCGACCTACCTATCTACCTCCCGCCCCCGTCCAGCGACCGGCCCATCCCACCCGGAGCCCTCACCCCCCTCACATCGCCTCCACTCCTCGTCCCCGCCATCGCCATCGCGAGCCAGCTCGTGGGACTGATCGGCAAGGTGAGGTCCCTCTCGCTCTTGGCGCTCTCCGCCACCACCGCCGCCGCCGCTCCGGTCGGTGGCAGACGAGACAAGTCGGCGATCTCGTCCTGCATGGCCTTGATGGCGTGCTGGTGCTGGCGGATCATCTCGTCGTTGAGGCCGTCGGCGCCTCTTTCGCGACGCACGAGCAGGTAAGGCCGGAGGGCGCGTTCGAGGCGCGGCAGGGCTTGGCGGGGGTCCGGGTGCTTCTGCAGGGTGGAGCTGATGCTGCGGGTGTAGGGGACGCGGGGGGCGGGTTCGGGTTCGGGTTCGCGGTCTGCGGAGGCGTTGGGGTTGGGACGGTCGATGAGCGACACGGCGGTCCGGCATTCGGCGGTCAGGGCGTCGAGGCGCTCTTTTTGCGCTCGGAGATTTCCGCTGCTGTTGGCGCGGGGAGGCAGATTGTTGGTTGGTGGGAGGGGGTGGCCGGTTCTTTCGAGGAAGTTCTGTTTGCCCTTTTGGAGCTCGGTGGTGGCGAGTTCGAGTTGGCGCGCGAAGGCTTCTGCGAGAGCCTTGTCGGTATCGTTGTTGGGGATTGGTGGGTGGGCCGAGGTGGTGCGGGATATGCTTGGTTTGAGACTTCGCTTCTCTACCAGGGAGTTGGCACTCCTTGAGCCGGCAAGAGGTGGTTTGCGTTCACCAGACGACATGGTGGATATTTGATGTGCTGGTTGGGAGATGACAGGTTATATGGTAACAGCCGTGAAAGATGGGGACGGAAACACAAGTGAGAAGCAGAAACTTGACGTGATGTCGTGTGAGAGCTGCTAGAAAGACAGAACAGTCAAAATCATAGCTTCTGTAGCTGGCTATAAGACAAAGGTCGTCATTGAAAACATCAGGAGGGGGTGGGGGCAGCACCGGGACCACCGTCAATCGGTTTCTGGTCTCACATGTCATCAGCTACCTTGTCGTCGATGAAACGAGGTTCAGAAGTTCCTCTGAAATGTGCTGCATTACTGAAGATTTATGCGACACCTAAACAAGGGTCGAACAAGGGCTGAACAAGGCATTGGTTATAGTCCCAGGTATCTGGTCAGGCACTCGTGGTATCTTTGAAACAAACTGTGCTTCGATTAAGCTTTCGGTACACTGGTTCAAGTTCTCTCTGAGGTCGTTACGGCAAATGCCGAAAGTGCTTCGGCCCCGTTTTGTCAAGGTCTTTACAATGTTAAACAATCATTGTTGAGATGCAATCCGAAGCTCCGAGCCGCTCACATGTAAAAGATGGCTGCCCTGCTGTACTAGTCCGATCAAGAACCATGGGAGCAACCTCAACCCGTGTTCGCTTCGACGCTTCGTCCCAGGCTAAGTAAGTGGATCTGTCAATGATACAAGCTGGCCACGCGCATGGCGTAAAGTTCCGGCATAACCGGCAAAGAATGTCTACTAAATTAGCTTCTGTTTGACATTGTCTCCAGGAGTCACTACTATGATTTTGAAGAAACAGCGCCATGGTAAAACCAGGTTATGCGTGGGGGTCTGTCTGTCTGCTGAAGCAACCACGGAGGAAGAAGTAATGTTGATAGGAGAAAGAGTTGCGAAAAATGAAGGGAGCAGAAATGTGTCGAAGGAGTCCCAGGCAAATGGGGGGGTCGGCAGACATTGGTTGCGAGGCTTGTAGGTCTTCTTATTCTACCATTGCGCGTGTATACTCTAGCATGCGCAGACGACGTCTCGTCAAATGTCTCGCCCTATCATGTAAAATGTGCGAAGCAGTATGCTAATGTGAAACTTGATCGCCGGCACGGTTGGTCTTACCAGGATCATCTTTCGCAGGATTCTCTACCCTGAAAAAGCTTGTCATACTGCCTGTGATGATAGGGCAGGGCAAGTGTTGTCGTCCAAATCTCCCGCATGGTACTTTCTGCTTCCATGAAGCGTCGTGATCATCATGCGGCATAGGCTCGGTAACCCTTCTGAACCAGCACTGATGGTCCAAGGAGGCGGGAATATACAAGAAGTAGACTCCTAGCCTCTTGAGTGCGTGAGCTGTACTATGAGTGCTGTGCAGTACACTCCGGAGCATGCGACGATGTATCTGATGAGTATATTCTCACTTTGGAGGTTTTCTCAATGGGCAAGCACGTGAGTCCTCTACCGGTGAGGCGAAGAGCTGCAAGAGGAGAAAGCTATCCGGCACATCCAGGCCATCAACCGCCAGCTGAGAGTATATGTTCAGCTTGATCTCTTTGGGCAAGCTTTGAAGCATAGAACAGCTGGCATGGTGGTGCATTATTCTCTGCGTCTTGCAACGGTGATCAGCCCTTCTCTGGTAGCAAGCATCTGCGATGTGTTTGCGGGTTGTATTCTTGATGCGCAAAAACTCACGACTTCTCAGTCCACAATCAAGGGTAAAGACATTGAAGATTCAGATGAGATATTAGCTGACACTATGGGCGCGTGACATTTGGGAAGCAGTACTGACTGCATGGCTGGCACACTTAGATGCTTCGTTGTTTGAGGGGGAAAGGCACAACTCTTGCAATCATACCCACAGGCGCATTGCGAGACTCTTTCAACTCCGTCAGACCGTCTCACATAACCACCACCCCCCAGAAGCAATCTCGAAAATCCACCAGGCCTCAGGGCCGCCCTGAGTGATTCCGTCGCTTCGAAACCTAGATATTAAGGATGCATCATCCCATGCTCTGAATCAATCCT
>QQTW01002690.1_pt1 | contig 12996 bp, 10 predicted proteins | sample 1904831 | NCBI WGS metagenome assembly QQTW01 (sample SAMN09435610, study PRJNA476489) | Subsurface metagenome, whole genome shotgun sequencing project. | reverse complement strand
CCAGATCCTGCATCTCGCTCTCTCGTATGCGTCTGGCGGCAGCAGGCTCGGGCCGTGCTGCGATGTGTCCGTGTAGGACTCGTCCAGGTACTCACAGATGATGCTGCTCTCGTACAGCGGCCGGGTCTCTTTCCCGTCAGGGCCTGCCGGACAGCCGAGCGTCGGCACCAGACCACGGGGATTCAGGTCGAGGAACGACTTCGCTTTGTGGTACGGGTTGATCTCGATGTATTGGTATGGGATCTTCTTCTCCTCGAGCACGATCCACGCGCGTTGCACGAACGGGCAGAACCAGCCGGCGTAGAGCTGGAGCGGCTGCGGCTCGCTGTGGGCGGCTACGAGAGATTCGGCTGCGCCGGAGGCGTGGGGGTAGAGTTCCGTGTCCACTGAGCCCATGGTGCGATGTTTGTCTGTGGGACTGATGATGTGCTCAGAAGAACTTAGTCTTGGGTCAGACCGTGCTGGTAGTAGTCTGCAATTCGTGGCAGAATTGGGCAGCAGAACTGACTGCGTACGATCATCATTCGTTTGTAGAGTCTTTTACTACGTGGTAGATAGAGACATGACGCAGAATGACGATGACGTAGTAATATCGTTGGTCAGTATCTGTCTTGATATGCTTACATTATGTAGCCACTTACTTAATATGCAAGTGGATGTAGAACAACTGAAGATGGACCAATCGAGGACCAGATAAGTATCAAGGAGAAGAGAACGATTGGGCTTTGCCTTGTTTATCTGCGGTTTCATACACGGACCATTTTCTTCAAGCAGCAGTGCGTTTGCAATGCTGCAGACAGTCAGAAGTCTTCGATCTCGATCGATTTGTTGTTGCCTGGAGCACAAGAACCAGCATTTGATTTATCTAATAGCTTGTGAATGGCGCTGCTTGACGGCGAATACTCTATCTAGCTCCAAGGAATTTCCATCTTGACTTCCCCATCAGCTCTTTGAGCAAACGCACCAATTCAGCATCCGTGATGGTTCCTCCATATCTATCATTCTCCAAGAAGGTGCCGCTGCAGGCTCCAGTATTCTCTCCCCTGCTCGATGTCGCGCAGCCACTCGCCAACAGTATTCGTGTTGGAACGAGAGTCGCAAAGCTGAACCGCTGCCTCGAAATCAGCCAATCTTCCTGAATCCTTGTACACCTCAACCCAACGTGGCTCCAGCTTTTTCATCTCGGTTAAGAACAGATCCCGAAGTTGCGCCTTCTCAAGGGATACTGCCCTGTCTTTTGCAGTCTGGCTGACCCTGTACTCTTTATCCATCCGCTTTGGACTATCATCACCCATCTCATCAATGTACCGCGACACCAGAAATTCTGGCATCTGGCATGCTTTCCAGAGCGGAACAGCAGATACTCCGTCCCAGTCCAGCAGAGCTGTTAATTTCCCCTCTCCATCGACAAGCACGTTATAGCCCGACATGTCGTAATGGTGCAGCGTGGTGATCTCTGGTGTCACTTGACTAGGGTAAGAATCTTTTGTGGGGAAGAAATTGGGTAGCTGCTTCTGAAGTCTCCTCGCAGTCAAAGCGTACGTGCTTGCGAGAACTTTTTGCTGCTGACCCAGAACAGGGTTTTTTTGAATGGCAATGGAGTCAGCGATCACAAAAGCTAGCCGTGCTGCCAACCAATCCTGACTGCAAGCAAACGGCCCGCGACAGATGTCATAATGAACTCGATTGTGCCAGAGGAATGACATCTGCACGATGCGACCAATTCTGTACCTTGTTGATTGGGGTTTCTTACTGGCCCTATCGCTTGAAGGCGAGAGAGCGTCTCCAGCAACATCTGCGCGAGCATTTCGGACAAGGTGAGGGGTTTGTCCGGTAATGTTGCGATCTGTTGGTTGTGGAGATGCATCTGCCGCTTGATAGAGGTTGCCAATCCCATGGAATTTGTGGCGGAACATTTGGGCCACAATATCTGCAACCCGTTTGGCAAGATCCTCTTTCTGCTTCCGCGTCATATCCCTATATCGATGGCACAAGGGCTGTCCTGGCATCATCTCCATGATTGTCCATGCAAAGCCAAGTTCATTCTCATGAGATGGATCGAATGCTAAAACGAGAGGAACGGGTGCGTTTGTGTGTTCACGCATAAAGGTCATTGTTGCCACGTCGCTGCCCACTTTGAAGCCAGGGTCAACCGGTAGAGAAACTCGGAAGATGAAAGAGCGTTCATCATTACCGCCTCTTGGACATCTGACCAGGTAGACCCTGTTAAAAGCACCCTGCATGAAATAGTCGGCAGTACACTTGTCGTCTTGGCTGAAATGGAGATGCTTTCTGGCAAGTTTGACGATGATTTTGACATTGGGATCGTGTGTCCATGTTGGTTCCGCCTCATAATACTTATTCAACTCCCATTTGAGGCCAGGTTGAAGGAGCATCGAAGCTGCGACCTTTCTGGGCGGGCGTGGGCGGCGATCGGGCGTTGCAGATGAAGCAGATGCTTCAGATGCGTGTCGGACTGTCCTACATAAGGTGAGGGTACAGACGTTCAGATGGAGATCGGCAGCCGTGGAATGGATATGAAGAAAGTAATCCGCCAGCTAACAACAATCTGGGAAGACTGCCCTGACAGGTAAGTTGCTTCTTGGTCTGGCAATGCAGTCAGTAATAGAAAATCTGAGATGAAGATCGGTAGCGGTAGAGTTGTTCTTAAGGGTATGAGGCGTGCGGTGACTGCGATCTCAGAAGAACGTTAGAAGGGGCAGTTACCCTTTATTCCGATCGTGTCATGGTGAAGGACTGAATTGCTTTACTCCAGCTTACAAACTTCACATGATCGTTGAAAGAACAGCCCAATAATCTCACTACCGTGAATGGTAGTCTGTGGTGAATTCATTGAAGCCAACTGTGGTTAGAAACGGAAGGCTTCTTCTGGCAGACAACGGAAAATTGCCAGATACGGTTTTTTTGTCTTTGGATCGACTACCCATCAGTGAAAACGAGGTTATAGGACCGTACGTCATCTCCAGTATGCTTGTAGAATTGGTGGAGGTGAGGCTGGCAAGACTGTACTCGGAGCATGTCCTGTGATGGCCCTGGACATAGCAGTAGCTGGGGTTCTGCCTGTGAAGTCCCATCACAGCGACAGAAACCCACCTTAGACACTGCTATGGTCATCGAAGAACTTCTACCAAGATCCAGACAGTCGCTACGCAACTGATAGATGGCCTGATGCCTAACAAAAAGTAACTGCGATCAGTGATTAATTGGCAGACATCCCCTATCAAAAATTCTTGGCAATTACTCGGCTCGTGCCGGCGCAGCCAAGGATCAAGGGGCCAAATATCTCCAACTTCTGCAAAAGGTAAACACGGCCGGAGCTTCTCCAATTCTGGCTCAGTAACCAAGACGCGCTTCGCTATCCTATGCAAGACGTCGCTCATAATCCAAGCGTACAGCGAGAGTATTTACATCTGATAAAGAAAGAAATTCACCCAGCATGGAGATCGACCAAATACCAAGCATGCAGCAGCAGCAGCAGCACCCGAACCCACTCCCAAACCCTCACCATCGCAAAATCGAACTGCAATCGCCGCTGGACTTGACCTATCTCCAAGCAAACATCGCCGCCGCCGCGAGGCAGAAGCTCGACTTACACTTTCCAACCGCTGCTGCTGCTACAACAAGAGTTGAGACGGCACAGGCACAACGGGACGGAAAAGAGAGATTGCACGATGGCGGTGCGCAAGACACGGAAGACCCTCTGCGCGCCCGCGTCGGAGCACTCGTGCACCAATTCCTGGACAGGACATTTGATTTCGCCAGCCACTCCATCAGCATCAACGGCAACGACGTGCGTAGCACCTCCTCAGCAGACCTCCCCTCCGCCTTCCCTACCACAACATCAACGTCAAGTTCCCAGATCAACCCTCCTTACCCGAAACCAAGCACATCCACCAAATCCAACCCACAGCCCCAGCCAGCCCCAGAAGCCGAAAGAGAAGGCATCCACTTCGCCTACGAAGCATACGACGCCCGCCTCTCCGCCAAAGTCGCCTCCCTGTACGCCGAACTGGAGCGCGAGACCCTCGCCGTCAGCCAGCTGCGACGCAGCGCGCCCGCCGCGGGCGCAAAGCTGGTCGTCGACGCGCTGTCGCGGAGCATCGCGGCCGAGGACGACACACAGCAGCAGCAGCAGGAACTAAGAGAGGAAGTGCTGACGCTTGCCCCGCCGCTGTCTGAAGCACGGAGCGAGGAGACGGCCGAGATGTACGAGCGCGGCCTGGCTGATCTGAGACGCCTCGGTGCCGGACTGGGCAGCGTCGGTGTCGGTGCCGAGAGTAGTACACTGTTGCGCAGGGCCGGACGGGGCGGCAGCCTGACGGAGACGGTGGGGAAGTTGCAGAGAGCGAGGGACGTTGCTGTGGAATTCGAGTAGAGAACTTGTCTCTGTATCTATATCCATGGATATGAAGACGAGTATGAATATGAATGTGACTTGAAGGCGAGCATTTATGGCAAGCTCGCTCTCGCTCTCGCGGTCCCCTTTACAACCCCCCGCAAATCAATCAATCAATCCTACGCGCTTCGCTTCTTCAGGCCCGTCAAGCCAGCCAGCCCTATCATAAGCCGCATGCATCTGCAGTGGTGGGGTTTTGCACTGCGGCTCGGGTTCCGGTTCCGGGCCTGGGATAGAACGGGGCCGCGCTACGAAGGCTACGAGGTTTACTGTGTTGAGAGTATGATAGGGCAGGTCTGCAGAGCTGAGCTCACGCGGATCTTGTCCATGCGCAGAAAGAAAGGGTGGTCTGTAAAAAGTTGAATTGATACAGAGGATGGTGTTCTTCAAGTTCATGGAATCTAGCCACACACCACTGCATGCTCGTTTTTATCTCCCATCCCATCGCGTCCCTGCTACTCTGCTGTATTCTAAGCCAAACATATGCATTCGTGGTACCCGGTGTGTCTCCCCTGCACCGCCTGTCCTGCTTTCCACTCATCCACATCCTGCTTCTGTGCCCCTTCATCCAACTTCTCGGCGTCAATCGCCTCCGTCTTACTTTCGATACGACTGGCGCCCTCCTCCTCTTCATTGCTTTGCCCACTTCGGCGTTTTGGTCCACTGGGGATCCTGCCAGGGACCCGCATCACTGAACGCACAGCCACCCTCGCATTCACAGTCTCCGCCGAATAGTTTAGGCAAGTTCTCCTTTGGCACCTGCTCCAGCAGCTTAGGCAGATAATCGGAGCCTAGAATGTGGATTTTCTCCACGGTCACCGGATCGAGGAAGCCCTTGACGAAACCGAACGCGCCGCTGAATCCCCAAGGAGCATTGATCATATACAGCTTGCCCAGTCGTTCCGGGTAGTAGTTTTGATAGATGGCGGAGGCGGACTTGACGTAACTGTAGACCGAGCTGACTTTGCTGACGCCGACGCCCTTGAGGTCCATGATGGTGCAGCAGGTTTCCAGGAGGCGGCCGGCTTTACGGCAGCAAGCTGGGAGCCGCGGGTCCGCCAGCTTTTCGTATTCGACTACTAGGTTGCGAAGCATACGGTCTGCGGTTGTGATTTTGTACATGGCGTTGAGATCGATGTTGCCGAGTTGTTCGATGTAGACCGGGCGGCCTTCCTAGATACAGAAGAAGATTGTTAGTTTGAAGTGCAGGCGGGGGAGGAAATCAACAGTAAGGGGAGAGGAACAAACCTTGTCGGTTTTGTGGTAATACTGCGGATAGTACTGGGATACTTGTGGTTTCTCTTTGTACTCGAATGTTCTAGGTAGGTCGTCTGTTCCGAACTCTTTTCGCCATTTCTCTGTATCCATGAACCTGGAGAGCGATGTGGTTAGCATTCACTATATACGTGGCTGCTGCTGCACTCACATTTTCTTCGCCAGTTCGACGTTGAATTTCCTCGCCCTTAGAAACCTCAAGAGCGTCAATGTGTCCAACCGCGCCGTATATCCTGCTTGCTCTAGCATTTGCCTCAGTTGATGGACCTGCGCGTCTTGTTCTCGTGTGGTATGACCAGGGTGACCTGTTTGCGTCTCTGGCGCGGTGGTGGGAAAGTCATAATCGTCGTATTTTGGGTCGAGATCCATGTGTGGGTTGGAGGGAGCCTGCGTCGTCGATGCGCGTGGAGTGGTCTCCTTGCTCGATTTGTGACCAGGCAGGTGGCTCTTTAGTTGGGATGCCATGGCCTTGTGGAAGAGTTCGTATAACCGCGGGTGGATGGAGATCAGGAAATCACAAGGCTTCAGGTAGTTTTGATCAAATCCAAGGAGACACTAGATAGTGCTACCCGAAAAGTATGGACTGGTGGGGCAACAGCAGTGGAGAAGATGTGATACAATCACCATAGACAGGGATCATCTAGATTGGATTGGCCATGGGGGTTGGCCAGCTTTTGACTTTCTCAGAATGTGTGAATAGTGTGATGCTTGGCATTTTATAACACTAACTGCATATGGTGAATACTACAGTGGAAAATATGGGGTGCATACTTCTACACAGAAAGAAATCGTGGGCATATTACACAAATATCAAAATACGTTTCAAGGGGTCCTTCAGAGATCATCCGAGTACCTCTCACCACTGTGACTTCATTTCTCCTTGCGAATCGGAGCTGTGACCAGACCGACCATCGGCTTGGATCTTCTGGCATCATGTTTCCAGTTCTCATATGATGATCAACCACAAGACTGGTATGATAGCATGTTCCATCAATTGTTAAAGCCAAAGTTCCATACACTTTCCAAACGCAAGATTGATTATTATTTGGCATTTGCCATAAGCAAGGCCCCTTCCCAACTTCCGATAGGATTACAGGTGTGTATTATTCCACAAATTCTCATCACGTTCATCTTCATCAATCAAAGACCACCTCAGATGCCCTTCTCATCGTAATTACCTCCCAGAAAATTCATCATATCTGAAGAAGCTCCCCTCAGCGGCCCGCTTTTCCTGCAGGTGTCTGAAATCCCCAACAAACTTTCCGTCCCTAAAGTGAAGATGACTCCAGCTCTAAAAGGCTCTCCAATCCCAGCCCATTGTTAAGACAGCCTTGAAGTAAATGTGCTCATGTAAGAACGGTGTGGTGTCGTCGTTTGTGCAATGATAGCACCCAACCGCTCGGTTTCTGGTGTATGCTCAGTAGGCCACAGGAGGAACCTGTATCACGGTTCCATTGTACCACCAGACAGGGCAAACACGTCTCATCTCTCATCTGCAATCGTGCTTCCTTTACCATCCTTTCTTCCTAGCAAATCGCTTATTCAGCAATGCCAAGACCTTGGAGACATTGAACTGCACATATTCGAGATCGAGGTCTTCTTGATTGTCCTTCTGCATCTCTAGCAAATCATCGAGCTTCAAATCGAGTTCGAGCAGACCGCGAGCACGACCTAGGCAAAAAACGTCAATTTATGGGTTGTCTTGAGCAAGGGCTACCTGCTTACCTTTGTAATGAAGCGAAATGACGAATGTGCCGGCCAATGGACTTCGGAACATGAAGTAGATATTGCCTCTCCGATTTTCCGGCACGTTGCTTCTCCGAATGACTCCCTCCTTCTCAAGTTGCGCGTGAGTAAACTTGTGTGGCCCAAGCTCTTTGGTCTTGATGTCCTTGCCTCGTTTGATTCCCTCAGATTGCGAGCGCACATTGTGCAGATAGCTTTTGTAAGTGTCGAGTTGCGAGAGCAGATAAGCGTTGTGATCTCGGATGGTCTTGAAGACCTCGTCCAACTTCTTCGTCTCTTCAACTACCCTCTCTTTGAGCGAGCCCAGATGCACGAGTTCTTGCTCAACTTCATCTCTTAGTAGAGAAAAGTCATCTGACCGATCAATGACGCCCATCTCCTGAAGCTGACTCAGAAGCTCCATCGAGCGAATGCCTTTTCGAACCATGACCGCATCATTCTTTAGGGTAGCAGCGGCTTCGGCGATCCTGTCCAGCCTCAATGGCCGTCGTGTTACACTGGCGTTTTGTGGAAGACTTCGCATGATCTGTACAAAGGTTGACTTGGCTTCCATAAAAAACACCTCTTCTTGGGTGATGTCCAATGCCGAGGTCAAGTCGTCGATGGCGGTTTCCCACTTGCTGAAAAGCGGCAGTACGATCGTCCTGTTCTCCTTCCTTGGCAGTTGTGGTGGCGCAGGACCAAGGTCTCGCAGCAGAAGATTGAGATGGGAATGTTGGTCTTGCGCGAGATCTTCGCTGTGCTTTTCGAGCAAGGTATGCATGGCGTAGACTTCATTCAAAGTTATCTGCAGCTCAAGGTCTCTCTTCGAGAGCGCAACGTAGTTGTCCAGTTCTAGGCTTTCGTAGAAGTCCTGAACTTCGCAGAGATCAAGCATAAATTTGGTGATTCGTTCCTTGTTGTTTGTGATGAAAGGCTGCAGCTTCGCCATATATGGCTCTTTGGCATACGAAGGTTTGTTGGCCAGATTCTGCAACATCTTAGCAATAAGCGTAAGCGTGCGTCTGGGTTTCTCTGACGGGGTCTGATCAATCAGCATGTATGATCTTGGTGTAACAATGGCAGGATTGATGAACCGCAGGAAGAAGAAACCACCAATCAAGGTACATATTGTCTGATCCTGGGCTTCGGGATATTTGCGCCGCGACAGACTTCTGATCTGTTTGCAGATCCATCGGATGCCATACGGAGTCTCCTCCAGACCCTCAATGATTGTCGATAGGAAGCCCTCGGCGATCTCCGTAAGCATTTTAAGCCTTGGCTCAATGATTGCCTGAACCGTCTCGTTTTCTGCTGCGGCTTCTCCGGTGATCGAGCGAGGTAGCGATGGCGGAAGTTCACCCGTGTCTTGTTCAATCTGGTTAACCATATTCTCGTACACCTTTAGCGGATTGATCTCGAGATCCACGTCATGCAGTTCAATCAGAGAATTGATCTTTTCAGCAAGCACTTCCTTCAGATAGCTCTGGCCTGGCCCTCGCCTGGTGTATGTTGTCATCATTCGTGAAACAGGTGTGTTCTGTCGGAGTAGGGACGAATATTCTGGCGTGTGGTCGAATTGGTATGTCAGGACAGACTGAAACATGGTTAGCAGCAAATGTTCTTCCCGGCTTTCGTATTGATTGCCGTAGATGGTGAACATGACGGTCTGTAACAGCGAATCGATCTCCGCCATGGTGACAAGTCTGCACAAGTGTGCAACGTGCCGGGGCTCAGACTGGAGCATGAACAGCAGATTGCCGTATTTCTGGGTCTTCTCGTCATTGGGAAATGATCCTTCTTGAATTTCTGCAGCATCATCGAGCTGGCTGGCAACTTCGTTTTGCTAGAACCAGAGTCAAAAGGTTGAAATCACGCTTGGCTGTCCGTTACTCACCTCTTCCAATGCCATCCTATTCGCGATCAACAACGCTATTCTTGAATCGAGGTACCGAACATCTTTCTCCAAAACAAAATTCTTCTTCGATTGACTGGATATCCTCGCTTTTAGATCGCGTAATGTCCTTTGTACTTTTGCTAACTCATCGCTGATCTCCAAGTCCTTTTCCTTTGCGCTCATGCTAACATAGAGAGCAGTCATGGAGATGCGCTTGGATTGTCTGACCGATCGTCCATCATGGCTAGAAAGGGTGTTTTGCCGGGTCATTGGTTGGAAGGAGCCGGAGGAGGAGGTAGAGGTGCGTGATCTGGGATGGAGCATCGTTGCGACCGACATGTCGAGGTGTAGCTTTTCCTGACCGGGCCGGAGTTTGTTCGATTCAAGATTCTTTGCGTACGAAAAGAAGATATCATGAAAGTCCTGTACTTGTTGTACAAACACCAAAGTATGTAGTCTGAGAGAAGCGCAGGTGAAGAAGTATTGGATGACCTTGACAAGAGGTGTCCAGCGCAGCAATGTATCAATCTGTAGTTAGTGGACAAGCAGGAGGAGCGGCGACAGGCGACAGGTTCATTAAGGATATTATATGGTGGAACGCGATATCTGGTGGTTGTTGATGTACTCCAGATGTATGGACCGATATCGCGACCGGCGTGATATCTTTTGATCTGCCTCCTATTCCAAGTCCATTGAGATCGCCATATAAATCGCAGGCTTCTGCACTGATACAGTGACGTTATCCGGCAGCTGGTTGTGCTGAAGTGATGGTTGAGAACAGAGGACACAAGGAAGGATGAATAAGTGGGTTGACGGACGGGCTGTTGCAGCAGAAGACTTCAGGTACCCGTGGCGAACCGCAATTGGTGGTGCAGGCTACAATTGTATGGTTGGTGGAGAGCGATCGGATGTTCCGCAACAATGAGATGGGTGGCGGATAAATGGTGGGGATGCTGGTTAGGCGATAGCCTGACTGATACCACAGGGAACAGGAGGACCTGGTGCGCAAAACGCGGGTGAGGGTGAGGGTGAGGGTGAGGGTGCGAGATTGGAGGATGTCACAGAGGATGAGCGTTGAAACGGGGCTTTTTCCTCCTAAGGGAGCGTTCCTGACCTGACCAGTTGAACAAAGCACTTCGTTAATGGAAATGATAAGTACACGGTACGTAGTAAGTTCTTGAATAGGAAGCTTTGACCGCGCCCAGAAGCTGCTAGTTGGTACTATTTTTCTCGGGGCGCAAGGGTTCAAGCCTGAAGCAGCACTGGCAACTGCAGGAATGATCACAGATCAGACGCTTACTACGGTATAGTTTGTCTATCAATGCTATCTAATTAGAACTGTGCACTAGATACGTACTCTACTACTAGCAATCATCATGACAAAGAAAGCTTCAACCTAAAAGGAATCGACTAGCCAGAAGCCTCGGCCGTTGATGCATTCGCTCAAGCAGGCTCAGAAAGGCCGACGACGAGCGGAGTCCACAAGCACATCTTGACCCTGCAATCTAAAGAATGGTGGGACAACTGACCAACGTCTTCGTACGCGTCGATTGCCCGAGTAGGACAGAGGTCAGGGACTCAAGGGAGCCAGCCAGCCGCCATCAACTTAGGCCAGGGGAACAACCGTGCGGCGCATCAAGTCGTACGTAACTTAGTAAATACTACTAGGTGGTGATTTGGGGTCTCAGCGGGGGTTCCGGGGTTTCCAGTCCCCTATCACTTTCGCCCTAAATCTAGGAACGTTAACGACAAGACCACCTACTACAGCACGGCCAATTCGCTAAGATTAGCCAGCTCTTTCATCGCGATGTCTACAAGATCATCCTCTATAAATCAAGCTAGCCAGCCTGTTCATGGAGAAGACTTAGGCCCTAGTTTTGAGCTTCGAGGTCAGACGATCAACTTTCCCGCACCTCCACTTCCCAAGTAGGTAGTAATGCGATGGTCAAGGCCACATTAGGTGTACACTACAAATCACCCGCCTCGGTAGTAGTGGTATTTGGACTCGCAGCGAATTCTGACACCCCCTATGAGGCTATGAAACGATATGAATTGGTGGACAGCACGGACAGAGTCGGGTTTCGAGCCTGGGAATTCTGCCCGCCATGAAAACTACATGGGAACCGGGGATTCAAGCGTCCAATAGTCACATAATCAAGACGGATAGTGACGTGGCTTTCAAATGCACCGGTCGTGAGGTTATCTATTGATGTGCGCAGCTATCATGCGAGGAATTTCAAGCCAGAAATAAACTGCACGTATAAGCTAAGGTCAACTTGTAAAGGAGAAGCTCAAGGGGCAAAAAATTGAGTTCGGCAAGTTCCGGGTACTAGTCGGTCTGTCAGGCAGATTGGAGATGCTTGTGTAGACGTAGTATGCCTGCTAATGCAAGGGCCCAGGGTGAGCTGAAACTAGTGGCTTGCAGGTGTTCAACCCCGTTTCTCTCCTCTTCCTCGACAGTAACAAAGTCCAAATAAGAAACCAGGAACTGACTGGATAACCACAGATGCTGCTTGCGACCCCGAAAGGATGGGGATCCTTGGTAAAAGGTGCTTTTCTACCCAGACCGGAGTATAAAGGAACTGATACTACTGGATCAGCGGTCACCATTGAATCGGAGAATAAAATAAGAGCGCATCAAGCACCGACCATTGACAGCTAACACCTCACACCTCGAGCGGACTAATTTAGTGATTGGGAAGCATGCACCTCGCACTAGTACCCCGAAGTGACAACTTGACATTCAGTATGCAGCGTTGATCATGCAACCAGGACGCATTGAGGGGGCCGAAAACGAGATGCTGTAGAACGTCACTTCTTGAATGTGAAGCTTCTCCCAGCAGTCTCCTTTCGTACCCTCTTGAGGCCTTGTGGGCCGTCTAACGCTTTGCTGTATGGATTAAACTCTTGTCGAGCTGCAGCTGACCCATTCCGCTTCTCTCTGTCTGACTTAACATGTAGTACTGAGTCTGCATTGGCATAATCAAATGGCTCAGTAGGATTACCACCATCTGCCTCCTCCTTCCGCAGGGCCCTTTTCTGCCTCTTTTCTTCTCTTAGCCGTGCTTTGGCTTCTTCCCTGGCCTCCGACGCACCATTCTGGTGCTTGCCAAGAGGAGAATAATTTGCGTTAGCATCCAATTCACCTGTACCTGATCTTGTTCCTGTGGTTGTCAAAGAACGAACAACGTCATTATCTAAGTCTGCCTTCGTGGCTTTCCTCTTGCTGACCTTGTCCAGCTCTTTCAGAATGAACACGTCATTAGACCTGACTTCCTCATTTGAGCAGTCGAGGTGAGGAGAGGGACTTGTGGAAACCCTGACCGATTCACCCACAGATATAGGTTGAGCGGGACCTGTGAACGAATCGTCACTCAAGGCTGGGAGAGGAATGACCATTCGCAAAGCGTCGCTCAGTGGAGATAATCAGGAGAAGCAAAGATATCGGACGCGACGGACCCACCTTGGCCGACGTGATGCGCGAAAACGAGGCTTTCTTGCCCCGCCGACGCAATTCAAGAAAAGTAGCAGAACGCACCTCACAAGATCAGGGACTCGGTGCCACTTTACAAAGGTTGAACGAAACTGGCGACATTAACAGCAGTGTTGACAGGTGCTTCACGTCCCGGCTTTGGGGGACGGTCGGGAAATCATTCGTGACGACTGCAACTCGATGTATAGC
>QQTW01002689.1_pt1 | contig 12996 bp, 20 predicted proteins | sample 1904831 | NCBI WGS metagenome assembly QQTW01 (sample SAMN09435610, study PRJNA476489) | Subsurface metagenome, whole genome shotgun sequencing project. | reverse complement strand
ATGGACGGTTCACCTCGATCAACATGGCCGTCATCCTTCACCACGGCGTCGTTCTCCTGACCGTTTTCATCTCACTCTTCGTCGATTCATCTCTCGCGTCGACTCTGCCGCGGCGGACGAATCATGGCCTGGTCGGCTATGGCATCGTCATGTACGACCCGCCGTGTGCGTATGCCTGCAAGGACGTGGTGTCGCCGAGCACACTCAACTGCTCAGATCATAGCGACCACGCTGGTGGTCATTCGCACTCAGGCCCCGCCAAAACGAGCCCGGCCTGCTATGCCACCGATGACGCCTTCTTGCGCACCATGGCATGGTGCCTTGAGCGTAACTGTCAAGACGCCCCGAGGTGGAAGCTGGAGTACTTTTGGTCCCGAGATCTAGTTGGGAGTATGGCCCCTTCCTGCTGCCGGACTCGACGGATTCCGGGGCGCGAGACTTGACGCTGATTCTCGACGGCAGGAAGTGACAACCTGCCCAAACCCAAGGAGACGTTTCAGCAAACCTTGGCAAGGATCACTGAGCCGCCGACGGCGACCATGGCCGCGGAGGAACCGCTCAACCAAACGAGTTTGGTGCCAGAGGAAGACTACACCACGTACTACACGACCTTGAGAGACTTTGCGGACACGGAGCGAACGCATTCGCGATATGGGTGAGCCGAGCCCGTTCGTGACGTCCAGACGAGTCATGCTCATGGATTGGCCTGCAGGCTCGTGGTGCTGTTGACCATCGCCCTTCTGCCGGTGGGCTTGTCGCTCTTGGAATACGCCCCCGTCCCGAAACATATCGTCAGCCGCGTCAACGCGTTCCTCATCTATCCGGCCATCTGGGGGAAGCGACACAGCCGGCCGCTGCCCTACAAAGCCGGCATCGCGCCGACGCGCGGACAGGCGCTGTTCATCGGCTACGTCATCGTGATCAATGTCATCTTCAGCGGCGTGGGCATCTACTTCACCAGCCCGAGCGCCTGGATGCCCGATGATGCCGGTGCCGGCGTGCGTAGTTACGTCGCCAACCGCGTCGGTGTTCTCTCCTTTGTAAATCTCGCCTTGGTCTTCCTCTTCGCCGGCCGCAATAACGTGCTGCTGTGGGTCACGGATTGGTCGCACTCGACGTTTCTGCTGCTACATCGGTGGATCTCGTACGTCGCAATCATCCAGGCCGTCCTCCATTCCATTTTGTGGTTAGAGATCTACGTCAACTCCATGGGCACCCACTCGACCGAGAGCAAATTGCCTTACTGGTACTGGGGCATCATCGCCACGCTCGCCATGTCACTCCTCCTCCCCCTGTCGCTGCTGCCGGTTCGCCAGAAGCTGTACGAGTTCTTCTTGGCGTGGCATGTCATCCTGTCGATTCTGACCCTGGTCGGCTGCTACCTGCACATCTGGTACATGTTCAAACACATGTGGGGCTACGAGACCTGGATCTACCCCTCCATCGCTTTCTGGGTCTTCGATCGCCTCGTTCGCCTGCTCCGCCTGGCTCGGAATGGCATCCGTACGGCGACCGTCACGGTCATTGACGACGACTACGTTCGCGTCGATGTCGCCGGCGTGGCCGCCAACGGACACGCGTATCTGTACTTCCCCACGTTGACCTGGCGGGTCTGGGAGAATCATCCGTTCTCGGTCGCGTCGATGATACGACCGGTGGCGGGTTGGGCAGGACCTGTGGAGACCAGCTCCCTGAGCGCCCGGGCTAGCAACGATTTTCCATCGCCGACTGAGAAGCATCCAGCGGCCAACCTCCATGAAGCGCACGACCCCGAGCGTAACGGTCGGAACGGTCTCGCGCCCCGTCGGCCGATGATGGGGCTGACCTTTTTCATTCGCAACCAGGCCGGAATCACGTCGCAATTACGTGCTCGGCACTCCTTGCCGGTCCTCGTCGAATCACCATACGGACATCATCCAGATCTTTCATCCTATCCAAGTCTGATCGGGATTGCTGGCGGCGTCGGTATTACCGCTGTCCTGCCTGCCCTGCGCTCGCACGCCGGCTACGCGAAGCTTTACTGGGGCGTGCGTGCCATGGGGATCGTGGAGGCGCTCAGCCCGGATCTGATCGGCATCGAAAAGGAAGTTGCAGTCGGCAAGCGATTGGATCTGCGAGACCTGTTGGAGAGGGAGGTTGCTGCGGAAGATGGCGATGTGGCCGTCGTCGTCAGCGGGCCGGCCGGCATGGCGGACGATGTTCGAGCCATTGTCAGCGAGATGGGTCGGAGGCGCGATGGTAAGAAGCGGCGAATTGAATTGGTCGAGGAGTCGTTTACCTGGTAGCGACCGCTCCATGAAACAAGGGTCAGTAGCCAACCAGAATCGTGAGGGAGTTCCTCTCCGCACTCCATGAAGAGCACTCGTTACGATGCGTGGTCGATGTCCATAGGAGCAGGAAGCGTCTTGACTTCTCTCCATCGTCTCTCTTAGCCCAGTCCCTTTCTCTCCTGATGTACGATCTACCTCGACTGAATGGACTCCTACCTGACGTTTTTAACATCTTTGAGGAGGAACGTCAACATCGATGTCCGACGCCCTTCATATTTGAGACAGGTGCTACAGCGGAGATCGTACTATATAGTCACAAATAGCCACGTTCCACTAACGATAAATGAACAATTAACCGTTTCTTTGTACCAGATGATGCTAAGATCCATATTGGCCGTGTGGTTACGAGTTGACTCGATCATCACTGCTATTCAGTCAAGTCCTGGTTTCTATAGTCATCAGACCTTCATCCTACCGAGCATACTTGATACATTCGATGGCGGTCGTAGGCTTAGGCTTATGGTTACCATTCCTAGGACTGAAGATGGGCCAATGGGAAAGAGAGGTGGTAGAGCCCACACCCCATGCATTGAGTATTAGACGCGCGGCATCAGCGCTTGACTCGCTTGAGGTGAGTACTGGTAAAGACATCGCGGCGCGACAGCGTTTGCCGTGCCACCAACCTTGATGAGACAGCTATCGTCTTCTCTCAGCTGTTGGAGCACATAATCTTGAAGCTCTCCGTGTCCGACGGAGTTGCTTCATGGGAAGTGTGTTGGTTCACGTGAACAGCTTTGCCGTCATGCGTGTGTGATAACTAAGCCTGCTCGCCTTCTTGGTCCATACCAGCGTCACGCTTCATCCTGACCAGCCATGACGCCCATGATGCTGCTCCTTCACTTTCTACTTTGTGTGGTGTTCGTCTCCGGTGAGCATACGTCCAACTGGGCGGTGCTTGTCTCCACCTCACGCTTCTGGTTCAACTACCGTCATCTGGCGAACGTGCTGTCGCTCTATCGCACCGTCAAACGGCTGGGCATTCCCGACTCGCAGATCATCCTGATGCTGCCGGACGACATGGCATGTAATCCGCGCAATGCATTTCCCGGAACGGTCTTCAACAATGCCGATCGGGCGTTGGATCTGTATGGCGACAACATCGAGGTCGATTACCGAGGCTACGAGGTCACGGTGGAGAACTTCATCCGACTACTAACAGATCGGGTTGGGGAAGAGATGCCACGAAGCAAGCGACTATTGACGGACGACCGCAGCAATATCCTCGTGTATATGACTGGTCATGGCGGGAATGAGTTTTTGAAGTTTCAAGACGCGGAGGAGATCAGCGCGTTCGATCTAGCGGATGCGTTTGAACAGATGTGGGAGAAACGGAGGTAATATCTCCATCTATCCGGCCTGAAAATCATCGGATCTAACGAATATAGATACCACGAGATGCTATTCATGATCGACACGTGCCAGGCAAACACCATGTACAGCAAATTTTATTCGCCCAACATCATCGCGACGGGATCGTCTGAGATTGACGAATCGTCGTACTCGCATCACGCGGACAATGATGTCGGGGTGGCGGTCATTGATCGCTACACTTATTACAATCTCGATTTTCTCGAAAACCACGTGCGTGAACCGAGCTCGAAATTGACCTTGGGTGATCTGTTTGATAGCTACGACGAGGCGAAGATTCACTCGCATCCGGGCATTCGGTGGGATCTGTTTCAGGGGGGCGAGTCGAAGGGGAGAGAACGCCTCGTGATGGATTTCTTTGGAAATGTGCAGAATGTGGAGGTGGAAGGGCAGAAGACTGATCAAGATCTGATTGCGCTGGGGAAACTGGTGGCCAGCCAGTCAAACGTGACCAGGAGCGTGGACAACCGTTCGGATTCACAGCGAATCGAGAAAGGTGCCGGGGCCGTCCGCGTGGAAGATACTGCGTCATGGAATCGTCAGGCGATGGGAGCTACCGCGCTCATCGGATGCATTGGTACTTGGGTGGCCGCATCATGGATGGAGTCATTCAAATGATGGGGGTCAGCTGTCCGCATAAAGACGAGCGGGGTACTCGATCTGATCTTGTAAAGATCAAAGATGGCAAACGAACATAAGATTTTAATCGGCCTGCAAAGATCCCGATATAGGACACGTCAGACTCCTCCCCGGTGCTGTCTTCGTCGACGGGACCAAGTATAAATACCTCTCCACCCTCGCTCGTCTCTCTCGAATCCATTCTACTCCCCAGAAATGGCGGACTGGCGTCGGTTCGAATCACCGACCTCGCTTCCGTACTCACCGCCAGAATATGTCGAGCGACGGGCATCGACTGACGGCAATGAACTGGATAGAGCCTCTCGAGTTGCCGTGAGGGATGGTACCACGCCGCCTGGCTCGCCCTTGTTAATGACCTCCATGGGGTACATACCTCAGGAACCTGGGTTCATTTCCCGAGCGACTCGTCCGTCGCGGTCGGAGATAAACAGACACAGGGATGCAATGGTAGTGATTGGCCCTATCAGGCCGCCGGTCGCTGCCAGACGAACGGGAGTCAGCAGAGAGACAAGAGAAGGCATCGTTCTGCAGGCCTTGCCGTCGGGCGTAGGGGAGTTGACGGTGCGAGTGGCAGACCCAGTGCGGGAGTATCAACCGGCTGCTCCATCGCCTGTGGCCGCACCACCGCCATCGCCTACCCCACGCCGGCCTGCCCCGCCAGAAATGACTCTTTTTCAACAACGGCAGCTGCTGCAATCAGTGGCTAGCGTTCGTCAATGGGAGAAGGCAGTGGTGATGGCCGCGATTGTGTCGATGGTCATCATTGCCGCCGGCTTTGCGTTCTGGTATGGGCTTTTTGTAAACGAAGTTACATCCGCAGACTAGAAAAGATGGATATGTTCCGAATCAACCGCGTCATACGCCTAGTCGCGACTGGGGCTGCTAGAACACGATTGAGCCAGTCCAATAACGACGGGTCCTGGGATTGAGTTAGCCAGCCCCGTTGGGTTGACCTTGATGAAAGCCCGAATGTGGCCGACCGTCTGTCTCGAGGCTTTTTCTCCTGGAGTTCAACTTATGGACAGTTTCTTGCAATAATGTCCATCAGTATGGCAATGAATGGTGCATTAGAAGTCTTTGAAGTATCGGCGTCCTTTGATATTGTAGTTGCCGATACATTGGCATGAGCTCCGGGCTTGAGTGCCGCGAGGTTCCTTTTCCGCTGATATCATCAAAGTGATCCTGGTGTTCATAATAGACATCTTGATACCTTTCGACACGATGTCCGGGATTCGCTCAAGTTTTTGGATGTGAAACTGACGATCCAGATATCCACGTCGACATCGTAACTCGTAGCTGTTCTTATGCGCTCGATCAATATATTTCCGAAAAGCCACTTTCCGAAAAACCATTCTCTCTTCCAACAGCACCATCGATTCGCAAAGGGGAATGCTTCCTGGCTGAGCGATGAAGAACATCTCCCAACCCTGCCCATTCCCAAGTGATATCATTCCCATGGGAGCAGGGGATCCCGAGCTAGCTGGGTTATACCCATGAGGTTTCCAGCCAGAACATCCCACTCATCATCCCACCTATTGCATCCTTCTTGTAGCGCGCCGTGCTTAATCCTCCGTAGCCTCCTCTCATCTTCAAACACTTTCAATAACATCCAGCCCAACTTCTCGGCACTGTCGAACCCAAGTCCATTGACTCCCTGCGTGACAAGTTCCTTCCAGGCCTCGTACTGATCCCAACCCACGACCGGTAAGCCCGCACCGAACATATCCACGACCTTCATCGGTAGATCCAGTCCCGAGGATGATTTATGCAAACTGACCCCCAAATCCGCCGCGCCGAGAAGCGAGGCGTAATCTTGGGTGGATAACCACGCCGTGAGAATCGTTACATTCGTGAGCTGACCTTCCTCCGTGAGACGACGAATCTCATCTATGTAGTGTTGCTTCTGAGGTCCCTTGCCTGTGATGATGGCCAGGACCGATGGAGTATTGGCGGACCGATCACGGGCATACATGACCAGGGCTTTAAGCAGGAGTGAGAAATCCTCATCGGGTGTCCAGGAGGTCGGGCTCACGAGAACCTTCGTCTTTCCTTCGATGATGGACGAAGCATAACCGGTGGTCACGGGACATCGGTGCAGAAATGCTTCTCGCTGCTCCGGGGAGAGGGGCTGGAAATGTTGAGCCGGACGATCATGTACTGTTAGAATCATGCGGACATTCAGATTGTGCTTGAGCTGTTGACCTAGAGCATGCGTGACGGTGAAGTGGTTGTGGGCGAGGCGGCCGAAGAATTCTTCATACCTGGGACTCGTTAGCAGAATTGGAGAGCGAATGGATGGATAGATATCGTTAAATACCATTTAGCGATGCGGACGAGGATATGTGTCGGCCCCAGCTTTAATGCGAGAATGGTCCAGCCGTAGTTATGCCAATCGATGAGCAGGAAGCTACCGCGGCGAGCAGAAATGAGGGCAGCTACGGCTAGGGTGGGTATAGAAGGAGGATTCTATAACCCCAACATCCCGTAGAGACATGAGCAATCAGAAAGAAAGCTAGAGTCCGCCCTTGCTCGCAAGTAATAAAATGAAAAGAAGTATATATAGATTTAAATCGATATACGTAACAACGAGATCTGTTTACAATAATGATACTCGAAATTGAACATACCTGAACCATCAGCCACCTTGCTGGCTGGGTTCGATATCCCAGAGTCCACCACAGAGACCAAAACTGCCATAATACCTTCAACGGTCCCAGGACAAGAAATAGTATTTTGCTATCGGTTCTTAAGAATGATGGGAAAGCCGGCAAAGGCACCACGGAAATCAATGGATTGGCTACCAGATCCGGATGCAGCTCGGATTCTGGTCTTCATCAGACCTGTGGATTCGTCACATCTGCCGTCTTGTATTCTCATACCTCGATAGCCAATAATCTCCACTCTCGCGCCATGTTTTCCAGCACTGATCGCATGATATTGCATCCGGGGACTTCTTCCAATGTCGCCTAGAACCAAAATCTGGATCGGAATCGTTTCTTTCTCAGATGGGGGATTTTGGAAATAGTACTTCGAAGAGTAAGGTAGCAGTAACACGATAAAGAAGAGTGCTAATCCAACGACTGCCCCCGAAAGGAGGACAGCAATTGTGAACATAGTGGAATTGTAGAGGACCAGAATAACCTCGGTAAAACTAAAAGCTCGTGGAGATGAAACTAATGAAAGTGAGACAGTCCTGTCTTCTGTGAGCCGTGGATAGGCTCCAACGGCAACCCCGTTGGTGGCACAGCTGTTGCATCCGGGTGAAACAAGCGCCGCGATCGCATCGCTTTCCCTTCCCGTTGCGACTCGCGCTTGCCAGCTTCCCGGGCTTGCTTTGATTGCGCCAACCGCAAACTTAGTTCGACGTCACCCACCGACGCCAACGACGCCCCGTGGCTTCCTCTTTCTCCCAATGCGATTGACAATCGCATCAACATGGCCTCAACGTACGCTTTACCACAGCCCCTAAAATGGGAGCCACCAGCGGGAGGATCGGACTCGGACCAATACTCTTCTCATCGTCATCAACTTCTTTCCCCTCCATCACGACATCAGCGAACAGCAACGGCTGCGCCAACAGGGTCATGGACACCTCTCGCCGCCAGTCCCAATCTCTCACCTCCAAAATCCATGTCGAACGGAGGAAGACTGTCAAACTCAGCGCATGATCATCACCACCACCACCATCATCGACAATACCACTCCATGGACCATCGTCATCAAACGAACAACAACACTCCGGACACCAAGCTCGACATCTCCCCAAACGCCAACACCAACACCGCCATGGCATACCCTCACCACCATCACAGCCAAACCACAACTCCCTTCAAGATGCGTTCCCGATCCGGCACGGCCTCGGCGTACAATCACCCCTGGTATGCGCCCGAGATACTCCATCTACGGGAACAGACCTCCCCCGTGACGAGATATCTCCTCAGCAGTGTCCAGCGATGGCCACTGTTGTATTCCATTCTAGCAGAGAAGGATTCTCGACGAATATTTTACTTCATGAGGTACGCAGTACATCATACGCACCCGTTGCATGCCCCCTCCAGCATCTTTCAACACCTAGGTTCATGTAAGCAAGAAATGCAGCTAATGATGATGTTGTTATAATAGTTTAAACTTCGTCTTCATGATCCTCCAAACCTTCTACGGCGTCGCCACGGGTTCTTTGGGACTGTTGAGCGATAGCATTCACATGCTTTTCGATTGTCTCGCATTAGCTGTCGGGTTGTGTGCGGCGGTGATGAGTAAATGGCCGCCGAGCACCAGATTTCCATATGGATTGGGGAAGATGGATACCCTGGCTGGATTCGCCAATGGGATCTTTTTGATGTAAGAATCTATTTTTCTCTCCTCATTCATGTCCTCTATTCTCCCTCTTTTGTGCTCCTCTGTATATTCGTTGGCAGCTCCCATCTTCGACCGGTCGGGGGCTCCTCACTCTCAAATATCGAGGGAACATAATTGTTGTTGATGATGACGGAAGCTGACACTGTGATACATGGTTGAAAACCCAAAGGTTGATCAGCGTCGAAATCGTCACCGAGGCAATAGAACGTCTCGTGAACGGATCTCAAATGAAACGCATCGGAGAACTCCTGACTGTCAGCATCGCGGGATTGTGTGTTAATCTCGTTGGAATTATGGCCTTCGATCATGCCCATCACGGCCACTCCCACTCTCACGACCATTCCCATCACCATGGAGACAATATGCGAGGTATCTTCCTGCATATCCTCGCCGATACGCTCGGTTCCGCAGCCGTGGTCATCTCGACGCTTCTCATCCACTTCTATCACTGGCCTGGTTTCGATCCCTTGGCATCCTGTCTCATCGCCATCTTGATCTTCGTGTCGGCTATTCCATTGGTGATTTCTTCGGCGAGAACACTCTTGCTGACCATCCCCGCTGATACCGAGTATTCGCTACGCGAGACGCTTATCGGGGTGAGTAGTCTGAGAGGCGTGGCGAGCTATCGGGTGCCGAAGTTTTGGTTGGATGATCGCGAATTGTCATCTTCGCCTGAAAGTTGTGGGCATGGGCATGATCATGGGCACGATCATAGCCATGGGCATAGTCACGGGCATGGGCACGATCATGGGCATGACCACAGCCACGATCACGATCACAGCGAAAAAGACGGAGGAAGACAGATTGGACTCGGAATTGATGGCACCGGATATGGACTGGATGGCGGAAGAAGAAGAGAGAGTCATACCCATATCAGTTCTGAAGGTTCCTCTGGAGGAGGCGGAGGAAGAGGGGAAGAGAAGAAAGATGATGGACACGGACACGGACATGCTCATGGACATGGACATGGACATGGACATCAAAAAGTGCTGGGAGTGATTCATATCATCGCCAAACAAGGTTCAGAGATGGAGGAGGTCCGGAGCAGAGTAACGGAATATTTATACAGCAGGGGGGTGGATGCTGTCGTGCAGATGGAGAAAGAAGGAGAGATGAGATGTTGGTGTGCTACTGCGCATTAACTTCTTTGGATTCTTTATGCTAGCACTTTTGAGAAGATGAAAGGCAGGAAGAGAGGGAGGATAGAGGACATGCAGCTGGAGAAGAGAAGAGAAGAGAAGAAATAACAATATTTGTTGGAGTATTACTCATCATATGCATTGATTACATTCGTTGTATTCAGTTCGCGATTATTCGGGGAAAAGAAGGAGAAAAGAAGAGGATGGAGAAAGGAGAGGCTGAAGCACAGTTAGCCCTCTGATGTAGAATGCAGGGTCCAGGTGCGAGGACTGTGCTGGTCGTGGTAGGGCAGACGAGGAAAGAAGAGGAAGAGGGTGCAGAATGGTGCTCGTCGTGATGGTGGTACGGGTGCCGATGATATTGGAGGTAGAGCTTGCATCTGAGAGGAGATTTGGTGAAGGTGGAAGTGAAGATGAAGCTAGAAGAAGAGAGGAGAGAAGTACGCATCGGATGGCTGCATCCGGAGCCTCAAGTTCAGTCCTCTCTGTGGAGTCGGAATTATGCATAGCGATGCACATACAAATATTTCTCTTTCCTTGTTGAGATGTAGGGACGTTCAAGTATATGTCTGGAGCGAGTAACATGCTAGCGTAACGAATTTAGTATTCTATCTGTTGTTGGGTGTGTTTCTTTCGAGTGAGCTGTTCTGCTCTGGTGTTGGCCTTTGGCTTCTTCGAATCCTCTTGTTGTTTGGCTCTCCTTTTCGGGCTCCGCCTTCTCTTGCTGCTGCTTGGCCTCTCGTGGCTTGGCCTTCTGTTGTTGCTTCACCTTTTCGAGCTCCGCCTTCTCATGCTGCCTGGTCTCTCGTGGCTTGGCCTTCTCTTGCTGCTTCGCATTTTCCCCTTTGCCCTTCACCCGACGATTGATTACTTCACCAAGCTTCGTAGTCAGATCCTCGGGGGTATAGGCTCAGCTCTTCGAAGATGTGCCTCTTTGATCTCACGCTTTGGATGTTCTCCTTGGTCTTTTGGCGGCAGGTCGTCATCTTCTTTGAGGTCTTCCATCTCGGCAACATTGGCTTTCGGTGCAGAAACGCCTGCATCATCCATCTTCACATCCGGCAGCACATCCGGCATGGGGACCTCGACGTCAACATTGGTATTCGATGCAGCATCATCCGTTATCGTCACATCCGGCATTGTAGCCTCGGCCTCAGTGGTGCCAACAGCGGCATTCGGTGCGGCATCCGGCATCGTGACTTCGACGTCGATACTGGCATTTGGTCCAGCATCCGACATTGGAACTTCGGGAACCACACTAGCCCTTGGTACAGCAGCGCCAGCGTCATCCTTCTTCTCCATGTCCGGCATTGTGACCTCAATCTTGGCGTCAACAGCGGCATTTGGTGAAGTATCCGGACTGGAACCTCGCCATCGACACTAGCATTTGGTGCAGCAGCGTCAGCATCGTCCGTCTTTCTTCACGTCCGACACGATTGATAGTAGAGTGTGGTTTGAATTGAGCGCAGTATGGCAGCTGCATTAGCAAATTCAACACATTGGTGGAGACAAGATGATGAAGCGTTATTGAAACGGATGAACGAAGAACATGCATTCAACGAATACAATACAGCAACACGAGAAAGTAACGCCGTGTTGCATCCCCACAGCTCCACGCTAGACAAGACATCTCTGCGCCAGAGAAAGTGCGCCAGAATCAGGCCGTTCTAGGCTAGACCAAGCCAGACAAATGACGAAACTTCGTAACGCCAGACACCATTGCTTGCAACCACGCGTGTCACGCCGTAATGTACCGAAACACCATGCGGAACAACACCATCGTCACGAAACAGCAATGACACGCAAGAGCAAGTAGACGACTAACGAAGAGTAGAGGTGGGAGAGACAAATGTATGGACAGCGTAGCTCAAGCCGAACCAATCTCACGATGGGAGCTAATCATCCCAACTCTTCTCCACCGTCTCACGCACCCTCTTGACATACTCTCTCCGATTATCCTTGTAGAGATTCGACGCCTCGACGTTTGCCGGAGATGACGTATTGGGATCATTCAATAGGCTGTACCTCTCGATACCTTGATCAGCACCTACTTCTCAAATCCATATATCATGAGAACGGGAAATAATCACCTTTGAACGCTCGTCAATACCGCCGCGACATCATAGGTCGGACTCCATCTATTCTGAAGGATATCGAGACAGAGATCCCCAGTTCCGTAGACGTTCGGGTGGAACATTTGACTGATGAATTTGACGCCAGGGGGTTTGTTGGGGTATTGTTCGTCGAATTGCATGACCAGTCTGAAGGTGCCGTCTTCAAAGGGGGTATCGGCTGGGCCGATGATCACGGCGTTCCTTTATGTATAGTATTAGTATTACCATAGCACGTGGATGTGGTGAACGTCGTGGTTCATTGATGAGTATAGAGGAGGGATTCACGGTCCGCTCTGATGTAGACATGAATGAAGGGAAGGTGAAGGATGGTGTGACGTCCATATGAAGAGAAAGGGAGTTGGGTAGGACCGACTCACCAAGTCATGACATTGTCAGCAATCGGCGACGCAGATACACCCGCCGGAGGATCCGTTTGCATTCGCTATAGACCCATAGATATCAGTACGATGATCACGATGTGGTCTGTACGAGCGGGGAGAAAGTCGCAGACTATGAACAAGACAAACGCGACTAGAATAGGCCAACGCCACTGAAATATGTGAAGCTCACCTTGAAGTCCCGCATCAATCGACGACGCGCCGAGGTCGACATCTTGAACGTTGATGAGTCTTAGTGAGATGGTGACGTTTGTTCTGGGTGATGAGCAGCTTCGGGTCGATTTGGAAGTTGTTTTGGAGTCAAGAGATGGGCGAGGAGTGAAAGATGGTTCCGGAGTAAAAGTGAGCACGCGAGGTGACTGGTGGAAAGCAAGGGAAGGGAAGGACGTTGGGCTGGATTCGTGGCTGATGAAGTGGCTATGCATAGATAGTGGCTGATGGCTGCATAGGCTTATGTAAGTAGACTCGGTAGATTATGGATTGCCGATCCAGTTGACATGTCACATGCCACTTGTGTCAGTCATGCATCGGCTGAATATCATTATCATTATGCTAACTAGTCGACTTTCGAATTGCTGTATTGTATTCGTTGAATGCATGTTCTTCGTTCATCCGTTTCAATAACGCTTCATCATCTTGTCTCCACCAA
>QQTW01002688.1_pt1 | contig 13003 bp, 10 predicted proteins | sample 1904831 | NCBI WGS metagenome assembly QQTW01 (sample SAMN09435610, study PRJNA476489) | Subsurface metagenome, whole genome shotgun sequencing project. | reverse complement strand
GTCAGTATTTAGAAACACGAATTGAGTAAAAGTTTTTGTCAGCAAGGGCGCACGCCGAGGTACGCCCGTCAAAAATTGCTAATAATGGCTGCCAGACTTGCGATGATGGACAGCAGTAAGGGTATCAGGCTGTAACAATTTACCAGAAGTTGCGATTGCGTAAACTATCCAGTGATCCCCAGCTTCCATACGGTTGCTAACGGAGCATTCAACGTAGGCTAAAGCATCGCTGAGTACCAAAGAACCATTAGCGGCGGTTTCGGTGGCTATGCCTGTAAATCTATCTTCTCCAGGGGTAAAAGGTTTAAGAAAATGCTTCATCAAACCTAAATGTTTGCCTTCGGCGAGGATATTGATAACAAAATTTCTCCCTGGATACATTAGAGATTCTACCGCGCGTTCTTTAGCTACGGCTACCGTTAAGCCGGGAGGATTAAACGTTGCTTGCGAAACCCAAGAAGCTAACATAGCACTAGCAACATCGTCTTGCTGAGAAGTGACAACACACAAAGAACCTACCAAATGACCTACAGCTTGTTCGACAGTAGTAGCTGGAACTCTTGGGGAGCGAACTTTTTTAGCTTTTTTCAAGGCTTGAGCAAAGTCTGTACCTGCTTCTTCGCAAAGTTTGAGGGTGACATCATTTGGTTTAAATTTGACGCGCAGAGTTTCAAACCCAAAACGATAGCCAGCATCGCGGAGTTTGCTTTCTAGTAAATCAATTGCTTCACCACTCCAACCAAAAGAACCAAATACCCCCGCAAGTTGACTATTAGTAGCGGTAGAAAGGATAATTCCTAAAGCAGTTTGAATAGGAGTTGGTACATGACCGCCAAGGGTAGGGGAACCAATGATAAACCCCGCAGATTTTTCAATAGCAGCTTGAATTTCGGCGGGTTCAGCAACTTCGCAGTTGATTGATTCAACACCAACGCCAGCTTTAGTAATCCCCCGCGCGATCGCTTGTGCTAAAGTTGCCGTGTTGCCATAGGCAGAAGCATAAAGTAACGCTACTTTGATATCTTGAGTATTTTGTTGCTGGCTCCAAGTTCGATAAGCTTGGGTTAGTTCTAATAAAGCGTAGCGGACTAATGGCCCGTGTCCTGTAGCGTAAAGCCTGACTGGGAAAGGTGCTAACTTATCTATTGCTGTCTCCACTTGACGGGCATTAGGAGCCATGAGACATTCGTAGTAATAACGCCTGTCTTCGTTAAATATTTCCCACCCTTCATCAAAAATTTGATCCCCGCAGATATGAGCGCCAAATAACTTGTCTGTGTAAAGTATTTCTGTCTGGGGGTCGTAAGTACAAAGCTCGTCGGGAAAGCGGGGGGTTGGAGTGGGGATAAATTGCAAATTATGACCTTTGCCTAGGTCTAAAGTGTCTCCTCCCTTGATAACGAGAATTTTTAAGTCAATATCTGGTAAAGCAGTACGGAGGTTGATCGCACCGGGGTTTGAAGTTACAAAAGTTATCTGCGGTGCTACTTTTAGTAAGGCTTTGAGAGTAACGGCGCGGTTGGGGTTGACGTGACCTAAAATTACGTAATCTAATAGCTCTACGTCAAAACGCTGGTGTAAAGCTGCTAAATATATCTGTGTAAAAGTTTCGCCAGGGGGGTCGATTAGCGCCAATTTATCGCCGCGAATTAAGTAAGAATTGGCGGTAGTACCTCTTGCTAAAGCATATTCAATTTCAAATCGTAACCCAGTCCAACTACGCGATCGCATTACCGTTGTATCTGTGGCAATTGGCAATACTTGGACATCCCGTTTTTTAGTGTTTGGCATAGATTTTTAGGTAATTAATCGTAATTTATTCATGTCTTTAGGATGAACTAAGGCTCTACGTGCTGGGAAGAATTAGCAAGCTCTACTGTTAGCGGCTTAATTTTATTCAATCGACGTTCGGGGTCGATTCCGTTGAAGGTGGGTGGTATCCAAACTCGAATTATCAGCAGTGCGCCCATAACTAGCAAAAAAGCACAAGTTGATAAAATCTGACTCCAAGGTGTTTCTAATACACCCCTAACAATGACTTCTCGCAAGGCAGAAACAATCGATACTTCTACGGCTACGCCAATTGATACTCTTTGTTCTTGCAAGTAAATAATTAACAGGCGGAACAACTCTACCAAAATTAACAGAAACAAAATGTCTGAGGTTACAGCTTTAAAGTTTAACGGCGGCAGTAACGAGATAAACATTGCTCGTAACTGAATAACCATGACGCTGAATAGACCGATGCAGAGGGAAACTACAATCAAGTCTTGGATGGTTTCAAGCGTGCGGACAATCTGACTTTTATTGAACCAGCTATACCAGTTGCTTGACGGGCTGTTGTATGATTCTTGCATTTGTTGGGCTACTCCACCTTAACATGATGGGTTTTAGTTTACTTTACTTAACCTTATAGCTCAAGCACTTAACTATTTGAAATACTAATAGCTACGTTCGTAAATTTGCCGGAATAAGCATTCACAAAACAAGTAGGGGTAAACGGCTTGTTTACCCCTACCAGTATAAAAAACAGGCAAATAATCGCAATTATTAGTAGTAGTTTGCTACCTTACGATGGTGGACGGCGGTTAGAGCTTCGGGTTTGGATACTCTCCCCGCATCAACGGTACTGTAAACTATCCAATGATCGCTAGTTTCCATTCGGGTAGTAACAGTGCATTCTAGGTAAGCTAACGCATCGGTCAATATTGGCGAACCATTTTCCGCCGTTTGAGTTTTAATCCCTGCAAAACGGTCAGCACCAGGAGAGAAACGCTTGAGAAAGTGTTTCATTAAATGCAGATGGTTTCCTTCTTCTAAAACATTGAGAACAAAGCGATCGCCTACTTGCATTAACGATTCAATCGCTCGGTCTTTGGCAACGGCAATTGTTAGCCCTAGGGGTGTAAAACTTGCTTGAGATACCCAAGAAGCAAGCATGGCGCTAGTTAGATCGCCTTTTTGGGCAGTAATGATGTAAAGCCCGCTACTAATGCGTCCTAGAGCTTTTTCGAGGTTGCTATCTATAGCTTTAATTTCTTTAATACTGCGATCGCGTGTTAGCCATTGTCCTAAGTCTGTACCTGCTTCCTCACAAAGTTTGTAAGTGTTTTCGTTAGGAGAAGTTTTAATCCGAATGGCTGGGAAAGCTTCAGATAAACCTAAATCTCTAAACTTACCGAGCAACGGATCGATGGGTTCGTCATCGCCACCCCCAGACTCGTACAAACCAATAACTTGCTTACCTTTAACCGCCGCTAAAACGGTACTTAAAGCGGTTTTGACGCTGGAATGTGCCGAAGTTGGCGGCATAGAAATTACAATACCAGCGCTGCGACTAACAAGTTCTTGAATTTCTTGTAAATCGCTCGATCGCATATCTACCATTTCGACAGCGACTCCGGTTTTGGTAATCCCACTAGCTATAGATTGAGACAGGCGATCGCTATATCCATAATCAGATACATAAAACACAGCTACCGTTGTTTCAGCTTTAGCTTTGGTTTGACTCCAAGTCCGGTAACGTCCGGTTAATTCCTCCACATTATGCTGTAATAAAGGGCCGTGACCTGTGGCTATAGTTGAAACTGTCCCTAATTCGTCCATCCGCTTCATCGCCGATAATACCGAACGAGCATTAGGAGCCATTAAGCAGTCATAATAAAAGCGAAAATCTGCTTCTATTGCTCCTAAGTCTTCATCAAAGGTATATTCATCACAGTAATGCAACCCAAAAGCGTCGCAAGTGTAAAGAATTTGGGTTTGGCGATCGTAGGTAAACATCGTATCGGGCCAATGCAAGTTCGGCGCGCTGACAAATTCTAGTTCGTGTCCGTTACCCAAGTTTAAAACTTCGCCATTTTTGACAATTTGCTTTTTAAATGGCTGGTGTACCATGTCTTCCAGAAACTGCAAGGCGACTTTTGACCCTACTACCGTTGCATTAGGGTTTAATTGCAAAATGTCTTTGACAAGTCCGCTATGATCTGGCTCCGTGTGGCTGATAACTATGTAATCAATTTCTACAGGATTAATTAGCTCAGTCAGCGTGTCTAAATATAACTTGCGGAATTTTTCGTGGCTTGTATCTATTAAGGCCGTTTTTTCACCGCGAATTAAAAAAGAGTTGTATGTAGTACCGTTTTGCAGTCCAAATTCGATGTCAAAGCGATCGCGCTCCCAATCTAAGGAGCGAATCGCTGTTGTCTCCTTAGCAATTTCGGCTGTTTGTGTAGTTAACCGCTTTTGGTTAGTGTCAGTAAGCGCTACCATCGGTCGTCTCCTTAGCAACTATATTCATTCTCTCACGCGCGCCAAGTAAAGTTTTATTAAAAATTTTATGGTTAAGTTAAAAAATATCAATTAAATGTAGAGCGCTGCTCAAAAACAGTTACAGGCACTCGCTTTTTACGCAAAAAGCAGTGTGAGTAAATACACTTTACTTTTATTGCTTCTACCTCAAGGTAGAGAATTTTAGCGAAGAATTAATTTGATAATGAAAGCCAGAATCTAACTTTTATAAATATGCACGTAACTGGTTTGGCACATTTTCGACAGAGTGCAGGCAAGGGAGGAGTTACTTAAATGACCTTACTAAAAAAAATTAAATCCTTAACGCCTAAAGTATTAGCTAGTCCAATTCGATTGCTAATAAGTTTATCAAATAAACTTAAAAAAAGCCTGACAATTGTTATGCTCGTAGCCGTTACAGTGCTAGCAGGGCATACGGTGTCAGCACAAATAACCACCCCATCGCCGTCACTGCTAACCGTTGGTTCATTAAAAAATGTTCCCATCCCCGAACCGCGCAATCTCAATCAATTTTTGGTTGCAGATAAGAAAACTGGGTTGGTAGATAAAAAACCAGCGATCGCTCTAGGTAAAGCACTGTTTTGGGATATGCAAGTTGGTAGCGATGGGATTCAATCTTGCGCTAGTTGCCACTCTCACGCTGGGGCAGATAGTAGAATTAAAAATCAGCTAAACCCTGGCTTATTGCGCGTAAATACCAACGGAACTACTAACGCAGATCAGCGCGTAGACTTAGGGGGATTGAACTATACCCTAAAACAGGACGACTATCCCTTCCACAAGTTGGCAGATCCAAGCGATCGCAATTCTACAGTTCTTAGCGATACCAATGACATTACTTCTTCCCAAGGAGTCACGAATTCTGAATTTGTGGACGTAGTACCGGGTAACGCTCAAGATCGAGTAGCCTACAAGCTCGACGAAGTATTTAATATTGACGGTACAAATATTCGCCGGGTGCAATCGCGCAACACGCCAACAGTTATTAATGCAATTTTTAACTTTCGTAATTTTTGGGATGGACGCGCCCCCAATGATTTTAATGGTATCAACGAGTTTGGTGCTAAAGATACCCATGCCAAGCTGTTCAAGGCAGACAATCCTAGTAGATTAGCAGAAGTTACAATTAGTCTCAATAATGCCTCTCTAGCATCCCAAGCCTTAGGCCCACCCTTAAGCTCTTTTGAAGCCTCCGCCGACGGACGCACGTTTGTAGAAATTGGCGACAAATTTGGAGCGATAGATAAACGTACTAAAGACAACGCCAAAGGCAAAAAGTTACCTAGAAAGCTTGGTAAAAAGCTTTTACCTTTAAGACCTTTAGGCAAGCAGATCGTCCACCCACAAGATAGCGTTCTAGGGAAAGATAGTAGAGTACCGGAACTAGGACTAAAAACTAAGAGTTACGACAAGCTGATTGAGCAAGCCTTTCAACCTCAATGGTGGAAGTCTAATCGCATGATTCAAATTGCTCCTAATGGCGTTAGAACCGTAGTTAAAAAGCCAGACCGTGACTTACAAACTAATGAATACACTTTAATGGAGTACAATTTCCCACTATTTTTTGGGTTAGCGGTGCAGATGTACGAAGCAACTTTAGTTTCTGACGATACACCTTTCGATCGCTTCCAAGCCGGAAATTATAGCGCTCTAACAGCCGAGCAGCAAAAGGGTTTAGAGATTTTTCTCGGACAAGATGAGAAAAATGGCGGCGGTAGATGTATTAACTGCCATAGTGGCCCAGAATTTACTGATGCTTCGGTAAGCAAAGTCTCAAGAAGCCCATTAAGACGACGAGAGGGCAATATTCTCGACCGGGGTTTCAACAATATTGGCGTTAGACCTACCTGGGACGACTTAGGAGTGGGCGATAACGATCGCTTTGGCAATCCGCTATCTACGGCTAGGTTAGCCGTACAGGGACAATTTAGCGACCCAACGCTAAATCCGCCTCTAAATGCCCAAGATATATTGGGTGTCGATGGAGCTTTCAAAACTCCTGGATTGCGGAATGTCGAACTAACTGCTCCCTACTTTCACAATGGCGGACAATCTACTTTGCGCCAAGTTGTTGATTTTTACGCTCGCGGCGGCGATTTTCAACCTATTCCTAGTCGAGATGGAGAAATAAGACCTTTATCTACGCTAACTTTGGGTAAAACTCCGCAAGAAGTAGAACAAGCAAAAGAGGCGTTAGTAGCTTTTTTGAAGTCCCTTACTGACGATCGCGTCCGCTATCAAAAAGCTCCTTTCGATCACCCTCAGCTATGGGTTACAAACGGACATCCAGGCAATTCTACGGGTGTCAACAATGATGGTAGTGGCAAAGCTACCGACGATCTCAGAGAAGTTGTCGCGGTTGGTCGTAATGGTAGCGCGGCTTTACCAAATTTCTTGTCAATGACAACTAACTAATCGCTATTATTCTTGTAGCCTGTAAATTTGAAATGCTCTAAGCATAAGATTTACAGGCTTTTTATTAGAGCGGGTTGATTAACAATGACACAAATATTGTTGGGAATCATTGCTTTATTAGCGATCGCCAGTTTGATTTTCCTCTGGCTGCGCTTCGGGAACGATCGCGCGGCGGAAAAACTGTGGCAGTTTCTGGAAACACCGCCTGCTACCAAAACATTTACCTCAGAAGCGATCGCCGATTTACCTGAACCTGTCCAGCGTTACTTTTTCCACGCTATTCAACCCGGTACGCCCTTAGCATCTGCCGTACAGATCAAAATGAATGGCTCATTCAAATTAGCGCAAAGATGGCTGCCCATGCAGGCAGAGGAGATGATTACGACCGCAGGTTTCTTGTGGCGGGCAACAATTGGCAGAGGACTTGTACAATTTTTTGTTAGCGATCGCTATACAAGTCAAGTCGGGCAAGTGTATGTCACTCTCTGGGGCGCAATTCCCCTTGTCAATCAGCAAAATACTAACATTACTCGTGCCAGTATTGGACGACTGGCAATTGAACATATTTGGTTGCCTTCGGCATTATTACCGCAATGTGGAGTGCAATGGCAGGCGATTGATGAAAATACGATCGTAGCTTCCTTCAACCTCGACGCAGAAATAATTACGCTTACTTTGGAGATCGATGACAATGGCAGGTTGCTTAAGGTGATGATGCCACGTTGGGGAGAAGACAAGACAGATAAAGGAAAGTTTGCCTATCTCCCTTATGGTGCAGTATTTTCGGCGGAAGCGACGTTTGACGGCTACACTATTCCCTCGCAAACAGGCGTAGGTTGGTGGTTTGGCACCGATCGGTATGAGGAGACGTTTCAAGCTACCGTTAACCTCGCGCATTACTGTTAGCTAAAGCGAATGCTAATTGTCCTTTGTACTTATAGCGTTTCCCAAACCAGTAAGGTGCATTAAGCTTTTGCATAGAGTACACTTTCGAGTAAGGGGCGGCATTGATAACCGCTACACCAACTTTTTCTTATTTGCTCCTTAACTTAAATTTTTAATTACTTGGCAACTCTCCAAAGATGGGCAAAATCTTCTTACTTAAGACTGATTTTGAATAAAATACTCCTTTCACTTCTGCCAATTGTAGGATGTAAAAACTAATAAATAGCGGCATTCTATTAATTAAAGGTTATATAAACCTGCATAAATTTTGAGGGAAAAAAATGAAACTGTTACTTATAGCTACTACGGCGATCGCCAGTGCAATTTGTTTAGTAGCTCCAGTTAAAGCAGAAAATCCCGATCATGTTAAACAGTTAATGGAAACTAATCAATGCCACTCCTGCGACCTTCAAGGAGCAGATTTAAGTAACGCTCATCTAATTGGTGCAGATTTAAGAGATGCAAACTTAGAGCAAGCTAATTTGGCAAATGCCAACCTAGAAGGAGCCGATTTAACTGGCGCTAATCTCAAAAAAGCAACTTTGTTAAATGCTTTCGCCTCCGATGCGGTTTTTAAGGAAGCTAATTTGACAGGCGTTAATTTTAGTAGTGCTAAACTCTACAATGTCGATATGGATGGCGCAATTGTAGCTGGAGCAAACTTTAACGGTGCTAAAGTGTACGGCGCAGACTTATCTAACTATTAGAAAGATTGCCTATTTATTTAGGAATCTGCTTATCTACTAAAGCAATCTGCTGGGCAAAATAATCTTCTTGATATTGCAATTGTTTGGCTAAATCTAAGCCATTTTGAAACGCCTCTAGAGCTTGGGAATAGTTACCTCGTTGAATATTAATTTGTCCTATTTGATCGTAGGTATTCATCATTCCGTAAATATTTATCGCTTGTTCGTCAGCTTGCAAAAGAATTTGACTTGTTTGTAAAGCTTCATCAATTTGCTCTTGGGAACGATACAAAGCAACTAATTTTCTGAGCGCGTCTCCTGCTTGAAAAAACTGCTGTAATGCCCAAGCAGAAGTATAAGCTTGCTGATAAGCAGCAAAAGCTTGTTCTAATTGTCCTAATACTTCATAATCACTAGCGATCGCTAAATATAAGGCAGGAATTTCTGTAAGTAACTTTTCTTGCTCGTAAACTGCTAGTAATTGTTGCTTAGTTTCTACCGCTTGCTGGCGTTGTTTGGAGCGATCGTAAATGTAAGCTAATTGTTGCAAATAAGCCAATTCTCCAGGGCGATCGCTTTTAGCTTTGGCTAGAGTTAGCAATTGGTTGTAACTAGCCACTGCTTGGGGATAATCAAACCAACTCAAATGTAACTCAGCAATGGTTTGTAAGGTTTCTTCGGCGGCGGCGCTACCTTGGGGTTGAAGGGCTAAAATTTGAGTATAAACGGCTAAGGCTGATTTCGGTACTCGTACTTGCTCGAAAGCTGTAGCTAAAGCCGTTAATAGTTGCAGATCGTTACTAGACTTTACTTGCTGCCAAATTGCATCTAACCTTTGGGTAATTACCTGCACTTGATAGCGTTCGTTTTCTGTCCAGGCGATCGCACCTACCCTTCCCAAAGCCTGAGTTTCAGCCAAATAACCTAATACTCGCCTCAATCTTAGCTCGCGATTCCAAGATTCAAAAGCGCCTAATTTATCTCCTGCATTTAACTTAGCTTGAGCTTGATTATTTAATTCATCTAGCGCCACTGATAAGGTTTTTTGTTCTTCGGGAGTAGGAGAGGGCGAAGGTAAAAGCGGATCGTTCGTTTTTATTTCTAAAGGATTAACCGGAAATTCGGCGGGGGGAGTTTTTGCGGGGGCGGCGATCGCATTTGTCGCAATACATAGCCAGAAAGTAGTGCTAATTAAGAGTTTTAGCACCAAGCTTTGACCGATATGTTGTTGAGATAACCGAGGGCTTGAGTGCATAACGTAAAAAGTTGTTGGCGTAAATTATTCAAATATATTGACGCACAAAAGCAAAAAATTATCCTTAGACGCAGCTAACTTCAAGCTTTAAAATACAGAAATTAGACATTTTTCACTGCATTGTCAATCAAATGACTCATTCTACAGATATCACAACTTTAGCCCGATGGATGGCCGCCGATTTTAGCAACCAGCAACAAGCTTTTGACAATCCGCCCTTTTTTGCTCATATTCGCGTTTGTATGCGTCCCTTGCCCCTAGAATTGCTGTCAGGAGTAAGTTTTTATATCGAGCAAGCTTATGATTATATGCTCAACAATCCCTATCGCGTCCGCGTGCTGAAACTGATTGTAACAGGCGATCGCATTGCGATTGAAAACTACAGCGTCAAAAACGAACAGCAATTTTTAGGCGCATCGCGCTTTAAAGAACGTCTCAACGCTCTAACGGCGGCCCATTTGGAGAAATTACATGGCTGCAATATGCTTGTAGATTGGACGGGTAGCGCTTTTAAAGGCGTTGTCGAACCGGGTAAAGGTTGCATTGTCTTCCGCAAAGACACAAAAACTTATTTAGATAGCGAATTTGAAATTGACCAAGATAAATTTATTAGTTTAGATCGAGGGCGAGATGTAGAAACCGACGAACATATTTGGGGTTCGGTGGCGGGGCCCTTTCAATTTGTGCGTAAAGCTAGTTTTGCTGACGAAGTACAAGTTAGATAGATATGTAGGGGCGCATTTGATTTATAAACATTTTGTAGAGGCGCATTTGATTTATAAACATTTTGTAGAGGCGCATTTGATTTATAAACATTAACGTAGGGGCGCAATGCATTGCGAAGGCATCTTTTGGGAAGAAGGATTCTTCCCAAAAATGCCGCCCCCTACTATATATCGGGGGTAAAAAAATCTTGCCTACCCCTAAAATTAATTTAGCTACTGCAAATTAGCAGGTACATTTTCCGGTACAGTCCAGTAATAGATAGTATGCTGACGAGTTGGCCCTTGGACTTGGACAACCCGCTCTGGCTTCCATTGGCCCATATCAAAATCGTGGGAAACAATGCGCGTACCGGGTTTAAGTTGCTTAAATAATTGAGGACGCAGCTTAACATTAATATCTGGCAGCAAATAGAGGGTAACTACCGTAGCCTCGCTCAAATCGGTCTTGAAAAGGTCTTGCTGACGAAATTGAACGCGATCGCTTACTTTTGCCGCCTGAGCATTGGCGTTCGCCTCGCTAATCCGTTCCGGGTTGATATCTATCCCTACTCCCCGCGTACCGTATTTTTGCGCCGCCGCAATTACAATTCGTCCGTCACCGCTACCAAGATCGTAGAGAACATCATCTTTTTTGACATTAGCTATTTGCAACATTTGATTCACAACTTCATTGGGTGTCGGTACGTAAGGAACATCCGGTTCCCGTTCGGGAGTTTGGACTTCGGTAGAAGCTGGGGTTTCAATGGTAGTTGGGCTTTGTTGAGCTTGAGCATCAAAATTTCGTTGTTGGGTGCAGCCAGCAAACATTAAGCTACTAACACCGAGTGCTACTACGAATAACTTTTTAAACTGCATAGTTTCTCCTAGTAATTTGGTTAATTTTGAGCGGCAGATCGCCACAATAGCGGCATCCCAGCAACAACTACAGCAACGCCAAAAGCCGCCCCAATGCCTGTATAAACCAGGCTGGAATAGAGCAAATAGCCGCAGACGAGGCAAAACAAAATTGGCGTAACCGGATAAAAAGGAACGCGGAAAGGACGGGGAGTTTGAGGTTCTTTAGCTCGTAAAACCAATAGCGATACTCCGCTCAAAAGAAAAAAGAACCAAAAAACCGGGGCGGTGTAATCTACCATCGTTGTAAAGCCTTTACGGGTAAAACTACCCAGCAATACCAAAGCTAAAGTAATCGCGCCTTGAACGAGTAAGGCATTTTTGGGAGTATTGGCGCGATTCCAGTGTCCCAAAAAGGAAAAAGTGCGAAAATCTTGCCCCAAAGCGTAGTTAGTTCGAGCGCCAGTAAAGATATTGGCATTGGTTGCACCCAAAGTTGCGATCGCAATTAGCAAACTAATAAATAACGCTCCTGGTTCTCCAAAAGCGCTACGCATCAAATCGGCGGCTACAGCTTCTGATTGTGCCATTGCAGTTAATCCCAAGCCATGAATGTAGGCAAAGTTGATTAACAAATAAATGGCAGTGATAATGCCAATACTCCACATTAGCAATCGCACCATATTTCGTTTGACGTTACGCAACTCCGCAGATATGTAAGCGGCTTCATTCCAGCCGCCAAAGGAAAACAAGACAAAAACCATCGCCGAACCCCAATTGGTTTGAGTGGTAGCGGGGGCGGTTACAGGTGGTAAGGAAGGCGCGATAAAAGTAGCTCCGACGATAATTACCAACAGCAAGCCCAAAACTTTAGCTATACTCAGCCAGTTTTGCGTCCATTTTCCTTGCTCGACACCGACAATATTTAAACTTGTCAGCATGATGACAGCAAAGGCAGCATAAATAGAGGAGGAGTAGTCACCAAGCCGTAATAACTCAGAGGCATAATCGCCAAAAACAAAGGCTACAGTGGCAATGGAACCCGTTTGAATTACGGTCATTCGCGCCCAAGCAAACAAAAAAGCTACCTGAGAACCAAAAGCACGTAGGAAGTAATGATAATTCCCGCCAACATGAGGATAAGCCGTAGCTAATTCTCCATAGCATAGAGCGCCGATTAACGACATTACACCGCCCAAAAACCACGCTAGTAGTACCGCAGAGTTACTACCTAAATTGCTGGCCACTATAGAGGGGGTTTGAAAAATGCCGACACCGATAACCAAACCGACAATTAGTGCTAACGCATCTCCAAGAGCGATCGCACTTTTTGGGGCGGCTACTTCACTTAGAACTACAACTTGCCCGTTTACTTGGCGATCGAATTTTTGTGCCATTCCACCTCCGATTGTTTAAAACTGGTATTGGTTGGCGCAATTTTTTGCAGGAAAATTGCGATCGCGCCTTTAATTATTTGCCTTCGTCAGAACTTTGACTTAAAGTTAGTTTTGCAAATAAATGTGACGAGAAAGTGACAGCAGTTTTGCCTCGGATGTGACTAATTTTTATAGTCCTGAAAAGTTATAGCCAACTCCAACCATTACCCCTACATCGGTGTCATCATCAACAAAGCCGACATTTACTCCGGCGGTGGCGGTAAATTGGGTGTTTATAGGTACATCTATACCACCCGTTAGTAATACACCTACATCGCTATCATCACCTGTAGAAATTATTGCGCCGCCACCAATATAAGGAGCGACATTAAGTCTAGTTATTTCCAAATTTTCAGCAGGAAAATCGAGCGTTACAGGCAACAAAACCGTTACATC
>QQTW01002687.1_pt1 | contig 13003 bp, 14 predicted proteins | sample 1904831 | NCBI WGS metagenome assembly QQTW01 (sample SAMN09435610, study PRJNA476489) | Subsurface metagenome, whole genome shotgun sequencing project. | reverse complement strand
GATGGTGAAATGAGTTTTGTGTTGGCTCTTTGATAATGATGAAGCTGGAAGGGGCGGCGATTGTTGGCGGAACAATGTCACGTGGGACGGAGGGAGTGAAGATAGGTGATGGATGGAACGATCGAGTTGAGGAATGCGAAGAGGAGTCTCTTGAGTTTTTTCTTCCGACTACATAGGTACCGATTGCTCCCAAATGAAATTCTGTATCTTTTTCTTGATTCTGTGAGATTTCAACTGCCCGGCTTGCCACCTCCACGGTTCATGGATGCTGTGAAAAGGCACATTTTACATTTGACGCCCCTGGATCAGCCCAACATTGCTGATGTGCAGTAATACAACCGTTGAAGTGCGCTAATGCCGCTCTGCACAATTATTCCCATACGAAGGTCATTGGCTGGATCATGCGCCAGGAAGGCCACTTCGACCTTGGTTAACAGGATGTACCTATTGACCTAGCAAAGTAAGACGCGCTCAGCTGAAAGCCTTGCAGCTTCAACTGTTATGGACTTCCGTCGCCTCCCTGTACTTATTCGTGTTGACCATTCCCCTCCTCATCTTCCTCTTCATCATCGTCACTATCAGAGCCTAGAAAGATATCAGGAATCTCAAAGTCGTCATCGTCGTCCTTGGCTTTTCCAGCACTCGTAATCTCCGTTGGAGGGTTTTGCGCCGGGATCATGCCCTCGACCGATGATGTCGTGGGATCTCCCGGCTGATGCATAATCACGGGAGCGGCAGGGGCTGATGGTGCTTCGATCGTTTCAGACAGCGGCGAGTCTGCAGCGACAGAAGGCGGCTCTGTCATCTCATCTTCTGTAAGACGCGCACGTTTGGGGGATGGAGCCTCCGCAGCGGTTTCCTCCTGAGCCCGCTTCTCTCGAATTGTCGGCTCTGCAGATTGATGAGGGAGCGTCATAGAGTTCTCAAACAGAGGCTTCAGTGAGGTTTCCAATCCATCAGCAGTAACTGCCTGGGCAGGTGTGTTGGCGACGCTGGCTTCTTCTTTTTCATTAAAGTTTCCGAGTACGCCTTGGTCGTCCCAATATCCCTGCTTCGGCCATGAAGGCTCTTCGTTACTCACTGCGGGTGCCTCCTCACTTTCGAGCGAAGAATGTACATCACCACTCGTACGGATGACAGGCATCCGAGGTCGCAAGAGGCCCTCCGTTGCCAACGTGCTTGGAGCTGACCTTGCCAACAGCGGTAGAACACTGCTTCGATTCTTCCCCATGCTGTTCGGGGGTGTGTTCAAGACGCTAGCGAGCATAGCATCTTTGTGTTGAATCAAGATTGCCGTGCGATCCATCATTGACCTCGTCGTGCCCGGAATGTGTTGCGCAGGGAGCTTGGCCAGGAGCACGGGCAGCAGTTCGTATGCAGCAGCATGCACGCCTCGAAAGCTTACCTTCGACGTCTGAGCAGCAGATGCAACGGTTGTGAAACTGTCGGCATTCATGACGGACTGTTTGGGTTTACCCTTGTCATGAGTAGCGGCCGAAGAAGATTGAGCCTGATGCGAAGGAGGTTTGGCGGGTATCAGGTCTTCGCAACATGACTGTATGACGGCGGTGAGAGAGGAAACCCCCCGCTTGTTCGATGTTGGCCCGAGCAGGTCCAGTAAGCGGTTGAAAAGACCATAAGACGCGGCTCGGATCTCGTCGATCATGACTTCGCTACGGAAGGTGTGAACTAGCTGTTGCAGCATTTCTTCAGCCATTGGCATGATTGCGTGTTCCATTCGCTCCGAAACGGAGTTCATAACCTCAATCGCGGCAACGTGAATACAAGGAAGTGATGCCCACACAGCCTCCACCTCTTCAACCGTCTGGATGCTAGGTTTCGATTGAACATGCCAGCGTTTCATGTACTCTTTGGTCGGCAAACGCTGAGATAACAGACGTCCTAGGAGATTGACAATCTCACCGACGCGCAGGTTCACAGATTCCGATGTTGGGGTGGTAAGAAACTGATTCAGTAAACCCAGCAGACAAACCAATCTTTCGCGTCCGGCTTGGATACCGGACCAAGGCGGGAGTCCGACCTGGTCAGGCTCCGGTTGGTGGCACTCGGAACTGACATTCTGTTGAGCCGCTGCTTTGATGCTTGCAGCCGATTTGCCCTTGTCTTCTATTGAACGAAGGACTAGGTCAATTGTGGCGTGTGTCGCCGCGATCACTGTCCGAAGTGCGTTGTCCCATTCCTCAGTGGATCCTGATTTGGAGGCGCAAAAATGAAGCTGCACAAAAAGACTTTGCGCAATTTCGCGACACTCGGCAGATACATAATCCAGTGATGCCTCTTTCGAAAGGTGCGTATCATCAGAAGGAGAAGCGGCCGCAATTAGTTGCAGGAGTAGCTTTCGAATCCGAGTTGCAAACGAACGAAAGATGGTTCGATGACGGGGGATCAGTTGACTGAAACTTTCGAGGACCGTTTGCAGAACGCTCTCTCTTCCAATTGACCTGAGGGTATCCGGATGGCTTGATTTCGAGGTACAGAGACTCAAGCACGAGGTGATGAAAGCCGGAAGAGAAGGCGTAGTGAGCTCCCGCACAAGCGTAGGATACTCCCGTGTCAGCAAGAAGATCCGGGTCAAGGTCACGATACAGAAATGTTTCGTTGTCGACGGGTCTGGCTTCGCGAGAATCCCGAGAAGTCCTCTGATCCAAGCACCGCAGCCGCGAAGAGATTCCCACCCGCCGAGCTCAATTGCGCACTTGACGAGCACGACAGCGGCCCATCGGCGCTCCACAGACCGGTCCTGGAGAAAGCTGGAGAGCTGAGTCTTGAACTTGTGCACGAGCACAGATTTCTCCGATCCATCTGTTCCCGACGACGATTCTATGTCGGAAAGGATAGGCTGGCAACAGATCAGTGAGCGGCTCAAGTGAGGGATAAGCGCCGGTAAGTGCTCAGTCGGCGTAGATGACAGGCGATAGGAAACGGCCTTCAATGTCAAGATCGCAGCTGAGAGGTCTTGTGACCCGTTCTTTGGGCCCATCTTGCTTCTCATCCGCTACACCACACCGACTTTGTCTCGAATAGCACAAGTAACGTGCGCAGAGAATCATCAATAATTGAGTACATCCATCAAAAGATTGCGGAGCGAAACCTTGAAAAGGGAGCCAAGCCCATTCGGGCATAGCTAAGTTCCGTGTTTTCTTAAGCTTGGCTTGTGGAAACAGCAGGGTGGTGTGTCAACATCATTAACATAACAACATCATCACAATACAGCTCGCATACAACCAACGTCTTCAAGTTCTTGGGAACAGAGGCACGTGGTGAACCTTGGGACTTGAAAGGCAGCAAAAGGCAATATGGATGGTCACGTGAAAAGCCGCATGCACTTCTTGCTTCCAGCCTTCCACCTGTCCGACAACACCGGGGCCGTCAAGGGAAAGGAAGACAATCCATGTATGCACGACATGCTTCTCCTCGGATACTTGCATGAACTGATCAACAAAACCATCTTCGCAAAGTTCAGTGGTCATCACCCATTGCAGTAAATACTTGCTCTCATGATCCTGGGAAAATTGACGAGAAGGATGATTACTTTTGCAGCAATGCTTGCTTTCATGATGATGGGAAAGATTGACGAGAAAAGTGATCACCCTCTGCAACATGGGAACAATTGACAAGCATCCTTTGAGACTGGAGGAAGAGGATCCAGCTACATGTGGATGTCCAGGAAGCCAGGACCTTGGGAAGAATTTTCGCGCTCATAATACACGATCGATAAAACTCGAGGTTCCACTTCAGCGAGTATCAAGGGGGATTAAGTCACAACTGACTGCTACGTTAAGAAAGGCAATTCAATTCTCACTCCAAAGCCACGGCCACTCCAAAGCCACGACCACTTCAAACCTCAGGTTGAGTTATTGGATTGTCAGATTATAAATGATAACAAGCAGCAAATCGGATAAACGTCATGATGCGTCTCAACTTCTGGCCGTTGGGCAAAAACTTGGATCCCTTCGAAGCAATAATCAACTTTAATCGGCAATGATAAACATAGCGGACTGAAGAAAAAGCACCAAAACACCATGTATGAGGGAGTCGCGCGGCCATATTGATAGGCCTCGCGCCCGCTTGGTTGGCCACCACAGTTGCTGGACGCCCAATCGCTGGACTAAAGTCATTAAATAGGTGGTGCTCCATGCTTTTTCATGCTTGTTTTATGCTTTTTCTGCATCTACATACATATGCAGCTTTGTATGCGTATTCTAACCCCGCAATCTTACGTTTGCCATCACTCAAGACATGAAAAACGTTAAAGACGGAAGCAGACCCCACTCCTGCCTTTATGGATAAGTCAATTCAACTCATCATCTTAAGCAACGCTGTTTACCTTACCCAGATCTTCTGAACATGGACGCTTCAAAGTTAACTCCTGAGCGAAAAGCTTACATGCAAGCTACTTTTTACGATTCGAAAATATGGGAGAACTATACCGTTTCAATCATCGGACTCGTGGTGGCCGTGGCAACCACCATGATGCGATTTCTAGCTCGAAGACTCCAACAGGCGGGTCTCAAATCCGACGATTGGCTTATGGCACTAACTTTGGTATGTGGCACTTGAATTCAGCGACGAGCCAATGCAGGACCTGACACGGCTTTACAAAAGGTCTCATTCACCGGCATGGTAACGATCAGGCTTAACTGCAAGTCACATACTGTCCTGAACCCTCCAGCGTGACTAGATGGCTGATACGTCGCAGCAACGGCAGAAGGATCTTCTGGTCGACATATTTGGGCTGTACCGATGGACTTGGTTCCAGGTTACGCAAAGGTAGGTGCTGGTATTCGAACGTATTGATTAACAGCTAGACTGACTCTGCAAAAGTCTGTCATTATATACTCAGCCCTGTTCCCTGTCACAGTCACCTTACTTCGTGCCTCCATCTTAATGCTATACTTGCGATTGTTTCCTGTATCCAGGAGCTTTTCAGTGCAGGTTTGGATTCTCCAAGCAGCCAACATTAGCTTCGCCGTCCTTGCGTGCCTTTTATTTCCTCTTCAATGCATCCCCATAGCAAAAGTGTGGACGCCAACTCTTCCTGGCCGGTGCCTGAATGTTTACGCACTCATACTCGGGACTGTCATAACCACCATCGTTCTTGATCTAGCCGTCTTCCTCCTTCCGATACCCATACTTTTCCGACTTCAGATGTCAATCAGCCGCAAGCTTGCCCTCTGTGGGGTCTTTATGATGGGTACCGGGTGAGTCTGGTTGGATACTCAACCTCATACAGTAGTACCAGCTAATGCTGCTAAAGTGTCTGTTTAGTGAGCATTTACCGAGGGACGCTTAGTAGAGATTACGTCACCTCTGATCCAAGTTGTAGGTTAAACCGCCCTAGATAATCACATGACAACTCTAACACCTTCGCCTCGACAGGGAACCTTACGCTCATGGCGAACTTGAGCGTCGTCGAAACGTTTGGCGGCATTCTGTGCGCGAACGCCACCGTATCTTGGCAGCTTATCGCGAGGCCTTTTAAGAGGTTAAAAACCTCCATATCTTCAATGATCAGAAGCTCGTCTAGGCAAACCCAGTCCGCGAGGATGGCAGTGGGCGGCGGGGAATCGTGGCCGAGCGATAAGTCATACAAGTCTATTCCGGATATCGAGCTGCGAAATATCACAGCACAGACAGACATCACTCTCGAAAGCTACACTGGATCGGATAAAAAGCCAGATGATGTCGAGGCCTTGATCGAGGGCCGAAACGCAAAACCAGTGGCTCAAAACTAAGCACGAGGTCTCTTTGGGACCGCCACCGTGATGATCGGCCTCCATGAAGCGCAAATGACCATTTGGATGCATCAATTGCTCCACTGGCGTTGATGGGAATATGAATTGAACGAACGAACACTACCCGGCGCACTAGACAATGGGGTGGGTCAAGTTAGGTTAACTAGGAGCTCGGTCAGGGGAGATCGGGTCGTGCATCTGGTCAGAACTTTACATGCATGAGGTGGAAGGAGTGAACAAGAACTTGTGACCACAATGAGGGAGAGAAAAAAGAATAATGACAGGTTTCCGGATTGATTTCACGACAGTATTTGCAAGCACTGCACGCCTTTCCAAAGGCTTTCTCAAGGTGTCTATGAGAAATTGCTTCTGCGCTCAGGACAGTACTCATTAGGTTCGTATTCCTGCAGCGTGAATCTCTTCTTGGCTGACCGGAGGCAAGCAGGCCTCGTGAGCACGATTGACAGTCAGTGCCAAGGCGGGAGCGGGATCTCGGGAGTGCCCGAGCGGGGAAGGACTTCCCCGCACACACCTGGGATGCATCATCCGCTCCCAAGTGAATTGACGAGTATTAAATTCAGTGATTCTGCCCTCTTGTCCGTGTGTAGACTTTTCTCGACAAGACACCACGGAAGCTCAGGATTATACTCCAGAATATAGTGGTTGAGCACCCGACTCGCATTCGCCACAACTGCATTGGACAAGAGCGAAAAACAATGATGTTTAGCATTGGTGCACTAGCACTGGGTTGCCTGTGCTATCTGATCTTGCGGGCAAGTATTGACACGCTCAACCCCACAACTCTCGTGCGAGCAAGGGCTTACTCCTCAACAGGGTATCCATAACATCTGGTTGCATCCGCTCAAAAGGATTCCCGGGCCTTTGATTGCTCGGGCCACAAACTCGTGGCTTATCTTCCATGACATAGCTGGCTCCCGAACCGAGACGGTTCACAAGCTCCATCAGAAATATGGACCGGTAGTACGAGTAGCACCGAATGAGATCTCGTTTGCAACTCCTTCGGCGGTGGGAAAAATTTACAGCCAAACTGCAAATTGCACCAAGTCAGCTTTCTATGCTGGCTTCACTATTCGCACCCCGGCCATGTTCATGATGCTGAACCGGGAAGAACATAGAGAACGGCGAAGAATGCTCAACGATGCATTCGCCAAGGCGAGCGTTGTGGGAGTAGAACCGCTCGTTGCGGAGCAGATCCGAAAGTTCCTTGTCTGGTTGGAAAATCAAGAGGAGGGCGCGGCCATCAACGTCCATGCGTGGTTTCGCTTGTTTGCATTCGATGTGGCTGGATCGCTGTTCATGGGGGAGAGCAACGGAGCCTTGGACTCGGACAAGCCTCATCCATACATCAATGACATGGATGAGTATATTATGGCTGCCGGTATCGGGTGGGACCTACCGTACCTGACGCTTTTGACGTCATGGGTACCGATTCCTAGCTGGCAGAAGCTTCTGAATGCGCGTTGGCGCGTTGAACGGTTCGCTCGTGAGAAGTTTGAGAGATACGTCGAGAAGCACGGGCGGAAGCCGGAGCGGAAAGACATGCTTAGGAAACTCATTACCGGCGACACTGCTAGCGGAGAGACTTTGAGTGATGCGGCAATCGTCGCTGAGATCACAACCCAGATGAATGCCGCAGCCGATACCACGGGCACATCGCTCACCTACACCGCATGGGAACTTGCAAAATCTCCAACATGGCAAGAAACGTTGCGAAGAGAAACGAGAGAAGCCGCCACTGAGTTCGATGGCTCTGTGCCGACATACAAAGATATAAAAGACCTCCCTCTACTCAATGCGTTCGTCATGGAGTGTCTCCGACTGTACCCACCTGTACCGATGGCACTACCACGGGTGATTCCCGCGGAAGGCCTTGATATTGACGGATACTTTCTACCAGGCGGGGTAAGCACTTACAACGTTCAGTTCTAAAGTCTTCATGATTTTTCGGAGCACCATACGGTTTCGGCCCAGATGTGCTGCTCGAACATACTGCTCCTCTGCGTTTCGTTCCATTGTAGTTCTGGTTTTTAACCCGAGCTAACATATTCTCAGACGACTGTCGGCGTGCCAAGCTATACCATCCACCGCGACGCCAACGTGTTCAAGTCGCCCGACGAGTTCAAACCATTGCGTTGGCTTCCAGAAAGCGGCACTCCGGGCGCTAATATAGTTACGCAGATCCCAGATGCATACATACCCTTCTCGCGTGGTCCACGTTCATGTATAGGCATCCATCTTGCCTACATGGAAATGAAATTACTGACTGCGGCCATCTTGATGAGCTGGGAAATCGGCTTGGGGGAGGGCACTACTGATGCATCTATGAGCGTTATGGACCATGGCGTTTACATACCGAAGGCTGGCCGCTGTGACTTGACATTCAAGCGCATCAAGAGTAACTGAAGGACGCGTGCATCTAGCATGCCTCCATGAGATTGCTGATATCTGAACACGCGGCTTTGGTTGATAAGGCGTTCGGATGATTATATAACACGTCTCGGTCCCGCATAGTATCATGAGCATATACAAACGTGGTTATATGTAGTAGAAGTAGAAAATTTTGAAAGTGTGATCCGCGGCGCGATTAAAAAAATAATCTCAAGTTGAACGTACACACGGAGGTACCACTGTACCTCTTCTCGCCGGCTTCGAATTATCGTTCCTTCCTACCCTCGGACCTCTGGCAATGGCTGTTGGCGGCTGGCTTGGCCTCTGGACTGGAACATGCTCTCGGAGTCAGCATTCTGATATTGACGCCCGGTAACCTCAAGCATGAGTGTGCGCCTTTCCTCATTGCTTGTACTTTCCCGTCTCCGGCCCTGCTCGTGCATTCTTGCAAGGTCACCCCACTACCGCGCTTCGACCCGTTTGCTGACCATGAGTTCGTTCTAGGAGAGCGACAAGGCGCAGAGGTACATCGCTCTGTTGGATGCGGCACGCTGCAACGACAAGTGGCAGGACGTCCCCGAGCTGGCGCGCAAGGTCGAAAAGCATGCGCCGCATCGCAAATGTACGGACAAGATCACACAGCCGTTGGCGAGGCCCTACTGAGCAACGGTTACGGCAGGCTTGGTGCTCACGGCTAAAGCAGAGGCGGAGATCGTCGCTCATCTGAGGCGACAGTCCGAAACCCCTCCATCGACCTCACCATCGAATTTCCTTCCACACGTTATTCCGGCCTTGCTATCAGCGATTGAGCAGGAGAGAGGCCATCCAGAAGATGCCTTCCAGGCCACCGTATGTCTCGGCTGGTTACACTGGGTGCTGGGTGAGCCTGGGCTTGCTTTGGCCCAGCTCTCTGCAGATTTTGGTGCCGCTATAGACGGGTACGGCAAGGCGAATGTGGACGTGTCGGAGTCGATTAAAACGTCCATTGTGAAGGGGATATACATCAAGGGTACGCTTTTCACTGCTGTCTGCCCGCGTAGTGTGGCAACGAGATTTGCTCATTCAAGAAGGGGATTCACAGGAGAAAACCGCAAATGTCTTCGAGGCAATCGAGACCTACAGCACGGGTCTGCCTTTTCTGTCGTCTCTTTCTGACCTACAGTCTGGGTCCGTTGAATTTCGCAAGTGGACTGACCGCTTGCTTTCTCGACTGTGCTTCGTGGCCGGTCAAGCCGCCCGGTATGGAACTGAACAGCAAAGGATCACAGCAGTCACTGCGTTCCGTGTGTGGGCTCGTTTCGCGGACGGACTGCCCGCTCAGAGGACAGCGGAATCATCCTACTACGTGCCGGAGGACAAATCCACACGACGGATATTATGGAGAGCGTATTACGACACGTTGTCTGATATTCTTCAGCAAGGGTTATCATACTACTCTTTTGTAAGCATACAAGCAGAAGCCCGAGCAGGGTCTGAGAAAGCGCAACTTAACTTCTTGGGCGTACGGATTCAACAACGAGCCGAGCTCAAAAAAGTTCAAACCATTTACGAAACCCTCTTACTCCAAGTAACCCGATTTCCAAAGGCAGATCAACGAAACGAAGAAATCGAGTCCTGGGTGGACGCAGCTATGGCGAATTGGCGTACCTTGTGTGGACCTGGCTGGAATGATGAGGAGCTCGGTGAGGCTGGCAAGGGAGGGGTGGCCCGCGAGGTGCTCGATGTAAGTCTCCGTCAGGACTTCCGCACTTCTCAGTCGCACCTTACAATGGATTCAGATTCTCTATCGAGCTGCTTCTATGACCTATCACTCCACCCGGATCTTGCGTCACTTATTCACTGTCCATACGTCAGTAGCTGAGTTTGACCTCGCATTTCGGGCCTTCGAATCGTACAGAGAAATAGTGTCAAGGGCAAGAGCACGCACCGAGAAAAGCAATGTGAAAGAACACGGGTTTGATGACGACGACACAGTGCTGAGGACCACTGCAGAAGCCATCAGGGTTCTTTGCCGTTTTGGGACTAGGAAGGAAGCTGAAAGGGCAAGAGATATCGAAAAATTTGCCAGCGAATGGCTTGAAAGACAAGTGGCCCCTGGTGCTTTTCTTCCATCAGCCGCCGGTCTCCGCGGGCGCTCATCTGTCTCTTCCTTAACGGCAGCAACGGTCTATCGCGCCATTGGGATTAGCGGAGCTCATTGGGCACGTTTCACGTATGACACTTCTGCCAGAGTTACGCTTCAAGCAGAAGCAGCTGGTTCGCTTAGGAAGGCGGCCGACATTGAGGGAGACCACAACATGAACCTGAATACTCTTTATGCCCTTGGATTACTGTTGGCAGAAATGAGGGATATCCCAGGAGCCATTGCCATAGTCAAACGGGCACTCTCTTCACCCACAACATCTCATACCTCGACAGCACCGGACGGATATACCTCAGCCGATGCCACGGAAGATGCCCCGAATTCTGATTTGTCCTCTTTTCTCCGAGAGCGGAAGTTAATACCTTTGTGGCATTTGCTTGCCTTACTTCTTACAGCAAGGAGTGACTTTACAATGGGTGAGAAGGCTTGCGAGGCTGCCTTTCAACAGTTTCTCAGTCCTACCAATCTTTTCGGCGGCGACAACCAAGGTCCTTCGTTCAAAAGTGATCACTTGAACAGCATAATTAGGGATTCAACCGACGACAAACATAAGCGCTATGGCGGCAACGCTTTAGTGGATCGAATGGGCAATTTTGAGAAGGAAGGCTTGATCCAATTGAAAATAACTCAGCTAAATATCGTTGCCTTACTTGACGGTCCGGGGGCAGCTATCGAAGCGAGTGATGAGCTGCTCGCTTTATATGCAAGACTCTTTGGGGATCCCAAAGTGAGTGGGTCGAAGCAGCTGCCCCGCCGAACTGACTTCGCTCCTCCCAAGAGTGCCGCGGGCACAGTCAAGAGTCTGGTTGGAAGCGTGTTAGGGCGTTCGAAGCATTCGCAACGGCACAGCCGGAAACCTGTGACTGGACAGGATCAAGCATTGTACGAGGACACAAACGTCGCATCACGAACGACTACGCTGAGCTCTCATACCACTGCGCCAGCCATCCATGTTACGAACGAGGATGGAGCCGCACGTTCAAGCGTGGAAGGTCATGCGCATCCGCATCTGCATCATCTTCTCCACCGCAAAGATCATCCAGAACAAACCCACCGGCAGCCTAGCGTGCTGAGGAAAAGGAGTGGTGCTAGTCTTAGAAAGCGACGAAGTAGCCCTCCGCCAGTTCCGGGAACGGACTTGATCGAGAGCAGAGACCACGCTGTTGATGGGAACGCTCAGCACTCAAATAGCAGCATAGTACCCCAATCTTCAAAACAGGACGTACATCTTCCGGCGCCTTTCACAGCCACAGCCGACAGGGAACCGCCTGAGCCGAAATTTACCGAGATCCAAGCAAGGAGGCATACGATATCACTATTGATACAAGTCTGGCTTTTCATAGCCAGCCTGTACACAGGGGCAGCATTATACGAGGACGCGATCGGGGCCGTCAATGAGGCGCAAAAGCTGGTGGAATCCCTGGAGCTTGAGATCAGTCAAGAATCTTCGAGTTGTAGGGCGTTCGCAGAACGAGGGTGGGGTGGTGGCAAAACTGTGGAGCAACTGTGGGCTGATGTGTGGGCGGAAGTGAGTTCCTTTCTTCCTGCGTGTCGCCAATGTCTAATTATCATAGCGTGGGAGTATATGCTGCGCCCAAACATCCGCCCACGAGGCGCTGTCACACTACGAAAAAGCCCTCGATCACTTTCCTGATCATCCCGCTGCTACCATTGCCCTCTCTCATCTCCTTCTCGACATATATACCCAAGCGATACCCCACGAGCCGCATGAGAATCCGTCGATCTTACCTCCCTCCCGGGCAATTGGTCCAATCAAAGCAGATTCCCAGAATCAGCAGATACCGATAACTCATCCGCCTGCAACAGAATCTTCGAAAAATTCCATCTCACCAGAGGCTCTCAGCCGGTTGGCAGCGAGAGATCGCGCCTACTTTCTACTTTCAACATTGACAAAGCTAGGCCCAGGCTGGGATAATTCAGAAGCCTGGTTCGCCCTCGCAAGGGCATATGAAGAGAGCGGACAGATAGAGAAGGCAAAAGAGGTGTTATGGTGGTGTGTCGAGCTCCAGGATGCAAAACCTGTCAGGCATTGGAGTGCCATCAGTGCGGGCGGGCTCGTACTGTGAAAAGCTCGTTAGAACTCCGGAGATACCTGAGTTAGGGTCTATATCTCGTGAGGTTGGTTGTGAACAATGCAAAAACGGTTGGGTGGGAGCATCATTTCCGTCTTCGGGCGCCTTAAGTAGTTGCTCGTGGTAGACACTGAGTTCCTAACTCACCTCCTCTCTATATCATCTCCCGTTTTGGGGGTCAACGTTGCTGCTAGACATTAACATCTCACGACTAGCACCGGACGATTCTGGCTGTTCACTGCTGCATGCCTGCAAAAGTTCTGTGTCTTGCGAGCCTTTCCTTGTCATACTACGACATTCTTGTAACCCGGCCGTGCGGGCCTACGTTCAATGAACGACAATCTATCCATGGATGGAAACTTGGCCATTCCGGCTGATAATTTCGCGAAGTTCCTGCCGAACTCTCGACGGCGCAATGCTCTAGATGTAGCCTTGAGTGACTTTCCTTCGTCACTACGGTCACGATGATAGAGGGCCCGTCTGATGGACTCGCCCAAAACGCTCGGGTCAAGAGCGAATGTATGTTTGGATCAATCGTGCTGTGTCGCTCTTTCTGCTCAGCAATCTGTCATATCCGCACATGGATACTATCGTGACCTTGA
>QQTW01002686.1_pt1 | contig 13004 bp, 17 predicted proteins | sample 1904831 | NCBI WGS metagenome assembly QQTW01 (sample SAMN09435610, study PRJNA476489) | Subsurface metagenome, whole genome shotgun sequencing project. | reverse complement strand
CAAGGGATTGTCACAGCCATTGAACTTAGCCGCGCCACAATGCAAAACATCCGCCAAAACCTCTTTTTTGCCTTTATCTACAACGTTGCGGGTATACCCATCGCGGCGGGGATTTTATTCCCATTTTTTGGTTGGTTACTTAGTCCCATTATCGCCGGGGGTGCAATGGCTTTTAGTTCGGTTTCTGTAGTTACCAATGCTTTAAGGTTGCGAAACTTTCAGCCCAAAGTTAGTGGAGAAATTTAAGAAATGTTGAACAAAAAATATATTATTGGCACTCTTGTAAGTTTGAGCTTTTTAATCAATGCTTCTAGTCTAGCTTCAACTCAAATGCCCGAAAAAACGAACCAGTTTCGACGCATCGAACAGCCAATAGGTTTAAAAATTGGTGTAATGTTGGGTGGATTAGCCTTAATTGGTGGGGAGTTATGGTGGTTTGTGTTTAGTAAACCTAAATCTCCACAAGCCGTTTTAGACGACAGTAATTAATTTTTTTGAATCACCGGGCAAATTGTCCCCGCTTGCAAGGTGTTAAAATTTTCCCAACCGGAAAGTATACCGCCAAGTTCAGAGCGTAATGTGAGTAATTCGTCGATTTGCTTGTCAATTTCGACAATTTTATTTTTTAACCTAGCTTGGACATCATCGCAAGGTAACTGTCCGCGATCGTATACTTTTAGCAATTCGCCAATTTCTTGTAAACTCAAACCCAAACTTTGAGAGCGCTTAATAAACGCCAGTCTTGCTAAAACACTCTGGTCAAACTGCCTAAAACCGCCTTCGGTGCGATCGCATGACTCAATTAATCCTAAACTTTCATAATAGCGAATTGTCCTAATCGGAACGTTACTTAAAGCTGTTACTTGACCGATTAACAGTAGTTTTCGTTCTTGAGTCAACATAAATAATTCAACTCAGTAATTGCTTAGTTCTAGTTTAACAGGTACGCTAAACCCCTCGCCCTTGCTACTCAAAAGCTCCTATAGACTGGTATTGTTGCATAGGTGGGGCAGGATAAAGCCATATTTATAGGGAGCAGAATGGGCATAGAATTACGCAGTTATGTATTTCTTGACAACTTACAACCTCAACACGCGGCTTACTTGGGGACTGTAGCCCTGGGGTTTTTACCATTACCAGGAGATACATCGCTGTGGATAGAAATTTCACCAGGAATTGAAATTAATCGCATTACCGATGTTGCTCTTAAAGCCACTGGGGTGCGTCCTGGGGTGCAAGTTGTCGAAAGGTTATACGGCTTACTTGAAGTGCATTCCAGCCGCCAAAGCGAGACGCAGGCAGCCGGGAGAGCAATTTTAGAAGCCCTAGGAGTTCGTAAAGAAGAATGTCTCAAGCCGCGCGTAATTTCAAGTCAAATTATCCGCAACTTAGATCCTCACCATACCCAACTTATCAACCGTACCCGCCGGGGACAAATGATTTTAGCAGGACAAACCCTTTATGTATTAGAAGTTCAACCCGCAGCTTACGCCGCTTTAGCCGCAAACGAAGCCGAAAAAGCAGCACTAATCAATATCCTTGACGTTCTAGCTGTTGGTAGCTTTGGCAGACTTTATTTAGGCGGACAAGAACAAGATATATTAGCAGGTTCTAGGGCGGCGCTGGCAGCAATTGAGAACGTAAATGGGCGAGAACAGCCCTATGCTGGCGTGGAGTAGAGAATATGGCAAATTTAGACCATCTCGCCTTATTAAAGTCGGGCGCTGTGAGATGGACAAAGTGGAGAGAGAATAGTCCAGAAATATCACCAGACTTGAGTTATGCAGATTTAAGGGGAATAAATTTAAGAGGCAGAAATTTAAGTAATGCCAACTTAGCAAACGCCAATTTGAACAAGGCAATTTTGATTGCAGCTAATTTTGAGGGCGCTAATCTTGCTTTTGCAAGTCTCTCCCAATCTCTATTAATCGAAGCTAATTTAATCGCTGCTAACCTCAGTATTGCTAACTTGAGCGCCGCCCATCTTAAAGGCGCTTGCTTACAAAAAGCTAATTTAATTGGGGCTTCTTTGCAAGCGGCTAATCTAAGTAATGCCGAACTAGAAGGGGTTAACTTAATTAGGGCTAACTTGGGCGGTGCAAATCTCAAAAATGCCAACCTCAGCGAGGCGAAACTAATGCGCGCGAACTTAAGCGAGGCGAATTTAACTGAAGCTCATCTAAATTACGCCAATTTGAGCAATGCAAACCTTGGGAGCGCCTCATTAATTGGTGCAATGCTTTATAAAGCCGAACTTTGTCAAGCTAATTTAAACAGCGCTTATTTACATAATGCTTATTTATTTGGTGCAAATTTGAGCCAAGCTAAACTAATGAATGCTGACTTGCGCTGGGCAAATCTTAGAGGTGCTAATCTTACGAGTGCTAACCTCACCGGGGCAAATCTTAGAGGTGCTATCCACAATAATATTAATGAGGCAATATGACGATCGCGATCGCACTCAACTATGAAATTATCAACTCTTTGGATCTCGCTCCCGTACAAACAATTATTGACAACTTACTCACAACCGGAGTAATTGCTAGTTACGAGCAGCAACTAAGTTTTACTATAGACTATCCTCAAGAAATTGAAGATCCGCGCGAATTACCAGAAATTCCCGAAATTCGGCTGTGGTTTATCCGCTTAGATTCTCGCTACCCTTGGCTACCATTTTTGCTTGACTGGAAAGCTGGAGAACTAGCGCGTTATACAGCGATGCTCGTACCCCATCAATTTAGCGCCTCTGAAGGACTGCAATTTAATCCTGAAGCATTGGAAATATTTTTAATGCACAAACTTTTCGTTTTAGGCGAGTTTTTGCCCCAACATAGTATTAATAGTCCATCGCGGCTGAAATCAATGGCGCAAATGCTGGGGTATGACTTAGAAGACGAAATATTTGCGATGTTTTAATGCGTCTGGGGAAAGATGAATGGCGATCGCACTTTACGCTGAACTAAAAGGCATCGCTACCTATAAAAGCAGTCATGGACGCAAATAAAAACCTTGTCTTGCCAACGACAGATCGTCAACCAGACTTAGAAACAGGCGAAATCTTCTTCATTGGTACGGCAACGGTGCTTTTACGCTATGCCGGGTTTACAATCTTAACCGATCCAAACTTTTTACATCAAGGCGATCGCGTACATTTGCATTACGGCATTCGTTCGGCGCGAAAAACCAATCCAGCTATAGAGTTAGAAGAATTACCGCCCCTCGACTTGATAGTTCTATCCCATATGCACGAAGATCATTTCGATCGCCTAGTCGAGCAAAAGTTAGATAAAAATTTACCAATTATCACTACCCCCCACGCCGCAGAAAAGCTCAAAGAGAAAGGATTCAATGCTAATTATGCCTTACCTACTTGGGACAAAATAACTATTACCAAAGGTGATTCGCTACTGCAAATTAGCGCTATGCCTGGAAGACACGGGCCAGGTGTACTTAATGCCTTACTACCGCAGGTTATGGGTAGTATGCTTGAATTTCAAACTCCCAGCAAAGAAACTAAATTCCGCCTTTATATTACAGGCGACACTTTAATTCACGAACAATTAAAAGAAATCCCTAAGCGTTACCCCGATATTGACCTAGCTTTACTGCACTTAGGAGGAACGAGAATATTTGGCGTAATGTTAACTATGAATGCCAAGCAAGGATTGCAGGCGATTGAAATTATTGCTCCGAGTACTGCAATTCCCATTCATTACGACGATTACACGGTTTTTAAGTCGCCTCTAGAAGATTTCAAGCAAGCCGTCACCGCCGCCGGACTAGAAAATAAAGTAAAGTACCTCAATCGGGGCGAAACTTACAAGTTTTCTGTACCTGTATCCTAAAAGAATGTTGTGAACTACCACTCGCTGACAGGAGTACCTGTACAGTGTGGGCTTCCAGCTTCACAGGTGGGTTGCCTCTACGGAGGTCTTGCGACCCCGCTTTGGTCTTACACTGTCTTCACTGACAGTAGCGCTAGTCCCTAACGCTAATATACGCAAGCCCTCATCTCGAATGTTGATAGCGGCGTTTATGTCTCTGTCGTGCTTGGTTTGACAACTAGAGCAAGTCCAGCTACGCCCCTCTAAAGAAAGGCTACCAACTTGCGAAGTCTTCCGCCCGGAGAGCTTCGCGATTTAGGCATAAGTGACAATTTTTACGTGAGGGGAAGAAACGCCCTATTTCTAGATAAGTTTTCCCCTCTTTTTCGCCCTTGTATTTGAGTTGTCGGGTAAATTCTGACCAACCACAATCACTCTCTTGAAAAGCTTGGGGGAGGGAAACCGTTCCCCCAACTTTTCGCTAATCGCCTTAGCTAAATTGTGGTTTTTTACCATGTTTTTCACAGCTAAGTTCTCTACAACGATGACTTGGTTTTCGTTCACCAATTTGCGAGATAGTTTATGTTGAAAGTCATTGCGTGTATTGGTTATGCGTTCATGTACTCTAGCAACTATTTTTTTGCCTTGGCGCGACGGTTAGAGCTAATTAATTTACGAGATAGGTTTTGTTGTTTGCGTTTGAGGTTCTTTTCTCGCTTTTTGAGAAACTTGGGATTATCAAACTTCGAGCCATTGCTAGTAATTGCAAAGTGAGTCAATCCTAAATCAATTCCTATCGCCTTACCGTCAACACTGGGCAATGTATTGGGCAAACCATCATCAAATAATAGAGCAGCGTAATACTTACCTGTACAAGTCCTACTAACTGTTACAGTCTTCAACTTCCCGTCAAAAGTGCGGTGAAGTTTACCTGACACCTCGCCGATCTTAGGAAGCTTGATAGCTCCATCTAATAGCTTGACTGATTGGGGATATACAATAGACTGCTTGCCATGCTTGCTTTTGAAGTTGGGGTATTTTGCCCTACCTTCAAAGAAGTTGATAAACGCTCTAGAGAGGTTTAGGCTAACAGACTGCAACACTTGCGAGTAACAATCGGTTAGCCAAGGAAATTCAACTTTGAGCGCTGGCAGAAGATCGTTGTATCCTTGCCTAGATAAACCTTTTCTTGTTGCCTTATAAGGGAGATGCCGAAAACCCCGGAAGAATAGGTGCGTAGCACCGCCTTCTGTGCGCCTGGGCCGGGGACGCAACGGCTTGTTGCAGGCGCGAGCTTTGAGGGGGAAACTTCTCTTTCAAAGCTCGCTTGATTTATATCCCGACCTTCTCTCTGGGTACAGATAGAACGCGGGACTTAAGGCGAATTAATTAAAAGGTAGGGCTAATTCTGTTACGGTGTCGGGGTTGAAAGTCATAGAGCGATTAGATTTGACATTTAATTTGCTCGGCATTTTCTTCAAAGCTAATTAGCTCTAAATAAGCTAAATTATCCATTAATTGCTGCGCTACTAAAAATCCGGCGATTGTCCAAGTTTGCAGCGTCCTAGCTTCCTTACCAATCAAACGTCCGTTTTTGCTATCGTAATACTCTGGCCACTTATCTACGCTTAGACGTTGCGCTGCAATGGCGATCGCTTTTTGTGCTAGTTCGGGACGATTTGTCTTTTGAGCGGCGGCAGCAAACATCCACAGTAAGACGGGCCAATTGCCGCCATTATGGTATGACCAAGGAATATTTTTAGGGTCGCAGCCAGTAACGATTCGCCATTCCAAGCCTTCTACCGCAGGAAAACAAATTTTCACGGGCATATAGCCAATCAAATCGTGCCAACGGTGGGTAAATAAGTCCATAATTTGCTGCGATTCCTCCTTACTTGCTAAGGAGACTAAAATCGCCATCAAGTTTCCCAAGGCAAAAAACCGAAAATCCATTCTTCCCGGCCCTAAGTTGCCTGCCAAGTAGCCGCCCGTTTCTGGCAACCATTCGGTTAACCATAAAGGAATTGATTCAGAATAAATATTGAATTTATTAGCAACCTCTTTACCAAATTCTTCTTCTTTGTAGCGATAGATTTCATTTAAGCGTTGCAAGTCAATCCAGTAATATTCCCGCACGTGATAGCCAAGCGTAGCCAAACGCTGCTCTACATTATGTAAATATTGTTTGCCTCCATTTTCAAGAACGAGTAGCTCTTGGGCGGATCTTAAAGCTCCGTAAAATAAAACTTGAATTTCTAAGGGATATCCATATACGCCCATACGGCGGTCAATCATGAAAGCGCCATCAGGAACGAGCATTGTGGGAAACATCTCAAATCGAGGTATCAAGCACAAATCCAAAATTAATTTAATCCCTTGTTGGAATTCTCTTTGATGAGCAAAAGCAAGATCGCCCGTTGCTTTTACATAAGCTCGGAGCAAAATTAGCCACCATAATGCAGAATCAACAGGCGGGACTTTAGCGATCGCGTATTCGCCGAAATCCCCGGTCAATAACTCTTTACCATCAATACGTTCCACCTTAAAGCTAGCTGGCATCAATCCCGCACCTGGTTGAAAACAATCCATGTGGGGATCGTGACTTTGCAATGTCAAAGTTGCTAGTAAAAAATTGCGGACAATTTCCACTTCCCCTTCGATCAAAAAAGCCAAAGCCGAAGGCACAAAATCACGTACAAAACATTGGTCGTAATTAAGTGCATCCAACTCTGGGTCGTGGGCGGCTACTGTACCAACGGGCTTTCCATCTATGTAAATAATAGATTTTTCTAAAGCCTGCCAAGCTTCGGCAATAATTTCAGCATCACTCATCGTTAATTTTTTATCCTATAGCTGACTATCATTCTTGCTGCTTCGCTGGATAATCCTAATTCTTGAGCGATCGCAGTTTTTATCTCGCTCAATTGGGTTGCAGTCAAAGTCAATTCCACCTTTTTGAGTACGGAATTGGTAGTTTCGATTTCAACTTTGGTAAAACCTTGCTCTTTTTTAATCTCAGCTAAGATTCCTTGGATGTTAAACCCTAGCTTTACCTTTAACTGCGCCCCTACTTGCAGCTTTTCTAGTGTAGATAGTCCTAGTTTTTGAGCCAGTATAGTTTTTACTGTATCTGAGTTGGCGATCGCTAACTCAAACTCTAGTTTTTTCACTACAGTGTTTGCCATGTGAACTTCAACTTGGGTTGACTCTTGCTCTTGTTCAATCTCAAGTTTAGTTATTACCGCTTCAACGTCTAATTGCCCTTGCGGATGAGAATTTTCTGCTTGCAGCTTGTCCAAAGCAACGTAAGAACGACTTAGTACCCGATTGGTTAATTGTTCGCCACCAAGTCCAAAAGCAATTAAAAGCAGTGGTAGCAGTAGCAAAAAACTCAGCCTCAAACTAGGCGACTTGAGCAACCAGCGAGATAAAAACATAGGTGTAAATAAACCCGATTTTTGGGCTTCTGCCCCTACTCTACAAAAATCCACGAAATTAGAATCTAACTGGTGGAAGATATACGGTTATCTCAGGTTTTCTACCCTTATTAATAAATCAAGCAATTTTTTATGAGAATTTTATTAGTAGAAGACGATATAGAACAACTAGAGCCTCTGCATACAGCCCTAAGCGAAGCAGGACACATTGTAGATGGTATTGAGGATGGGGAAACAGCCCAATGGTTGATAGCCCAAAAAAACTACGACTTATTGATTCTGGACTGGTTGCTGCCCGAAGTTAGTGGTGTAGCGCTGTGTCGTCAATATAGACAAGCGGGTAAAACTGCACCAGTATTAATGCTTACTGCTAAAGATACGACTCCAGATAAAATTGTCGGCTTAGATGCGGGAGCGGATGATTATTTAGTTAAGCCTACCGATGTTTTAGAACTGTTGGCGCGGGTACGGGCCTTGGGGAGGCGATCGCCACTTTGGCAAGGAGATATACTGCAAGTAGCCGACCTACAACTATGTTTAACCAGCCTGAAAGTGACGCGCGGACGGGCAACGGTAGAATTAGCGCCACGGGAGTTTAGTTTACTAGAATACTTTTTGCGCCATCCCAATCAAGTTTTAACCCGCAACCAAATCGAACAAGCTTTGTGGGAATGGGGTAATGAACCTGAAAGCAATGCAGTCAGCGCCCTCATGCGGCGGTTGCGACAACGCTTGCAATTAGTTGGTGCGGCAGATTGGATTGAAACAATATACGGTATGGGCTACCGTCTTAAACCAGTTGTAGATGAAAGATTGAAGGTTGGTTGTTAAGCGGCTTATTTTTTAAACTTCAACTATGTTTAATCGCCAATTTACTCGCAGTCGCATCGATCTAGCATTATGGTTTGTCCTATCGATGGGGAGTATTTTGGTTATTTTTGCGGGCGCAATCTACTACCTGACAATTTTAGATGAACTAGAAGATACCGATCGCTTACTGTACAAAAAAACTAGAGTGATGGCAGTAAATGCCGAATACGACCTAACAAAAAGACAAGTAGATTTAAAAAATGTACCGCTAGTAGGAATGAATACCCCACCTATCGGCACAGACATTGCATATGCCCGTTGGTATGACGAGCAACGTCAATTAGTCCAATTTTTCGGAACTACACCCTCACCACAGCTATTAGTAAGCCCTGGATTTCAGACGATTGGTACTAACTCTGTTTGGCTGCGTCAAGTAACTTTGCCTGTCTATGAAAATGGTTTGTTGATTGGGTATCTGCAAGTTGCCATCTCTTTAGCATCTACTCAACAGAATTTAGCCCAGCTAAGGATAATTTTGCTTTTGGCAGTACCAATAACTCTAGGGTCGATCGGCGTAGCTGGTTGGGTGCTTGGCGGACTTGCAATGCAACCAATTCATCAGTCTTACGCTCGCCTGCAACGTTTTACTGCCGATGCTTCCCATGAACTACGCGCTCCCTTATCAGCCGTTGTCAGCAATGCCCAAGTAGGGATAATTTCTAAGTCGAGCGATCGCTCTAGTCAGATTTTGCGGTTTGAGAAAATTGTGAAGGTTGCAAAATCAATGGACAATCTGATCGGACAGCTATTATTTCTCGCCCGACATGAGGAAGCTTTGGCTGATGAATTTTTGCAAAATATCGATCTAACGACTTGGTTAAAGGAGCTTGCCGATAACTACATTACCTAAGCTGTGGAGAGAGATTTAAGTTTTACAATTGATTTGCCATCACAACTCGTCAATGCAGAAGTTAACCCCGAACTACTACGTCAGGCGGTAACGAATCTACTTAATAATGCTTTTAAATATACTCCTAATGGCGGCACGGTAGAACTACGCCTTTTGAGGCGATCGCCAAGGGCAATAATTAGAGTCAAAGATAGCGGTATTGGCATTCCTCCCCAAGATTTACCTTATATTTTTGAGCGCTTTTATCGGGTGGACAAAAAGTGATCGCGTAAAACTGGAGGCTTTGGTTTGGGGTTGGCGATTGTTCAGCAAATAGTTCAAGTTCATGGCGGCGAAATTAGCGTTAATAGCACCGTCGGACAGGGTTCAATTTTTCAGATTAAACTGCCCCTAAAGTAACGTGTAGCTGTGACTTTTTCATCAACAATTTCTATTTGCTGTCACATTCTCATCACTTTTGCTTTGAACACTGGAATAAGTAGTAGATATTTGGAGGTCAGCAAATATGCAGCGCTTATTTATCTGCCTAACCTTAGCAGCGAGCGCTATTCCTACCTTTCCTGTATTAGTAGCAGCACAAACTAAAGCTAGAATTGGCGAATTGCAACAACGTACTAAAGGCACTACTATTTCTGGCAAAGTCGCGAGCGTTGTGGGCAATAAATTTACGCTTAATGATGGCAGTGGAGAAATTATTGTTGATGCTGGGTCACGCTATTGGCGAGAAATTAATATTAAACCTGGTGAAAAAGTTACCGTTACAGGAGAAATAAGCAAAAAAAGTGGCGAATTTGATGCTTTCTCAATTAACCGTAACGGTTCTGTAATTGAAATTCGTCCGGCTGATGGCTCTCCGCCTTGGGCTGACAATCCCAATCGCCCCAAGCCCCCAAAATCCTAACCTAGTAACGTTGTTGTCCGAGGGAAAATAATATGCAGCTACGAAACCTCCTGAAATTGCTGATTGCAGGTGTAAGTATTAGTAGTTTGGCGATCGCCGGATGTAGTTCTCAACGCCAGTTCGATACTCAAAGCCCAGCAACTTCTAGCAACATTCAAGCCCCACAACCTCAACTTGATGTGCCTTACGTCCCTACTCCCCAAGCAGTTGCCGAACAAATGTTAGCGATCGCCAACGTCAACAAAAACGATGTTTTGTACGACCTTGGTAGTGGTGATGGCAGAATCGTTATCGCTGCCGCCCAAAAGTACGGTACGAGGGGCGTGGGTATAGATATTAATCCAGAGCGGATTAAAGAGGCAAACGCTAATGCGCGGCAAGCAGGCGTAACGGACGACGTAGAGTTTCGCCAACAAGACCTGTTTCAAACCGATTTAAGCGAAGCTACGGTAGTTACCCTCTATCTTTTACCGGAAGTGAATTTGAAACTGCGACCTAAATTACTCAAAGAACTCAAACCTGGTACGCGCATTGTCTCTCATGCTTTCGATATGGGAGATTGGCAGCCCGAACGAGTAGAGAAAGTAGATGGTAGCACTATTTACTATTGGGTTGTCCCTAAGAAGTCCCAGTAATATTAACTCCTAACAAGGATTGCTGTATATCCTAAAAAGTATCCAAAAGCGATGCAGGAAAACCAAAATGAAGGGACTCAAAGGCAAAAATGCTCTAATTACAGGTGCGACTTCGGGGATTGGACAAGCGATCGCTATCCGGCTTGCCCAAGAGGGTTGCAATATCGCTATCAACTATCGCAAAAGCATAGAGGATGTAGAAGACACCGAAGAAATGGCAATGCAAAAAGCTTGTGGAGATATTGATAATTGCGGTGTGAAGTCTTTGCCCGTGCAAGCCGATGTCTCCAAAGAAGAAGATATTATCAGGATGGTAAATACGGTTGTAGAGCAATTTGGCAGTATCGATTTGTTAATCAATAATGCCGGAATTCAAACAGAATCTCCATCTCACGAAATAGAAACGCCAGACTTCGATCGCGTACTATCCGTAAACCTCCGAGGTGCTTTCTTGTGCGCCCGCGAAACGATCAAGCACCAACTAGCGCAGAATCGTCAGGGCGTAATTATTAACATCTCTAGCGTTCACGAGATTATTCCTCGCCCCATGTATGTTAGCTACTCCATTAGTAAAGGCGGAATGGAAAATCTAACCAAAACTCTCGCTCTAGAATATGCCAATCGGGGCATTAGGGTTAATGCTGTAGCACCAGGGGCGACGATTACGCCGATTAATCAAGACTGGATAGATAACCCAGAAAAAAAAGCAGTTGTCGAAAGCCATATTCCCATGAACCGCGCCGGAACCTCCGAAGAAATGGCAGCCGCCGTCGCCTTTTTAGCTTCTGATGAAGCTGCCTATATAACAGGACAAACGCTATTTGTAGATGGCGGCTTAACGCTTTACGCCGATTTTCGCGAAGCTTGGTCAGCCTAAGGAACACGTCCGTTCTCGTGCTTATCGTTGGAGGGAAGATCCGATTGCTGGCATCTCTGACAACCACCAAAGACATCGATAGCGCGACTGGCTCCGACTGCGCTTTTTTCGCATCAAATATTTCCCCCAAAGCCGTGCCAAGAGCATTTTAATGGCGATAATGGAGCAGGGCTGGGAGCTAATAATCAAACTGATTGGACTTGATCTAATTGCTCAATTAATTGGCATTAACAACCGCGATCGCGCTTTAATTCATAAACATTAACGGTAGGGGCGCAAGGTCTTGCGCCCCTACCATGTCCCAATTGATTTAGGATTGCTATATGCTTTGAGATTTGTAATATATACTGAGCTATCAATAGAGTTTTTAGATAAGTAAGTAAAGATTTATCTAATCATAAATATTATTTCTAGGATGATAGTCATGGCAATTAACTGCTACTGGTTTTAAAGCCTTATCTGGATGTACCGCACATTTGAGATAATGGTTAGAATTAAAAAATAGACAATTTTTACAAGGAATTTTATTTGTATATCTGTAAGTAACGAGTAAGTTCTTTTCAGGTCTATACAAATTAGATAATTTGAGAACCGTTAGTAACGTAAGAAATGCTAAAAGATAAATAGTAATTAAAAGCATTTCACTAATAGGTAATTTTGATTCATCGGGTTTTTCTATATCTATTTTTTCAATAGAGTTCAACTCAACGATGTTTGTTTGATTCAAATTTAATTTATCAAAATAGGTTTTTGTTTCTTCAGATTTTCTTATCAACTTACTTACCTCTTGTTTAAGCAACTTAGTTAGGAGGATTTAAAATCAGCTAAAATAAAGACCTCCTGTACAAATCTAGGCAAGCCCCCTAAATCCACGCACCGTGTTTTAAGTCGGGAAACCCGATGGGCATACATACTGACTCCCCAATTCTGGCGGCTTTACATCCAGTTCCCTCCAAGTCAAAGAGGGCTAGGGGGCAAAAAATTATTCACTTCTTGAGGTTTATTAGACAATTAATAGCTCCACTTAAATTTAGTTTTGGAGATAAATGTGACTAGAAAGTGATAAAGGATGTCATTTTTTAATCACTTTTATCATGAAGAATAGAGATGACCTTATTAATCAAAGGAAAATCAAGTGTAAATGGTAAGCTTTAGCTTGTAAGTTTGAGAAATATTTGCTGTTTTCATTACAAAAAATTACAAACTTAACAAAACACTAATAAGCAACAATCTCAACAAAAACTCAAGTGTTTGCTTATCCTAAATCCAGAAAGTTACGATTATGAGTTAACTTGATATTTAATTCACTCTGTAGCTAGATGGAAGGAAATCGCACCAATGATTTAGTTGGGAAAACAAATTAAATCTTACCTAGTCGGTTAGCAAATTTTATTTGTAAGTAAACCTCCTTTTGCGTCATCTAAATAGACCATTTTTTCACACAGCACGAGGTAAATTATGGATTTGGAAGCTTTATTTCATTGGATATACATTATTGGTATGGCGATCGGTGCTACTCACTTTATATTGCTAGGGAGAAACCCGCGCGGCGTTCCACGATACGAATATTTAGTTGCCGCCTTTATTCCTATCTGGTCGGGTTTAGCTTA
>QQTW01002685.1_pt1 | contig 13005 bp, 19 predicted proteins | sample 1904831 | NCBI WGS metagenome assembly QQTW01 (sample SAMN09435610, study PRJNA476489) | Subsurface metagenome, whole genome shotgun sequencing project. | reverse complement strand
AAGACCGACCTTGCCGTATTCGGATGTAGAGGGGTTTCCGTAGAACGACGCAAAAGAGTGACAGATTACCTACTGCGGCGTAGACGCAGGCACCTATATTTGCCTTATTCGATCTCGCTATCCTCAGCGCTGCCGTTCGAGGGCATGGCAAAGCATTGCCGTCGTCGCCGTCGTCGCTGCCACTGGGCCTACTGAAAAACAGAAGCGTAGTTCTACACAAGCGCTTATTACCTTATTCGGTCGAGGAGACAGTAGAACGACAGCCGCTTCGATGCATCGCACCGGATGGCCCTCGCCGTCGCCCAATGGCAACTGAACAGAATGCGACGTTCTTCGGAAAATCCGGGGTTGCCATTTTTGGAAGAAGCCCGTTTCTCTAGCCGACTTGTTGTCGTGAAGATGACCAGGCGAGGGTCCTTACCATCAACCGGACAATTCGTCGTCTCCCACGAAGGAACGGCAGAGTGGCCGTCGCCGCCGCAAACGACGCCCACTTGGATATTAATGAAGCCATAGTAGTCATACCTACTTGAACTTGCCGACGTGAGATGCCATATCATTCAACGCTAGACGAATGTATCCAGGGAGCCCAACCGGCCTTCTATGGATTCCAAAGCGGACCTTATAAACATAGACCACCCCTTTTCTCAAGGCGCCTTGGTCTTACAGCGCGGTGCATCTCTGTTGGCAACATATAAGTTATTTCTGCGGCTTTTTGCTGTATCCGAGTTGCTGAAGGCGATGTCTGGTAACTCTCGTTGGATCGAGTGGCTGCCCTAGGTTCTAAAGCGCATGAGATAGGAACAGAACTCAAACACATCTTCTTTCTAGAGAGTGTCGTAGATTGAGAAGTGGACACCCTTGAACAAGGCCTGGGGTCTACCAAGAGTCGCCCGCGCAGAGAAGCACAAGCGCCAGAGAGCAGCCGAACGGCGTCCCTGGTCAGGTGCAAACTCAGATGAGCTCACTCGCCGCTCGGGTTCAATGCGACAACTGCCCAAGACCAAAGATGGATGTGGCCGTCGGGTAGCTGCAGTTTCGTGGAAGACTATCGAGGTAGGTGTAGGTAGTCGTAGAATCGCACTAGAACCGCATTAGGAATGCTTTACGGTCTTGGCTCGTCGTCGTGAACGGCTAACCCCATGCAGATCACCGGGCTGCCCGATCACTATCAAACCACACCCCTACAACGACGCTCATCGTAGTCGAACATCCTGGTAGGCACCCTAAACGCCGTCTGATTCACAATCAACGTTCCATTGAAGGATTCATTAGACGTCATGCCCCGTAATAAGACTGGGACGATCAATGGAACGTATATCTTGCGTAGATTCCCAGCCACGTCCTCCAGAGCTCAACTTCGCCCATAAGCTTTGATCAAGTCATTGAGTCACCTCAACTATGAATTCACTGCAAGTTTCAATCAACCGCCTCAAGCCTCCCGGCTATGTAGTAGCCTCATCCGTGATCTCAATCGGCGGCCTCCTCAATGGGTAAGTTCCCAGCCCCAGCTCTCCCCAGACAAGCATACCAACACGGGTGACGTCCAGCTACGATACGGGCTCCATCGGCGCCGTGACCGAGATGCCCCATTTCCTGCACACTTTCGGCCACTTTACGCCCTTCATGCGCGGCTTCACCGTCTCCCTGATCATGCTCGCTGGCGCGTTCCCGGCCTTCTTCGCCGGCCAATTGGCCGATCGGTTCGGGCGGTTGCGGATCACCATGGCTGGAGCGCTCCTATTTGTCGTGGGTGCTGCGTTGGAGGGCGGCGCGTACGATTTCCCGATGTTCCTTGTGGGAAGGGCTCTGTGTGGGCTTGGAGAGGGGATGTGGCTAAGTAACGTGACGGTGTAAGTGCCATCTGTCCAAGCGATGGTTCAAAGGTACCTGAGCTGATTTTGGTTGCAGATATATATGCGAAATCGCACCCAGTGCCAGCCGAGGAATTCTCGTGTCGATTCCACAGCTAATGTGCACCGTCGGCATCTGCGCCGGGTATTTCACTTGCTACGGGAGCGTGCGGATGGACTCGACCATGTCGTGGCGGATGCCCTACGTCTTCCAGGCGGTTGGAGGCGTCTTCCTCGCTGCGGCGTGCTGTTTTCTGCCCGAGTCACCGCGGTGGCTGCTCTTCAACCACCGGCGGGATGAAGCGATGCGCAATCTGGAGCGTCTGGACTTCTCGAGGACCGAAGCCGAAAAAGACTTCCTTAATGCGTCGGAGCAGGCAGCCCTAAGCAAGTCGACGATGCAGGGCTTCCTGCTAATCTTTCGGCGGCAATACCGCACTCGTACGATCCTGGGTCTGTTCGTGCTCGGGATGATGCAGTTGTCTGGTGTAGACGGAGTGCTCTACGTACGTGGATGAATCCTTGCCATAGTGGCCTTCCAAACCACGTTGTCGCTGACAGTTTCTCAGTACGCTCCGACTCTCTTCGCCCAAGCGGGTCTTCCAAATCAAACAGCATCCTTTCTCGCATCCGGCGTCTCCGCGATATTGATGTTGGCCATCTCCATCCCAGCGTTTCTACTGGCCGACAAGTGGGGTCGCCGAACATCAGCAATCTCCGGTGGCCTCGCTCTGTCGAGCTGCATGATCATCATCGGCTCACTCTACGCTTCGAAGGTCGTCCATCCTGAGGGAGCTGGCAAGTGGGTTGTCGTTGTGCTCATTTTCGCTTTCGCCCTCACGTACTGTTTCACCTGGGCCGTCGTGGGCAAGATCTATGTCAGCGAGATCCAGCCTACCAAAACGAGAGCGGCGGCTAATTGCCTGGCCCAAGGATTGAGTTTCGTACGCTGCCCTCCGGAGATCCTTCGTGACATACAGCTTCGCTGACGCTTCGGTAGTTCACCAACTGGCTAGTCGCGATCATAACGCCGATTCTCCTCGCAAGCTCGTCGTCCGGAGCGTACTTCCTTTTTGGCTTCTTTGCGCTTGGTACGGTCGCCGTTCTCGCCGCATGCATGCCGGAGACTAGGAACCTCTCGTTGGAGTCTATTCAAGATGCCTTCAAGAGGCCGCCGGTGCGAAGTTCGCTACATCATCTTCGAAGGGTTCTCTTTCGCGGGTCTTCCAGGGCAGGCTCGGCCTCCGTGCAGAACGCCACTGAACTGAGTACGTTCGAAGACTCGGAGGCGGCGATAAAGAGATCGAGTGTTCAAGTACCTGCGGCATTGAGAACAGTGTAGGATATAAGTTGACCCTGCATCCCCAGATGAGCCGCGCTCCATCGAGGATTGGCGGGCACAACGGGCTGCACTAGGATTCGCATTGGCGCATGGAGACGCGCAGGTCGTAGCTGTTTGAAGTAAAAGTAGAGTAGTTCCCTTCGTATCGCAGGCCAGATGTTGCTATTCTTCTCGCACGCGTTGATCGCTTTTGCGAACGACACACTGAGGACGCAGTCAATGGCCTTGGAAGCTCCACGTCAAATGCGGGGGCAGTTTCGCAGCACGGTGATGCACCAGTAGCGATGTTGATCCGGCTTTGTATCGAAGCTCAGCCGTTATGCCGTTGTAATGATGCCACACCTACGCTGTAGCCGTGATACAGATGCACTACTCGTCTTTCTTCCTCTTCGGCCTTGACTTCTTTGCCGCCTCACAAAGCTCCCTCTTCGGTAACCTCTCCAACCATCCCTCTTCTCTCACGATCTCCCCAGCCAAGTAGTATGGCTTCCCGCCTTCCCCGCTAAAAGTCTTCGCCCAGCCCTTAATCGTTTCTTGCACCCTCTTCCTCGCCACCCGCATTTCCCTCGCCCGCCTATTCTTTAAATCTGCCTTAGTCGGCCCAGCTCTGCCTCCCTGCCTGACAAGCTGCTTATCCTCCTGGTGCTCCGGCGCGTCCGGCGGGTCGACCGGAACAAACATCTCCTCAACGCCGCGCAGGTCGGGCGTCAGGTCCTCCTCGAAGCAGCCGGTCACGAAGGCGCGCGCGGCGTCGCGGCCAGCAAAGAAGTGGTACGAGCCGCCGGGGCCGTAGAAGTGGCGGCCGGCGGAGACGTCGTAGATGCTGCCGTTCAGGCCGACGTAGATTGGTTTGGTGGGGTCGGTGCCGTCGAAGGCGGAGAGTTGGGCGTCGGTCAGGCGAATGGGCCCGGTCTGTGCCGAATTGTGGTGTTAGCAATTCTGTGCTGCTGTCCGTTGTGCTTCCACCCGGCTACAAAGCTCGCTATCACCACAGCTTGTGGAGCTCTGCAACAGTCTAAAACAGCGGGGGACAGAGCCTCCGCAGCTCTACTTCACCAGAGGAGCAAGGTAAACGTACCCACCACGCCCTGACCTGCGCCCCGCGACTCCACCAAGGCCTGTACCCCCACGCAACCGATTCTCCCGTAACCATCCAACTGCCAGCCGCACTCAACAGCAGTAGTCCCCCCAGCAGCCTCAGCACATCTAGAACCCCCAGACCTCCAGCCCCGTCAGCTCCGTCTTTTCCACTTGCCCTTTCATCACCATCTCTTCTGCTTTTACCTGGCTCCGCCTCGGCACCGCCATCCGCTTGGGATGCGCCTCTCCGAAGCTCTTGCCCATCTTCTTCACCAAGACGGCCTTTTCGGAGCCGGGCGCCGGATTCATCCATTGCGAAAAGGAGATCTGGATTATCGAGGCGGCGACGATGCCTGTGATGCCTTTGGCGGTTTGGGTCCAGAAGGTGGGGGGAGCGGAGGGTGTTGAGGACGCTGGAGGATGGGGAGGGTTTCGGGGTCATCTTTTGGTTTTACCAGGTAGAGTTTGGGAGTGTTTCGTGGTGGTGATGGTCGACGCGGCGGAATCGGGCCGTGGGGAGTACCGCGCAGATGGTCACGTGCGAATTACAGAGAAGCAGCCATCGGGCTCTGTCAAGACGTCGTTGCAGTGCGGCTTCAGCGGTTTGGTGCTGGATACTTGAAATATGGTCGAAACATTCGCTGGAGAGCAGCAGCGCTGGTCGCGGCTTTCTCTAAAACCGCTCATCATAATATTTAAAGAAGGAGGCGCCAACAGGATATCAAAGACTCAAGGCAGGGCCATGGCGGACCGCAGCAGAAGCCCAGAAAGTAAAACCTCGCCGTCGTGGAATGCTCGGCTACCCGCTCTTCTGCACCTCCCCAATTGGCGCAGCGCCATACCATGCAATGACCGCAATACCCAAGAAGGCACTCAGGCAGCTGAACACCAGCGCCACGATGCCCTTCGTCGTAAAGCCAGCCGGCAGCGGATCCGGCGACACGAAGGCGCCCGTTAGGTCCAGAAGGTCGACCGTGTTGCCGGCCGCGTTGCCCTCAATTGGGATATTCCCGTCGCGACACGCCTGGTAGTGGTTTTCTGGGATTTGGAGGTTCTGCTGGAGGTCGAGGGGCGCCTCCACCATTGTAGCGACGAGGCCCGATGCGACATGCCTGTTCGGGAAGTGTCAATAAGAGTAGTGGGAGGGGTATCAGGGTTAGCAAGCGAAGAGGAGCACGCTACGCACCATTCGATATGGCAATGGAAGAGCCAGATGCCCGGGTTATTGGCCCGAAATCGGAGGACGATGTTTCCGTTCGGGTGCACAAGCACCGTGTCCCTACGCATCGGCACTCGTGGCATGGTGCTGTTGTTCGCATACGCGCCTGCTTCCTCTTCGGAGCGGAAGGCCACTTGGAACTCGTGTCCATGAAGATGGAAGGGGTGTTTGCCGGGGTCGTCGTTGTTTAATATGATCTCCACGACATCGTTCTTCTTGAGCACGAAGCTGTTTGTGTTAATACCGTAGACCGCGGGGTTGGTGGCTGACTCTCCTGTGGTCAGAGCTGTGTAGAGGGTGGGGACTTTCGGGCGAACATAAGTGATATCATTGAAGAACGCGCTGGACCTCGTCAGCTTGGAGCAGCGTGGAACGAGGCTTGGTGGACAGGACAAGTAGTCGGTCGGTGCCCTGATGTTGGGCGTATTGACCGAGTATCGCCAAATCCACCGAGCCTCTGAAAGGTACGGAAATGCCAGCTTACTAGTTGGCGCCATCTCCAAGGTTGTCCATCTTCATATCGAAGGTGATGGAGTAGTCCACTTCTTCAAGAAGTGTCATGCCGTCCTGCGGCACGAGGGTATAATCATCGAATGGATCAAACTCTTCCACAAACGCCGGCGCTGGAAGTTCTTTCGTATCATCGTACACAAGCCAGCCAGTAACGTTAGAGTTCAAGCCTTCAGGAACCTGATCGAAGAGATCCTACGTAATCGTTAGCCATTCCCAGGACTCCGGAACAGCGCTCGAAGACGCCTTCGCTTACATTGTCCATGCTGGCAACAAAAGCGAAATTAGAACTCGTATCATTGTTCATTGTGACGAGCACGCTGTACCGCTGCGCAGCAGTCATGTAAAGCATGCTGGCTTCCGCAGGCTCGGTATATATGCCGTCAACTTCCACGACGCGCATCGTGTGGCCCTCGAACCAGATGTACGGTGCAGAGAATGCGGCCATGTTGATGATGCGGAACATGTAAGTCTTGCCCGGTTGTACGGGCACGGTAAGGTTCTGCGTGCTATTCCAAAGAGCAGATTGGGGCACGGGTTCAGCGCCCGTGGGATTGCTGACGCTGATGAACTGTGCTAGCAGATTGTTCATCAGGTCGTGATACCAGTCCTCGAAGGTGAGGACAATCTCCTCGTCATACTGATCCTTGTACGGAGAGTCGGGATCGTGGATGATCAGAGGACCGCGGAGGCCATCCGGGTACTGGCCTCGCTGCTCGAATGTCAGTAAGTGCCCCTCGGCCACGATCGCGGCTGCGGCTAGCGCTATCATACCGTATGAGAATGATACCAGTATGTGCCTGGTTGCTCAACCTATGTAGACGTCAGTGAAGGCCTCGATGCCACGATTACACCTCTGAGCTTCGCTCCTGCATACCGTGAAGTTGTAGGTGAACGAGCTCCCTGGAGGAATGCCACACTGAGTGACACTCGCAGGCCCATCCATATGGGTGGTACCATTCTGAAACAAACCGTGGAAGTGCAGACTAGTGGTCTCGTTCCCGAGTGAGTTTTTGACATTGACGATCACGCGATCTCCTTTGGTAGCTGCGATTGTAGGAATGGGCCATTGACCGTTGATGCCAATGACCGGGCGAACAAAAGCACCATCAGGATTTGCGTGAACCCAAGAGACATCGAAATCGTAGGTAACGGTAGCAGCCTCGGATAATAGCCCGGTAGCCAGCAGAAGAATACTAGGAAGAAGGAAGTTCGACAGCGAGATCGCCATGGTGGTGACGGAGGCTTAATCTGGACCGTAGATCCTCACTCAGTGGACGAGGATGCAATCGAGGGTTGTTGAACAGAGCTCAGCTTGCGGAAGCCCAAGACGCTCGTGGTATATACAGATGAAGCAATTGATCGCGATTGATAAGACAAAAGCGAATCTTGGTGCTTTCAAGAGGTCTGAGATCTGATAAAGGTCACAAACTTCTGCCCCACGGACGTCGAAAAATGCACTGGCCGGATGTCGGAAGACTTATCTGATTCCAGACAACGCCGCCGGCGCGAATCGAGGGTAGTATGCAAGCCCAACAGGGTCGATGCATGAGTCGCGGTTGATGTGGTTTCCAGACGGGAGATGCAACCAATTAGAGTAGCAACTCGATCCAGCACAAGCGAGAGCGTAGGGAAGATCGCGCCCAGTGAGGCCAATAGTCAACCTTCGGATTGCTGCGATAGCGTGAAGACAGTGGTCCAAAGCACGACGAACCTTGACATCTACTGACGGCAATGAGCATGGAGGCATCAAGTGATGATGGGATGATTATCGAGCCATCTGATTATTTACCAACGCGCTAAATGTTAAGGTTTCGTGTGTCAAAGCGCTGTGTGGTGCCAGACGTTTTTCCTCGGCTGCAAAGCTTGGTAGGGCTTGCCTTAGCTTAGTTCTCTCCGGCGGGGCATCGAGATTTGAGCCAGGATGAAACACAGAAAGCAACACGGAGAAAAACTCCATAGCTGAAAGCACTTGGGGGGAATAAGAGAACGGGAACTGGAAAGCTCGGAACCTAGACAATCGAGAGACTTAGCAGCATGAAGCACATCGCTCGACTCGACAGCACGCGTGCTTTTGCAAACCGTGAGTGAACTACCTTAGGTACGCTAAGCAACACGATAGACCGGCCAACGGTGTGCGCGTGGGCCAGAGCTCCCGGTGCATGGCCAACGGCTGGCTCGCAGATGGTGCAGGGTGGAGATTTGCCAGGATCAAGCCGTCTGTTAGTATCGGGCGACATCGGCGCGATGCCGTGTCGGATGTTGGACTCTTGCTGTGCGCGCTTGTCGTCGAACGTTGGCAGGCGGTCGTTTCTTTAAGTTATCTGATCTCCCGTCTGACCCGCTGTTATCAGATCATCTCTTCACCTACCCAAAATCGATCCAGAGAGCCATTGCGCTTGATCTTGCAAGGAATATACAAAGGACGAAGGTTCGATAGCAAAGATGGTCAACGTCTTCGCTGTTCCAGGTATGTTGAAATCATAATTGTTCCAGAGTATTGTAATTGCTCCAGCTGATATTGGTACATAGTTTTCTTCGTCCTGTTTCGAGAAACCCTCGAAACAGCGATAATCGTGTCCGTGTTGCTTTCATTCCTGAAGCAAACTTTGGATCCGCTTGAAGACCAAAGCGTCTACAAGAAATTGAGAAGACAAGTATTGATGCGCTTTCCTATGATCCTTCGATTTAGTGAATTGATGCTGAATGATGTGTCAGGTATGGCTAGGGACTGGAGCAGGATGCCTGATATGTGCTGCCATTGGTGGTGGTGTCATTGGTGCTTTCTATGGTCTGGATAGGAACAGCTGGTCCGTAGCTGAAGAATTATGGGAAGGCGCCTTTTGTTTCATAGCTGCCGTGATCATCACCCTGCTCGGTGCAGCTCTCCTCCGGGTATCCAAGATGCGTGGGAAATGGCGCGTCAAACTTGCCAAGGCACTTGAGGCCAGAGAGAAGGGGAAAGGCGGCCGGGCCAAGAGGTGGGCAGAGAAATATGCCATCTTTCTGCTTCCATTCATCACCGTCCTTCGTGAAGGAGTAGAGGCCATCATTTTCATCGGTGGCGTCAGCGTCGGCCAGCCAGCTTCAGCCTTTCCTCTTCCCGTCATCACAGGCATTGCAGCTGGCAGCTTAGTAGGTTTCCTTCTGTATAAGTAGGTCGTCCTCTGGTCCACTTGCGGTCAACTTTGAAGCTAGCTAACAAGAGCCTAGAGGAGGAAACCACGTGTCGCTCCAGATCTTCTTGGTAGTCTCGACAGTCTTCTTGTACCTAGTCGCAGCTGGGCTCGTATCCAAGGGAGTTGGCTATATCGAAGCTGACAGGGTAAGTTTTTAAACCGCCCTTCATCAATGACCGCACAACTAATTTCTTTCCAGTGGAATAAAGCATCTGGAGGTGATGCTGCAGAGAACGGAGCAGGCCCTGGATCGTATGATATTCGGCAAAGTGTCTGGCATGTCAATGTGAGTCTCCCCAAAGCACTCGCTTCCTTTCGTTTGGCCCATCCCCAGTAAACGAGACTGAAGCTGACGGAGTCTGCGTAGTGCTGTAGCCCTAAGGCCGGTGGTGGTGGTGGATGGGGAATTTTCAATGCCATCTTCGGCTGGACCAACTCAGCGACTTACGGAACCGTGATATCATATAATCTGTACTGGATCGTGGTGATCTTGGCCTTTTTGGTCATGAGATACAGGGAGACCGGTGGTCGATGGCCATTCCAGAAGGCCAAGCACAACGATCCTGAAGGCCGCGAACACTCGATTCCCGGATCGGATTCTCTGGTGGAGTCGACCACGATTCAGGTCGAGCCAAAGAAATGATCACCAAGGAACAGTCACGAGAAAGGGCCTGAAGCAAGAAAGCATTGACGCAGCCGAAGCTGCAAGTACTATGTCCCGATGGGAGCCTGAGAATTCCAGAACTGTTGTATCATGCGGGAAAGACATGGACTCAATTGCGTGAAGATCAAATCCATAACTGCCATGTATTTGATGAAAATGGCGGACCATGCTTGCAGTGGAGCTGATGAAGGACCCCCGAGGATGGGAGGAGAGGATTCAAATATGCGGATCCAGCGTAAGCAGAATTGCGCTTCTTTTCATTGGTCAACAGCAAAGAGCTCTAAGTCATGTGATTTAACAGTGCTGCGCGACTCCGAGAAGTGCTCACCTTGCTGTCGTCCCACGTAGCTCGAGGTGAATTGGGTTCAGACAAGCTCATGGAGCTCATAGTAGTATTGATATCACAGCCACTGATGATGCCGCCTGTATTCTTCCGTCACCTGTGACTGCGTTGCATCGGTCTCGGCCAGTGGGGGCGATAAAGTGTACTCCGTACGCTGGATAAGATTGAGCGGTTGTCGCTATGAGCAATTCCCAGAATCAAGTTGGTCAATAGGCCAACCGTTTTTTGATATAATCAATACGGAAAGCTCCCAAAACCGTGCTTCTGAGCGCTGCGCGCCAGATCAAACAATGGCCGAGACCAAGAGCTCAGCACATCACACCCTAGGGCGGTCCTTCCTAGCCCGAGCCACTCTTCCTGCGACGAGTTCTCTCGCAGCCTTTCTATATCGATTGATGGACAGCAAGAAGTCAAATCTATGTCTCAGTGCGGATGTGACCTCTACAGCCGAGCTGCTGGAACTGGCGGAAGAGTTGGGGACCAGCATTGTGTTGCTCAAGACCCACGCAGATATCATCGATGATTTTGGCGAGGCCACCATCAAGGGATTGACGGACATTGCGCGAAGAGAGAAGTTTCTCTTGTTTGAAGATCGCAAGTTTGGGGATATCGGAAGTAATTTCTCCCTCATCAATCCTAGAAACTCGTATGTTAGATATACTTGTGCCATAGTACATGCTAAAGCATAGAACAGGCACCGTGCAGAAGCAATATACATCAGGCCCACTGCGGATCGCGCAATGGGCTTTAATAGTTAATGCTCACATCTTCCCTGGACCGGACATCATTCGTGCCTTGAAGTCAGCGGCTTTGGAAGTAGAGCCTCCCTTCAGCCCCGCCACGACAATTCAAATCGCCGCAGATATCGACAACGCGAATCTTACCAATGATGATCCCGAGCCTTCAGCTCCTGAAGGGCGCAGACCCAGCATCCAGATCCTGAGCACGACCACGATCGACACACGCGTTGAGCCCATGCCAGCTGATCCCCACGCTTCAGCACTCTCCAGCACAGCCAAAGACCAACGCATCTCCCTAACAGAGGGGACGTATCCCTCCCACAAAGGCCTTCTACTACTAGCAGAGATGAGTTCGAAAGGTAACCTACTCACGGGGGGTTACACATCGCAATGCGTCTCGCTCGCGCGCGAGCACCGGGATTTCGTGCTAGGCTTCATCGCGCAACGTTCCTTAAACAGCGAAGAAGATGATAACTTCCTGACCATGACACCAGGCGTCTTTTTACCCCCTCCTTCAACAGCAGCCGTCGCATCTCCAGAACCCAACAAGCCGCAAGATGCAGGAGCAGGAACAGGAGAAGGAAAAGAAGGAGATGGTCTAGGCCAGCAATATACCTCCCCGCGCCAGGTCGTCTTAGAGCAAGGGTCAGATGTGGTCATTGTCGGCCGAGGCATCTTGACTGCGAAAAACAAGAAGGCAGAGGCGGAGAGATATCGACGTGAGGCTTGGCGCGCTTATGAATTGAGATTGGCTAGGTATAGAGCATAAAAGAAATGGTGTTACGCCCATTGTGTCTCTTTTGGCTGGCTTTGATGGTTGGCGAACGAGCTATGTGTCAACGATGGCGCTAGACGATGGTGATGCGTGGTTGAGGGCTGGGTATACTAGTACTAGATATTCTTGAATATGATAGAGACAGCGATAGATAAAACGGCAGCAACAGCGGGCAACGATGATAAGCATTGTCCCAGCCTTGCAAACAGCCTTCGATCGTCAATTGATCGCCATATCTCGCAGTGGTAGACATTGAGGAAACGCATACACGATGACGATAATCAGAGGCTAACTTCAAGCTATACCATCAAAGCTCTTGGCCTCCTTTCTGCGTGAAATGTTTTTTTTGGGGGATTGAATGTTCTATCTTGAGGACTTTCTATTTTCCCCTGGCTCTCCAGATAAAGAAGAACAGAACCCATGTGCAAAGAATGGAAGATAATTATACATAAAGCTGAGGTTGGGTCACAAGCGTGAGAGAGGGGGCAAGGAGGGAAAGAACGAGAAGGGAGGAGCGGATATTGTTTTGTCATTCCTAGACCTTGACGCCCGATGAGGTACTGAATAGTCTTTCTCCCGTCTTCTTGGTCTTGTTCTTTCTCTTGGGTTCTTCCTTGCGCCAGTCTATGAATAATTCGAAGATGAAGATAAACTGAAGAAGAAGAAGATGAATGATACGCCAATACCCAATGCCGCACAAAAACGTCGTTGAATTGTATATAGACAAAAAAAAAAGGAAGAAAGCTTGGGTGGGGGTTGGCGCCACCGCGGCCCGTTGCGTGGAGAAGTGAAATATGCAAATGGAAGGATCGAAGGGGAACCTAGAAAAGGGAGGACCAAAGATATATAGCCTTGGAGTTCTACTGATGATGTGGACTCTTTGCTGGTGCCCATGATCTTTCCCCATCGAGGTGCCCTAGTGCCCCACCATCTTCAAGGGCGCACGGTTCGGTACGGTGTTTCCACGGCTTGGTGGGGCTTGGCGCATACCGGGCACGATGTACTCGCCGGCCGATTTCATGACATCCCCGATACCTGGAATCGAGAGCTGCTTTGCCCCCTTGGCCTTGGCCTCGGCCTCGGCCTGTTCCCTCGCCTTCCTGTCGATGGCCCACTCATCCGGGTAGGGCGATTCGATCCCATTAGCTTTCCGCCATTGCTCTGCCAGCCGAGTCTGGATCTTGAACCTCTCAATCCCCATGCACTTATCGAACGAGTTCGACTTGTGTTGCCTCTTCTCTGCCGGCAAGGCCTTTGTGGGAGGGATACGTCCCCTCTGTTAGGGAGATGCGTTGGTCTT
>QQTW01002684.1_pt1 | contig 13008 bp, 9 predicted proteins | sample 1904831 | NCBI WGS metagenome assembly QQTW01 (sample SAMN09435610, study PRJNA476489) | Subsurface metagenome, whole genome shotgun sequencing project. | reverse complement strand
ACAATAGAACACGGGAACGGGTATCCAGACGCACAGGCCAGGACGGGACAAGGATCCAGGCGAGGGGGGTGGGCTGACACTTCCTGGGGGTGACTGTACAAGGACGCGTTCTACTGTGTACACAGTAGAACGCGGGAACGGGTATCCCGGCGCACAGACCAGGACGGGACAGGGATTCCAGCGAGGGGGGTGGGCTAAGAGTTTCTGGGGGTTACTGTACGACGCGAATGAGCCCTCGACACTATGCGGATAGAGTAAACCTCATCCTCAGTCTAATGAAAAGGAGCCCATATCGCTATCATCAGTGTGATGAACATTCGGTATTCGTCGAAAGCCTGGCGGAATCCGTCGTCGTAAGGGTGGTGAAGCAGTTACTGCTGAGCTGTTCGATATGTTATTTACGCCACGTGGCACTCAATTTACGCGTTGCGAGTCATCGTGAGATGTCATTTGTATCGCAGCGTACCGTAACACCATCGGAAACAGACGATACCAACACCTTATGGCTTTGCATTCAACTCCAGGGATTTGAGCACTGACGTGACGTTACGAGAGGAACTTACTAAGACTGCTATGGTCGAGGTGTTGCAGGAGGCCTGAAAACAATGATGAAAGACTGCCTGTGGAGGTTGCTGAAGAGTATACCTTGCCAAATTGTACAACCTGTCAACGCACAAAGGGTTTATATCAAATATCAAGCGGCTTGACCTAATCATCATTGCCCAATCTCTCTGGCGATAAAATCCGCTTTTGTTTAAATTTTCCGTTGTGGAGAAGAACAGGCCAGTTATGGTACGTTGCGATATAAATGCTGTAGAACTATAGTCGTACGGCACCTGCAGGTCAACGAGTTGCATTGCTCTTCCCTAGTCGTGCAGATGATCATCTCAATATCAGCGGATCAAGAGCGGGAAACAAGGAATGGGACGAGGCTTCATCAACTATGATATGGATATAGGACTCGAACCCGAGCAATAAATATCCCGTGACGATATCACCTAGATCGGGCAACAAGGTATTAACACATCTAGAAATCGAAAGAGCTCCACGTCGACCGTACATCCTACTACCATACCCCATTCGCAATGCCCGCTGTCGTAAACGTCGTGACGCCTCGTCCGAATCAAAATTGCCTATCTCCCTTTCCTCCAGAATCCCGTCACCAAATCGCTCCACGCTTGCTTAGCACCGTCACGGGAGAGTGGCGTCGAGGACCGACCAGTGGTATCTGGTTCATAGGAGGTCCGAGGAGGATCATCCTCCAGGCCGTCGAAGACAGGGTTCGATTCGAGCGTCGGTTGGGAAGTTTGGGTGAGGGTGGAAGTGGCCGAATGAGGCAATGATGACTTGCTCGTCTCGTTTCGTGTCAGTACCGGTCGAGCGAGTTCCGTTTTGTGGGTCGCTGGGGCGAGGAGTCCGTCCGATTGCTGTTCAGCCCGAGTCACGCAGTCCTTCGCTCGCCTTTGTAAATGGAGACAGATCTTGTGGAATTCGGCGAGGTCGCCCCCTGCTGTCTCCAGGGCTGATACGTCCGGGTTAGCATCGAGCCATATCTTCACGAGCGAGGCATAGTTCCGGGCCTCGTCGATCAGGTACGGCAGGGAGGGGAAGCCCTCTCGATGTGTCGGGGGAAGGCGAGAGAGAATGGTCATGGGCGTGGTGTATGACGGTGGGGTGAGATGGAGAGGTTGATGGTCGGCGGAGACGTTGCAGATGGTGTCCACGAAGCTGAGAAACTCCTGGCGGTGCACGACGAGATGGTTGTTCATGGGCTCCAGCCATCGCTCTTTGCTGCCGAATGTGCTCATGTTGGCGATGCCCTGCAGACTCTTGGCGACGAGGGTGAATGTTCGCTGCGCCAAGGGTCGAGGATGGTCTGTAAAGATGATCAGTTATGGCTATTGCAGTGAATCTAAATCGCCCAAAAACTCACCAGGCAACAGGCCAAAGATTTTGGGATTGAGCACGGCTGGGCAGAAGAAGCGTAGAAATAAGAACCCGGAGACGCTGCTGTATCGAACTGTGTGATGGTAGGGGCCGAAGCGCTCATCACAACACGCGCGAATATGTCGAAGCAGAAGACGCATCTCGCGAGGACAACGGGTGACAGACTCGCGGATGGCGGTCCAGACCATGCGGAAGCATCTCACCAACGACGACCAGTGCTTCGTCAGATCCGCCGACGGCGGCTGGACCCGAGTCGGGTCGACCTCGCAGTCGGCCTCGCTCGCGTTAATCTCCAGCACCACATCCCGTAGCGTCTCTTCCAGATATTCCTTGCCCACGCGTCTCATGTAGAGGTCCATGGATCGAGTCAACAAGGAATTCCCTCGGAAGAGCAGGTTGACCTGGGTCGTGACGGTCTTACCCAACTCGTGCGTGAGCAGGTCACGCTCGCCCGGGTTGTCCTCAGATCGATCGGAATCAATACGACTCAGAGACCTCTCGTTCGTCGTCGTGGTCTTGGTGAAGGCCGCCTCGATCTCACTCTCGGACAGCACCATGAGCCACTCGTCCAATCGGGCCGAGACCTGGAAGATGTTGATAAAGACCTCGGAGAGCAGCTGTAATTTTCGGGGAATCGTGCGAGTGATCTGTGCGGGGACGTTGGTGCTGAAGCGATGAATGACCTCCGAGAGCGGTTGATACTCGTGGAGCATGAGGACAACCAACTCGTCCGCATGCGCTCGGAAGAGCATCTCGCCGACAACTTGCCGCTGGGAATCCATAATGGGACGCCAGACTTCGAGATCATTGTTGCGGTGTGCGGTGTCGAAATCGAGTTCGAGCTGGCCACACACCGCGATACCTGAACCTTCTCGAGCCAGGGTCGCAGGATCTTCTAACGTGGCCTTGCCTGCCGCGGAAGTGGCGGTCTCCCGCTTGAGGACGATCGTCAACGCGGACAACGACCGGGGCAATTCGGCAAAATCAAAGTCCTCTCGCCAGAAGAGGTTGTCCGTATCGTCCCTTGGCACCGTTCGTGCACGCGTGACGCCATCCATGAGGATCTCATTGAAGTATTTCTCCCGCGGGTCCTCTTTGGCCGACATGGCCGAATGATGCGCCGATCGCTTTTCGGGCACTGTCCGCGGTCTGGCTGGACGTAACTTCACCTCGATGATGCGGAGAAAGATGGAGCGCTCGAGTCGGAAGATATCGCGGGTGGCGGGTCGGCGGATGTAGACCCCGCCTTGATCGGCATCGAGCAGCTCTTGAATCGACGTCTGATCAGGACCGTACAGCTCCGGCATCGCAAAGGCCCGCAGCAAGGCCCACCAGGTCTCGAACTGCAGGCGCGATTCCAGCGCGAGATACAAGGGCCGGGCCGAGGACATGGCGCCGCGCCCAATGGCATGACGTGGGTAGATGGCGATGCAGAACCGTTCGTCCAGCACCGACGCATGCAGCTGCTGGATCGCCCTCCTCGAGAGCTGTGACAGCCGGATGACGGCTACCAGGCTGACCTCAGCCGCATCAAAGAGCTTCAGCTCGCCATTCTCGCGCAGCACGGCGGAGATACCCTGCCACACATCGGGACCGGTCTTAGCCCGTCTTGAACTCGATCGTCCCTTGGGCCGCGGTGGGTGCAAGGACGACGCTACTCCCGTGCCCCAGCACAGCAGCCTTCCGACCTTGATAATCGCCGCGTCCGCCGCTGCTGATGTTGGGTTCGCACTGACGGGCATGTTGACGCTGCGCTGTCGCGTCCGGCGCAATCTCCTGGGCTCGGGACCGGTGTGTGGAAGTTTGGTCGCCATGCGCGCTGGGGGTACCACCGACGGGTCCACCACCGTGGCGCCCTGGATTGGAGTCGTTGTGAACTTGAGCCCTTGGGTGAGGTTGGCATCGCCGGATTTGACGGTGAAGGCCTGACAGGGTGGCAGGTTGGGCCGTTCTTCCATCGTCTTGGTGCGCGATCGCACATAGCGGGCTCGAGGGCTGATTTCGGGCGTGATATCTAGGGCGAGCTCCTCGGGCGGTAAACTCTCCAAGCTCTTGATCGCCGTCATCTTGGGCACGTCCAGACTCTTGATCTCCGTCATGACGGGAGGGCGGGGCGGAAGCGCTGACGACGCCGACGGGGCGCTACCCACTTCGCTCATTCGGGAGCCATTCATGACGGCACCGGTATCGTCCCAGCTGGTAGGAACGGCGCGAATGGTGGCCTGCGCGATGCTATATCGCCGTTGCGCCTGCTCCTGCCGGCCGGCTGAATGCCGCTTGGACAGGTCACGCTCCGTCGGGCGCATTGTCTTCGAGGAGCGCTCAGGGATATCTTTCGGATGGATGTCCATTGTCGCGTGCGGTGTTTCGTCTGGGTGAAGTCGTGATTTAAGAAGGGTCCAACGGCGGTCCGTAGGATGGACCCAGCAGGTTTGCAGGCGAGTTTCAGCCGACCTTCGTCATCCGTCTCCCAGCGACCGTCACCGAGACCGTGATGCGAGACGTTGCCAACAACGTGGGCGGCGCATGTCTAACGGTCGCACGAGGGGGGATGTCGAGGACGATCAGGGCTGAGGAGGTCCGTCGGGCCGTCCCTCTGGTGGTAGACGACGATCGAAGGAGAGACAAGACAGTCACACCCTAGTCTGGTGAGATGGATGGATGGGAATGCTGGCCCGGGCGCACAGGCAACTCCACTTTCCTTCTGCTCGTCTCCCCTCCAGCAGCTGCCTTCGGCTGCCCCGTTCGCAAGCAGGCGAGCAGGTGGTCGGACGATTATTTTTCCGAGGCCGCTTCTCGAAGCGGAGCGGGACAACCGTTGAAGAGCGAGGCTAGTCCGTATTGGGACTAGACTAAGTTACACCGATCACGCTAGTGAAGCGTGCGTTGATACCGAGGCTCGGCGTCCAGCAATGAACCTGATTGGTTGAGTCAGTTTTGGCCAACTCAGTGCGCGACGTTTTAGACGTCGATCATTTTGTTGAACTGAGGATGGACAACAGGAGCAGGGCTCGAAACTTCACTGGAACAAGGAGGAAACAGGCACAGCAGACGAAGAAAACAGTATCATGAAGGGTTGGAGTCACAAGGACAGTAACAACATCTTCACTGTTACACCCTTGCATGATCCATTGCCAACGGTTTTATTGCACACATCTAGCTCAGGTGGCAAACATGGGACCAACAGATATGCACGTCTCGAAGACAAGAATTCCGTCCTTAATCTTTATCAGCTTTATCACTTACCTTGTTATTGGTAGACATTTCGAGTGTCACCTAAAATGAAACACGTCAGTATTAGCCTACAACTCCTAATGGCTGAAGTGTCAGATGAATTACCGGCCCGTCGTTGACGAGAGCAACTTCCATCATGGCTTGGAAGACTCCATCCTTGACTTTGTCGATCGAGTATTTCTCTCGCACTTGGGAGACAAAGTAGTCGTATAGTTCTTTGGCCTGACTGCCTCCCATCGCTCCATGAAAATCCGGCTTGTGTCCTTTCTTCGTAGAGGCCAAGAGGGTGAACTGGGAGACTGTAAATGAATGAGTGAGACGGTCATGAGAGGAAGGATTTAATAGCAATGTCAGGCTCCACCAGGCTCGTTGAATGGAAAGCTTCTTACTCACCACACAGCACCTCGCCTTCAATGTCTTGCACGTTCCGTTTCCACTACTTGAATGTGTTCAATCAGTGTCTCTCGTGACATGTCAGATGATGTAGTCAATACCCGAGCACCGTCGTCACTATCCCAGAGCCTCATCTTGAGCACCTTGCCGGCCAAGGCCTCGGCGTCTTTCTGGGTGTCCCCGGGGGCCACGGCCGCAAAGACCAGCACCCCTCGACCAATGGATGAAACGAGCTGATGATCAACTGATACCGAAGCCGATAATACGCGTTGAAGGATAGCTTTTTTTACTCATTCAATGTATGCTCATAGAGCTTGTAATGTCTAATTGAACGTACCCTTCATCCTCGCAAAGCACGATATACGTCTATACCAAGTAATAAAACTCTTCAATTGCTCAGGCCACGTGAATCATAGTCTCGTCTCCCGGTGGTCAAAAAGTAACACTTTTGTCATCACTTAAGCATGCAATACTGTGTGACTCTCAGGATGGCGGCGCGTCGTGATATGCAAGGCTAGCTGTCACGAGCTCGGATGAGGCTGCGGCTAAATGCGTTGTTACTGACGCGATATTCATAGCAACCTCCGTCGACCCCACCAGCAACAACACACGTCACCTGCCAAACCCTGGAACACGTCTTCACCTCACTTCACGCCCTACATAGGCAGCTCTGCTGTTGACAACAACACCCCACACCGGCAAAGCCGTCACCACACCACCTCACTCATACCTCACATCATGGCGCAACGCAAGCTTCAGCAGGAGATTGACAAATGCTTCAAACGAGTGGCCGAGGGGGTGCAGGCATTCGAGGCGACGTTCGAGAAGATCCAGCAGGCGACGAACGCGTCGCAAAAAGACAAGCTCGAGGATGCGTTGAAGCGGGAGATCAAGAAGCTGCAGCGGAACCGCGACCAGATCAAGACATGGGCGGCCAGCAACGAGATCAAGGACAAGAAGCCGTTGATTGATCAGAGGAAGTTGATCGAGACGGTATATATGTTATGCTCGAACTATGTTATTTTTATTTTTACTAATAATCAACAGCAAATGGAAAAGTTCAAGGCGGTCGAAAAGGAGATGAAGACCAAGGCGTACTCGAAGGAGGGATTGTCGGCAGCGGCCAAGCTGGATCCAAAAGAAAAAGAGAAAGAAGAGATGTGTTCATTTCTGGCGACGATGAACGATGAGTTGGGTCGACAAGTGGAAACAATCGAGGCGGAGGCGGTGGGACTACAAGCGAATCTGAAGAAGGGCAAGAAGGACACGTCGAAAGCGGAGCGGGTGGCCGAGCTGGAGCGGACAGTGGAGCGACATAAATGGCATCAAGCGAAGCTAGAATTGATCAAACGGTTGTTGGAGAACGGCGGGCTGGAAACGGACCAGGTGGCGGATCTGCAAGAGAGCATTAAGTACTATGTCGAGAGCAACCAGGAGCCGGATTTCATGGAGGATGATGCCATCTATGACGAGTTGCATCTACAGGACGAAGAGGACGCGTTTGGGGCGGCGAATGAAACTGATCGGGTGTCCTCGCAAGATGCGCAGTCGATTCAGGATGACGGGCAGGAGGGTGCGAGTGGAGTAGGAACAGGAGGAGGGGGAGGGAAATCGAAAGGCGGAGCGAGTGGTGAAGGGGTGGGTGGAGCAGGACGAAGACCATCGACGCAGATGCGATCACCTCTGCCGACGTTGGCGACCCTACATACACCGGCGATGGCACATGCGACGACGGGACCGACCGGGACGATGAAGCCTGCGCCTCCACCGAGTCGACCGGCGGGAGAAACGTTGAAGTATGCGTCTGCGGCAGCGGCGGCCGCGGCAGCAGGGGGGGATAAGAATGGAGTGGGTATCGCGCCATTGCCACCGCCACCGGGTGCTGCTCCACCATCAGGTGTAGTACCTGGTCTCGCGCCCTTGCCGCCTGTGGGAGCGAATGCGAGAGCGGGTCCGCCGACGGCAGCAGCAACGTCTCCACGACAAGAAAAGGCACAACCGGTGGTGGCGGCGTTGAATGAGCCTCGATCAGGGCCGCCAGCAGCAGAAAAGGCCGATAGTGGGAGAAAGCGAGGAACAAAGGTGCAGACGGAGGTCAAGCCGACGAGTTCAGTGGTGGATCACTCTCCACACGAACGACCTGGGTCATCATCCTCTAATGCGCCTAATGGTGCTACCACAACAAGCACGAGCAGCACCAATAACAACCTTCCATCCGCCTCTTCGACTACCGTCAACGACAGCAACAACACGACCATTCAACCGCAACACCCACAACCCGTCACATCGCAACCTCTCGTTGAAGAGCCCGAACCCACCGATCCCGACCAGGACTCCGAAGCGGACGGGGATGAATCCATCTACCACCTGCCTCCCGGTCTGCAGGATCTAGTACAATCATTCGAAACGACCAAGAACCGAGTTAAATCGAATTTCACCCCCAACAACACCAACTCATCTTTCGCCAACGACCCGACCACCCAACGACTCCTCTCTCTTTCATTTTCTACTCGGCCGGATTCCATCGACGCGGACCGACCCCGTCCCTACCGTCCTCAAACACTCTACCATTCACCGACCTACTACCCTCAAGACCCGCTACCTTTATTCGACGACCCGAGACTGTATTCGAGAGTCGATACCGATACGTTATTCTACGTGTTCTATTACCGACAGAATACCCTGCAGCAATACCTCGCCGCGAAATCGTTGAAGAGTCAGAGTTGGCGGTTTCATAAACAGTATCAGACCTGGTTTCAACGCCATGAGGAACCGAAGAGTATCACGGAGGAATATGAGCAGGGCACATATCGATTCTTTGATTATGAGAGTACTTGGTTAGTCTTGTTTTTCTTTCATTCGTTCATTTCACTACCATCCATCTCTCTTTCTACAATTTCCTCAAAGCTATTGTGTTCCCATTTCAACACTCATTCATTGTTTGGATGCATCTGTGTACTTGCGTTACCTCTAGTACCAGTATCGGTATTGGTACTAAATACCCCTATTATGATCGAGCTAGCTATGCTGCAACTAGCTAGCCGACCAAGTATATTCCGAGTCCTGAAAACGATGTCGAATGTTTTGTGGGAATTAATAGGGGACTAGAGAAGAAGAAAGTATGCTAACGAATATAAATACAAATAGGATGAATCGTCGCAAACCCGACTTTCAATTCCTGTACAAGTTCTTGGAGGATGATATGTAGCTTAGCTTAGCGTATGGATTTGGTACATACTCCGTCGGCGATAGTTTTCTTTCTTTCTACAGTACCGTAGCTAGCTAGCTACAATATCAGCGTCTGTCTTCTTCTTTTCAGATCAGATTGGAGGTTAGGTTAGGTTAGGTCAGGTCAGCTTAGGTTAGCTTAGGTTGTGTAGTCGAGTCGTCAGAGGAATCGATTGATAGCGTCTTCGAGCCCTTCATATGCATCGATCGCTCCTTCGCCTACGTACCTACCCCCGCTCGAAGGGGATGTTACCAGGCCGTATCGTACCAAGCCACTGAAATGCTTCACAACGAGTTTAGGTGTCTGCGATGTATTTATTTCGGCCTACGTCATTTACTCACTCATTCAGAAATGGAATGGATAATGTGCGTATGTGTATATGTAATGCGTCTGTCTGTCTGTTCCTCTCTTGGTTTACAGTAGTGAACGAGTTAGGCTGGCATGCTGGTGAATTATATATATATCACATGGGAACAGCCCAGCAGTAACCGCTACATACTGTACAGTGTATCGTTGTAAGTATGATGAAGGCGCTGAGCAGACGAAGGGTACCTTCGTTGATCTGACGACCAAGACGGCTAACCTTCACCACACTAATGTTGAGGACGGTTAACGCCCGGGTGACAGATTAATGGAACAGCTCGGCAGTAAACACCGCTTCGTAAATGGTCGTAAGTATGATGAAGACGCTGAGCAGACTCAGTCGTCTTCGTTATCATTCTGACGACGGAAGATGGCTTCACATTTTATGAAGGATGCCTTTGTCGGTTTGACAACGGAGATGGCCTACCTGCACCACACTGATAATGAGGATGATGATGAGGATTGAACTGCTTGGCTATGTCACTTGACTGGATGTACCGGGGGGTGCCACGGAAAAGTATGCGAGCAGTAACCGGCTGCCACGCAAGATGATCGACGGCTTTATATGGCGCCGGTTACTGCTCGCATACTTTTCCGTGGCACCCCCCGGTACCGTGATTGAATGGCTGCCTGGCTTCCCATTTCTCACACTAGTTTGAGGAACGAGGAGTAAATTGTTCCTTTTTAGTTCTCTTTTGGAGAGCGCAGGAGATAAGGAAAGTAGTAGAGGCAGGAAATGACAGATGAGAGTGATCTTCAAGCAACGAGACTGCCCGATAAATTCGTTCCTCTTTAGCTAACGTTGGGTCTTCTGTTTTGACAGAAGGCTCAATGAAGCTAATCATTTCGTATTCTCTGGTCGGAGGCTCCTATTCATTATCCACCATCATTAGCTTCACATCTCCCGGTTCTCCATTGCGTCCTCTACTTCGTTCTGCCAGGCAACATCGATCATACAACAAACATAGAATAATGTATCAAATGACGTGAAATGCGATGGTCTGAGAAACCAAGAGAAAGAGGAGACCAAACTTACCGAACAGCTTTCCCAGCGCGCCAAATCTCCAGATCTCGAATCTCTTGCATCTCCGCCTCGTACTTCTCACGATAGTCGGGTTGGGAGTTGAATTCCAGACTCTATATCATCATCATCGCACCAGATCAGCACACATCGCTGCACAAAACCTGGCTGTGCACCCCTGACTAACTCGGCAAAACGGTCGACGCTGGAGCAGAATCTGAAAGCCGAAGAATGCAACGGTGAAAAATAACACTACTCACCCTCTTCGTCTCCTTCCCATCTTTGACCGAATCATACAACTCGTTAAACACCGGCTTCAACGTCTCCTTGAATCGTCCGCTCCAATCAATCGCGCCACGTCTCGCCGTCGTGGAGCAGGCCGCGTACATCCAATCCATCCCGTTGGCGCCGATCAGAGGATACAAGCTCTGGGTGGCTTCCTCGACCGTCTCATTGAAGGCCTCGCTCGGACTATGTCCACGTTCCCGCAGGACCTCGTACTGCGCCAGAAACATGCCGTGAATCCCACCCATCAGACACCCCCTCTCGCCGTAGAGATCGCTGTATACTTCCTTTTCGAATGTGGTCTTGTACAGGTATCCGCTTCCGACCGCGACACCCAATGCGACCGCTTTCTCTTCGGCTTTGCCCGTCACGTCTTGATAGACGGCGATGGAGGAGTTGATGCCCCGTCCCTCTTTGAACAGTGAACGCACCGTCCTTCCGGATCCTTTAGGGGCGACCAGAATGACGTCGATGTTGCTGGGGACATCGACTTTCGTGAGATCCTTGAAAACCGGTGAGAAGCCGTGTGAGAAGTAAAGTGTCTATAGATGTCAGTTGCATCAAAACTGGTCATATCTGGTATTGTGGAGTATGCATGTTATACCTTCCCCTCGGTCAAAGCAGGCTTGATGGCAGGCCAGGTCTCACTCTGCGCAGCATCACTGAGCAAATTCATGACGATAGTCCCCTTCTGAATCGCCTCGTCCACTTCAAACAGATTCTTGCCGGGCTCCCATCCATCCTGTTGGGCTTCACGCCACGACGCGCCGTTTTTGCGCACGCCGATGATGACATTCAGCCCGTTGTCTCGAAGATTCAGGCCCTGGCCGTGCCCTTGCGAGCCATACCCGATCAGCGCGAGGGTATCATTCTTGAAGTAGTCCTGTGATTTGGTCAGCAATTGAAGATGATAAAGAAAATGAGTTCCGAATGGGAATCGATGACAACAGTAAGTAATTGGAAGACTTCTACAGGGCAATCGAGCGCCTGTAAAGAAGATAAATTCTGGATAGAAATTGACAACACAAGTGAAAAAGACGAAGAATTCTAGAATGCAATTGACTCCCTCAAAAAATGAAACGAAAGTCCTAATTATATATAACACATACCAACAGTTTCTCCTTGGGCCAATCCGCTCGTTCTACACCCATTGTATGCAATCGTCAGTGAAAATCCATCAAATCTTTTAGATCATCGGTACAACAGCCACCCTTTGCTTGGATTTTCTTGAGATGTGTGGGTTTTCATTGTCCCATGACTGCTGTAGATTGATAGATGATACCAGCAATTGGATCAACAACTAACCATACACCAGCTCCTTCGTCCCCGCGAAATCAATCGTCTTCATCCCGCGAGTCTGCTGTCGCGACGCGTTCGACACAACAAACGGCGTAGCGATGGACGGAGAATGAGAAGGGAGCAGCACCGAGGAAATGGTTCGGCGGGGTACGACGGTCGTGGCTCTCAATTGAGTTGAGATTGAGCGGGGAATAGCTCTAGCGCTGGTGGAGGTTCGGAGGGCTAGCATGATCATCAAGCAGGAGATGAATTGGTGACGGTTGAGAATTGAGAAATAGATGACTGCGTTGTTCGGCCACCGAGGAAAGTTTTTATTGCAGCGAGTCTTTGACTCACGAGGGACGTTTGTGCCTGCTCCCGAAACTTTGCGCTCCAACGGTGCGTGCGAGGTTGTGGGGAGCTACAGATCTCGGAGGTTCGGAGCGTTAAATCCGAGGCCGATATCGGTATCATCACTTACGATAGAAACCGGGAGATAGTTAGACTCTTCAATATATAATGATGCCCACGCTAATACGGATACTCCGTAGACAACACCATTCTTGCCAATTGAGCACCAGCTCAATAGTCTGGCGCTGTCCATGTTCACGTTAGCGATCCCAATGGTAAATTCTTCAAATGAATTAGCCCAGCAGCACTGTTCATTCATCCTTCGAGATTGCATATTCTTGACGGCCAAGACTACTTAACCTTCATTACCTTCTCATGACAGACTAGCCTCTCTTCATCGCGGCTAGCAGCACCGTGGGACAGCCAGTGGCTTTGGATGAGTGGATTCATTATCTCTTCTTTCCATAGCTAACCTCGACTTTAACTATATTAGATGTGGCTATGTAAGGGCAGTGGGCTAGCCGAGGCTAGGCCAGACAATGAGGGGCAACTCGAGGTAAGAAGCAAAAAGGGCAGCAAGACGAAGAAAGGAAAGACTATAACAATCGCGTTTGTTGCAAATGCACAAGAACCTCCACCGCCGAAACCACCAATCATTGAGTTAACCAGTGTGTATGAAGCATCAACCAATAGTTCTTATGATGAACTTACCTCCACCTCTATTGCAATGGAAATGACGATAATCACTGGTTACAAAGACTGAGCTAATTTGTATATCCCCTTACTTTGTTAACCGCGTAGTAGAGTAATAGATAGGCAGTAGAAGAAATGATCGACACATCATGTAGCTAGTTCGTCAGGGCAATTACAGCATATAAGGTCGAACTTATATGTGGATATCAGCAAC
>QQTW01002683.1_pt1 | contig 13011 bp, 6 predicted proteins | sample 1904831 | NCBI WGS metagenome assembly QQTW01 (sample SAMN09435610, study PRJNA476489) | Subsurface metagenome, whole genome shotgun sequencing project. | reverse complement strand
GTGATGTTGGTTTAGCGCTTCTCTTTGTTTTTGCACGCGATCGCGCATTATTTCCAATGTTGTTTTTGCTTCTGATTTTTGGCTTAAATGTTCTGCCAGTGACTTAATAGTTGGATACTGAAAAATTTCTACAACTGATAAATCCCGGTTCAAAATCTCCTGTAATTTGGTGTTTATCTGCACCGCCAGCAAAGAATGTCCACCAATGTCAAAGAAATTATCATGAATACCTACTTTTTCTAGCTGTAGTATCTGTTTCCAAACATCAGCGATATTTTTTTCTATTTCAGATTGAGGAGCTTGATAATTAGCCGACAACTCAGGAGATAACTTTTTTGGTGCAGGTAATGCCCGACGGTCTATCTTACCATTGGGGGTCAAAGGTAATGATTCTAGCAACACAAAAGCCGCAGGTATCATGTAATCTGGCAGCTTGTCTTTAAGGAAGTTGCGAATTTTAGAGGTTGGCAAGATGCTATTAGTCACAATATAGGCAACTAATCTTTTATTACCTGGGATATCTTCCCTAACTACAACCACAGTTTCTCTGACTGCCGGATGTTGACTAAGCAGCGCTTCAATTTCTCCTAGTTCAATCCGGAAGCCGCGAATTTTCACCTGGTTGTCAATGCGTCCTAAAAACTCGATGTTCCCTTCTGGGAGATAGCGGACTAAATCACCCGTTTTATACAGCCGCGCTTCTGGTTCTTGACTGAAGATATTGGGAATAAACTTTTCGGCAGTTAAATCTGGGCGATTATGATAGCCTCTGGCTAAACCTTTACCACTAATAAAAAGTTCTCCAATAACTCCTATGGGTACTGGTTGAAAGTTAGCATCTAATATATAAAGTTGGATGTTAGCATAGGGTCTGCCAATTGGTACTGACTGTTCATCTGCTAACTCTCCTGTAGTCTGTTCAAAATATGAACTGTCAATAGTCGCTTCAGTCACACCAAAGGAGTTAATCAGCCGTGTTGATTTACCAAGAACAGCGCGGAATCTATGGTACTCTGCCCCATACCATCTATCCGAACCGCAGATAACCAACCGCATAAAATCGAGTTTTTGTTGGCTTTTTTCCAAATACTCCACCAGGCTTCTCAAAACTACTGGCACAAATTCAGCGCAGTCAACTTGTTGTTGACACATCAATTCGTATAGTTTTTGAGATTCTAGCAGTAACTCCCGTGGACACAGCACTAACTTACCGCCAGAGCATAAAGCCCGAACTAAATCTCCAGAAAAGACATCAAAGGAAAAGTTTGCCATCTGAAGATGACAACGGACTTGAGAACCAAGTTGATAAGCTTTTTCCCAGCTATAGTAGGCATTTACAAGGCTGCTATGCTGAATCATCACTCCCTTTGATTGTCCAGTAGAGCCAGAGGTGTAAATCAGGTATGCTAAATTTTTTGCTTGTACGTTGCACGTTGGGTTAGATTCCTCCTCTTGAGCAATTAACTCCCAGTCTGCATCCAAATATATTCCTTGTCCTGTATAGGTGCGAAGAGTGTCAATCAGTCGCTTTTGAGTGAGTAGGATACTACACCCCGCATCCTGCAACATAAACTCTAAGCGTTGCTGTGGTTGATCTGGATCTAATGGTACGTATGCACCACCTGCTTTTAAAATACCTAAAAGTGCGATCGCCATTTCCAATGAGCGTTCTACACAAATCCCCACTAATACCTCTGACCCGACACCCAATTTTTGTAGGTAGTGTGCGAGTTGGTTGGCTCTTTGATTAAGTTCTTTATAAGTTAAATATTCATTTGCAAAGACTACTGCCACTGCATCTGGTGTTTTCTCTACCTGCTCCTCGAACAGGTGATGAATGCATTTGTCTTGGGGATATTCAATCTGAGTTTGATTCCATTCTATTAATAGCTGGTGTTGCTTATCTACCGTTAATAGGGGTAATTCAGAAAGCCGTTGCTCTGGGTTGGCAATGACCCCACATAATAATGTCTGTAAATGCCCTGCTATTCTCTGTATAGTTCGTGACTCAAACAAGTCAGTATTATACTCCAGAGTCCCTACTAATCCCTCCCCTGTCTCTTTCATGTCCAGGGTCAAATCGAACTTTGCAGTGGCACTGTCACTTTCGAGAGTACTTAAGGTCAAACCCGGTAACTCAATCTCTGAGTTTTCTGCATTTTGAAGCACAAACATCACCTGGAACAGTGGATTATAGCTCAAATCCCGATTTGGCTGTAATGCTTCTATCAGCTTCTCAAAAGGCAAATCTTGATAAGTATAAGCCTCAACTGCCACCTTCCGCACTCGTCCCAACAATTCTGTAAATGTGGGATTTCCTTCTAGATTGGTACGCAATACTAAAGTATTGACAAAACACCCAATTAACTGCTCTAGTTCAGCGTGGTTACGGTTAGCAATTGCTGAACCGACAAGAATATCTTCCTGGCTTGTATAGCGATAAAGCAAAGTTTGAAATGCTGCTAACAAGGTCATAAATAAAGTTGTACCTTCTCGGTGACTTAACTGTTTAATGGACTCAGTTAAAGCTTTGGACAATACAAACTTGTGCTGCGATCCCCGAAAAGTTTGGATTGGTGGTCTAGGACGGTCGGTAGGTAGTTGCAATACAGGCAGATTTCCACTTAGCTGCTGTTTCCAATAAGCTAGCTGCTTTTCTATAACTTCACCTTGCAACCAGTTTCGCTGCCAATACACGAAATCCGCGTACTGTAAGGGAAGCTGAGGTAGTGGAGAAGGTTTATTATCAACGAAAGCTTGATAAATTGCTGATAATTCTTGAACTAGGAAGTTAATTGACCAACCATCACTAACTAAGTGATGCATAGTCAAAATTAATATTGACTGTTCTGCTTGCAAATGCAGCAGTTTTGCCCTTAATAGGGGTGCTTTTCCTAAATCAAAAGATGACTGAGCTTCTTGCAAAGATAACTTTTGCACTTCAGTCTGTTGTTCATCAGCCAAATGGCACAAATCAACTTCTGGAATAGTTAATCTGGCTGTATCTGCAACTTTTTGGACGGGTTCACCATCCACTACCTCAAAGCTGGTTCGTAGGATTTCATGTCTTTGAATAAGTTCATTGAAGCTACGAACCAACGCCGACACATACAACTTTCCTGTCAGATGAATAGCTATCGGAATATTATATGTAGCTGTCCCAGGTTGCAGTTGGTTGATAAACCACAACTGTTGTTGAGTAAAGGTTAGTGGATGTTGGTTTGAGGCTGTTTCTACTTTAGAGATGGGCAAGTATATACTAGGCAAGTTGCTATTAACTTGTTCTAGTATTTGGGTTGTTAATTCAGTAATACCAGCACTGTCAAAAAAGTCGGCTATAGATAGAGTTACCCCAAAATCAATCTCCATGCGGTTTTTTAACTCAAAGACTTTGAGAGAGTCTAGACCCAAACTACTCAAAGGTTGCTCTAGACCTATCTGAGCAGGTGTTACCCTCAATACTCTTGCTACTAATTTTTGTAGATAAAAGTTTAATAACTGCTGTCGTTGTTCTGCTTCTAGTGCTACTAATTGTGTGCGTGTCAGGAATTCTTCTTTTTCTGTTGTCTGGGTAATTTCCAGAATACTGCTACCAACAACCTCTAATGTACCTGCCAAAAATCCTGCTTTGGTAGCTCTACGTTGAATCTTACCACTGGAAGTTTTGGGAATCGTGCCAGCTTTGATTAAAACAACTGCATAAACTTGTACTTCATGTTCTTCTGTAATTGCTTGGCGAATAGCAGCTGTCACTTCATCGATATTAGGTTTGGCACGAAATTCTAATTCTTGTACAACTACTAAACGTTCTTCTTTTTCTACCTCTACTGCAAAGGCGGCAACACTTCCTGCACGTAATGTGCTGTGGCTGCGTTCTGCGGTGAGTTCAATATCTTGTGGATAGAGGTTGCGCCCTCTAATGATGATCAGATCTTTGGCTCTACCTGTAATAAAGAGTTCACCATTGTGCAAAAAGCCTAAATCCCCAGTCCGTAAAAATGGACCTGCTTCTGTATCTTGCAAGTAGGCGTGGAAAGTTTGCTCTGTTTCTTCTGGACGGTTCCAGTAACCATGACCAATACTAGGACCAGACACCCAGATTTCACCAACTTCATCGGCAGCGCACCTAGTCAAGGTTTCCGGATTAGCAATTACAATCTGCTGTTGGGGTACAACTCGACCACATCCAACTAATTGGATTGAATTGGTGGCTAATGCAACCGATTCAATCAGATGGTTGCGTTCTAGAGCATTTTTTTGCAAAGAAATGCTGCTTACTAAGGCAGATTTGACGCTACCAGATACCATCAAAGTGGCTTCTGCCATGCCATAGCAAGGGTAAAAGGCTTCTGGGCGAAAACCGCATTTAGCAAACGTGTGAGCAAACTTCTCTAGAGTCTCCTGGCGAGTAGGTTCAGCACCGTTAAAAGCCACACTCCAACTGCTTAAATCTAAGGTTGAGCGTTGTTCAGGGGTAATTTTTTCAATACATAATTCGTAGGCGAAGTTAGGAGCGCCACTAGTAGTTCCTCTGTAACGGGATATGGCCTGTAACCAACGGTAAGGACGTTGGAGAAAGGCAGTTGGCGGCATCATGATGCAAGGGAAACCACCATACAAAGGTTGCAGTACCCCGCCGATTAGACCCATATCATGATACACAGGCAGCCAAGTAACAAACTTACTACTAGAAGAATGTTCCATATACTGGCGCGTCACCTCAGCATTGTGTAGCAGATTGCCATGAGTGAGCATGACACCTTTGGGCGTGCCAGTAGAGCCAGATGTGTATTGCAAAAAAGCCAGTGTGTTTGTATTGCTCGGAGGCTCTTGCCAAGCCTCTTCTATACCTGGTGCGAGGTTATCGGTAGTTAGCCAGTGAATATTCTTGATTTTATTGTCAAACAAAGATTGCAACTGAGGCAAAATGGCGGTGGTGGTCAGAATTACCGCTGCTTGTGCATCTTCTAAAATCGCTAAAATTCTGGGTGTGTTGCGTTGATTACGTGGTGGGTAAGCTGGAACTGCTACGACCCCAGCATATAGACAACCAAAAAAAGCCGCAAGATAATCAAGACCAGGGGTGTAAAGGAGTACAGCGCGATCGCCTGTTAAATTTAGGGCTTGGAGTTGAGAGGCGATCGCCCGACTACAACGATCTAATTCCTGATATGTCAATATTGCGGCTTGACTTTCTCCATCTTGCAAGAAAGTAAAAGCCTCTGTATCGGGCTGCTTACTGCTTCTGTAACGTAGCAGATCCACAATCGTAGGGCAGTCATGGGTAATTTTAAGTATCTTGTTGCCAGATTGAGTCATTATATCCAGAACCCTGATGTCTTGAATGCGGCTCATCAAACCCAGACAGCTTAAAACTCTTAGCAAAGCTATGTCTACGGTTCGTGCCTCAGTAGCTTGTAGTCTATATCTTGCCGTTATTGCAAGCTAAAAGGTTTTACAATCTTGAAAATACTTGCTAAATATTTTCAATTACTTTGATAGATTAATACAATAATTTTGAGATTGCAATCCCCTAATCAAAAACTACTCCTCATAAAATTCCCAATATCTAGTTGACTTTATTTGCATCCAGTTTTATGGCTTCCTTTTTAAGGGTGTCGTGAATTAAGCCTGATAACATCAGGAGCAAGATACAGCAAATTAGATTTAAACAGAGTTAGAGTAAGCAAAGCAGAAAGATAAAACCTTAATCTGGGAACTTATACAGTAAAATTTCCCAAAAAATCTATTTTTGGGCATTTTAGGGCATTTATCGAATATTGTCGTCATGATTTACTGACTACTTTATTTTCTGGAAGCCCTTTAAATACTTGATTAAAATAAGTATTCATGATAATTATTTATAATAAAGGTAATTTTAGATTACAAAATCTTCCCATCTAGATCAAATTATATTTAGATAGATATTGCAATAAATTTGCACTAAAATCCTTATCTTCGGCTAAAACACGAAGATTACTATTCGGTGTAAGGAAAAGAATGAGACTGAGACAATTACTTCCAAGCTTGTTACTCACAGGCTCAATATTGGCTATGCTGTCAACTCCAGCTTATAGCGGAGATAGAGGGCAAGTTCAACCAAAACAGGGTACTAGCAGCCCTAATGGTAAAGGCGTAAGTTCACAAATGCTACTCAAGCTGCTGACTTCAGCACAGCTAAGTGAGAAGGGAAACAAGGCTCCTCGCATTCACAGAGCTAATTTACTAGCGCAAGTATCTGCTCCTAGTGCAGCGGAAATCGTGCAAGTAACAGATGTGAAAGTACAACCCGTCGATCAAGGGCTGGAAGTAATTATAGAGACGAACAAAAGTGAACAATTGCAAGTGTTACCACAGTCAAATGGTAATACATATACTGCTGATATCAAGTCAGCCCAGTTGAAGTTATCGGGTGGCAATACCATCCGTGAGGAAAAACCAATTGCTGGAATTGCCGAAGTAACAGTCAACAACTTAGATGCCAACACTATCAGAGTCACCATCATCGCTGAATCTGGTACTCCAAAGGTAGAGTTGTTTGATGGAGATGAGGGTCTAGTATTTGGTGTCACAGCAGATGCAGCACAGACACCACCACAAGCAGAAGCTTCACCACAACCAGACACAAATCAACCAGAAACACCACCACAAGCAGAAGCTTCGCCCAACCAATCATCAGATGAGAATGAAGAGCCAATTGAACTGATAGTTACAGCAACTCGTACAGAAGAAGACGTACTAAATGTGCCGCGTTCAGTGACGATTATTCGTCGTGAGCAGATTGAACAACAGAGCAGCTTGAGCAGAAATTTAGGGGATATCTTACAAAACTTAGTCCCAGGTTTGGGAACATCTACTCAATCGCAAACCAACTTCACTCAAGGCTTGCGCGGTCGTGGTGTTCAGGTTTTGGTTGATGGTGTACCTGTAAGTTCCAACATCAATAATGCAACTTCTGGTGCTGATCTCCGAAGAATTGACCCATCTGTAGTTGAACGAGTTGAAGTAGTTCGTGGTGCTTCTGCTGTCTATGGAGATGGAGCTACAGGAGGTGTTATCAATATCATCACCAGGAGACCAAGTGAGCAGATGGTGACTTCGGAAGTAGAAGTGGGTGTGAATGCAGCTGCTGGTGACGAATTTTTAGCGGGTGGGAGTTTTGGCAATTTCTTCAAGTACGGCATTTCGGGGACAGAAGGTATTTTTGACTATGTTGCGTCCTTCTCACGCACAACCTTTGGCGACCCCAGAGATGCTGAAGGTGATATTATTCCCCTTTCTCCCGACAGTACAGCCAATAGCTCTAACATCAACATCTATACTCGTTTAGGTCTCAATCTTGATGAACAGCAACGCTTACAATTTACTTACAATCAATATCAAGAATCGCAAGAACAAAAATTTATTACTGACCCTGTAGTTGATGAAATTCCTGGTATTCAAAAATCTCGCGCCTTAATATCAAACTTCGACTTTCTGAATGTGTCGGAACCTGGTAATGATGGTACTATTATCAGCTTAAATTACACCAACGATAATCTTTTTGGCAGCCAAGTACAGACACAGGCATATTATCGCAATACCGAAAGTCGTGCAAATGCTTACGACAATCGCATATTTAATCCCGATACTTTAGTACCTATTATTCAGTCGGTGGTTACATCAGAAAGATTTGGAGGACGTTTGCAAATTCAAACACCTGTTGCACAAGGTTTAAGTTTGTTATGGGGGGCTGACTATTCCAATGAAAATAGTGAAGGCATATTTAATGTATTTGATAGCGAGAGGTTTGATAATAGCAGCCGTCGAGATTTATTCAAAGTTGGTCAAACTACTAGAATTCCTGAATACGACATTGAGAATTTGGGCTTATTTACTCAGTTACAGTGGGAAGCAACACCAAAATTAATTCTTAGTGGTGGGCTACGTTATGAACGGATTGGCGTTAGTGTTGGTGACTATACACTGGTTGAGATTGGCAATTCTGTGAGTGGCGGCGAAAAAACTCTGGAAGATATAGTTTTTAACGCTGGGGTTGTTTACAAAGCAACAGATACAGTTAGTGTATTTACTAACTTTTCTCAAGGTTTTTCGCTTCCTGATATTGCTAGTGTTTTTCGTGGTCTTCCAGATGGATTTGACTTTAATGACGATTTAGATTTAACTTCACCTCAAAAAGTTGATAACTACGAGATTGGAGTACGTGGTGAGTGGAGTAATCTCCAGGCTTCTATTGCAGCATTTTATAACACTTCTGAATTAGGCGTTGGCACACGATTTGTAGGCATCGATCAAGTTGAATTATTACGCGCACCACAACGAAATCATGGTTTAGAATTTGCTTTGGATTGGCAACCTATTACAGATTGGCAACTTGGTGGTACTGTCAGCTGGGTTGAAGGCGAACGGGAGAATGAAGAGGGGGAATACCAAGCGATTTCTTCGACAGAAATTTCACCTTTGAAGCTGACAGCATACATTGAAAACCAAACTACACCAGGGTGGCGCAATCGTCTCCAAGCATTGTACTCTGGTACACGCGATCGCGCTTTTAACGACGGGATTGACCTCGTACCAATCGAAGATTTCTTCGTTGTAGACTACATCAGCGGTCTGAAAATCGGCTCGGGCGAACTGCAAATTGGTGTGCAAAATTTGTTCAACAATCAATATGAGTCTATCTACAGCCAATTTTTAGGCGGTTTTGCCGATTCTCTCATCTATACAGCTAGGGGAAGAACCATTAGCGTTAACTACCGTATTAGTTTTTAAATAGCTTGAGTCAGCTTGTAGAGACGCAATACATCACGTCTCTACTTGTCTAAATTTTTTAGAGGTGATAATGCCAACTGTTTTTTGTTCCCATGAATCTCGTCAAGTAGGAGAAGATCCGATTGCAACCGCAGCCAATTATCAAACATACATTTTAATAGAATGCCCTCCCCCTTGGGCAACAGATGCTATTGATTCCAAATCAATACCTGAAAACTTACAGATTTTACACCAAGAAATTAAAGATTCTAACCTTTCTGTACAACTTTTGTTTATATACAGGAAAAAACTTATACATAAAAACACAACTAGATGTATTATCTATTATCAAGAAGAAGGCACATCAAAAGGTTATAACAAAAAAGAGTTTGTTGTCCCAGATATTAGTAGCACAGTTCCGATATTAAGAGAATATTTATTCACCGGAGATTTTACTGCTTCTAGTATAGAAACTCAAACTAGAGATATTTTAATATGCACTCATGGTAGCCAAGATATATGCTGTGCTAGATATGGCAAACCTTTTTATAACCAAGCCATCAACTTAGTTGCTAATCTCTCCCTAGATAGTGTCCGTGTTTGGCAAGTAAGCCACATTGGTGGTCATCGGTTTGCACCAACAGTAATAGACTTTCCCGAATGCCGATTTTATGCCAGACTTGACCAAAATTATCTTACAGCAATTTTGACACGCACAGGTGATATTAGTTGCCTAAAATATATATATAGAGGTTGGGGATTATTACCATATCCAGTCCAAATATTAGAACGAGAGATGATTTTTAAATATGGCTGGGATTGGTTTGATTATCAACTAAACTCTCAGTTAATTAAACAAAAAATCAACAATAACTTGGTGAGAGTCCAATTAAGTTTTCAAAAGCCTAATTGTGAAGTTGAAACTGTGCAGGCAGATATATTGGAAAATGAAGCAAAAGCTGTATATTTAATAGGAGATTGTGGTAGCACAGAATTAGAAAAAATTCCTCAATATTCAATCACAAAATTAGTATATATTTAACTATTAATTTAGTGAGTAATATCCGCTAAAACCCGATATGTGAGCATTACCTACTCTACAATTAAGATTAGAGTGTACGATTTTTTTCAAAAGTTAAACCAAATTTCTATATATATTTAAGTATTAATTTATTTCCGAATCCAGGCAAGGCAGTAAATTATCGAGGCAAGTATGGAATTATTTAAATTTAAAAACAGAAGTTTAAAGAAAATATTAATAATATTATTAAGTTTGGTTTTTATTATAGCTTTTCATCAAATATTTAACCATCAAATTAACTTATCCACAAAAAAAAATACAGAATCTGATTGTCGAATAGTTCAGCACCAATTGGGTAAAACTTGCGTTCCCAACAATCCGCAGCGATTGATTGTTAATAATGAAGATATTTTAGAAATTGTACTAGCGTTAGGCATAAAGCCTTTGGCAACAGGAGAGCCAAATATGGGCAATCTTAAAAAGAATCTCCTGAGTGAGCGGGCTGACGAGATATTATCTGTAGGCAAACAAAGCCAGTTGAATATAGAAAAAATAGTACAGTTGCATCCAGACTTAATAATTGGTTTTGAAATTGACCCAAGTATTTATCAGTTATTGTCTCAAATAGCCCCCACTGCCTCCTTAGAATACAGTCAGTCAGGCTGGAAAATTGCTCTTCAACGTATGGGTGAAATGTTGGGAAAAAGTGAAATAGCGGCTCAGGCTCTTGCTCAATATGAACAACGTGTAATTAAGCTACGTGAAGCGTTGGGAGAGAAGCTGCATAAAACTACCGTTTCCGTGAGCAGATTTTATCCAGAAATGCAATATCTACCAGAGTTTCGCACCGAATTTTCTTTTCCTGGAAGTATTTTAAAAGATATAGGTTTATCTTTGCCAAAAGCACAAACCCAACTTACTAATAATCCTAATCAAACATATGTAAGTGTCAATTTAGAAAGTGTGGAATTGCTAGATGCTGATATATTATTCATCGCATTAGATACACAATCTAAAAGTGGCTATCAAACATATTCTATTAACCCACTATGGCAGCAATTGCAGGTAGTGCAGGAGAAACAAGTATATACTGTTGATGCTGCTCTGTGGATTTTTGGCAATATTTTATCAGCTAACGCTGTATTGGATGATTTATTCAAATATTTAATAAATGTACAAAATTAATCAATTGAGTTATTAGTGCCAAAAAACATCGAATCTGTCAAGCTGAGAAATTTTATTATTGTCTGGATTGGGCAATTGGTTTCTACCCTTGGTAGTAGTATGACTAGGTTCGCTATTACTATTTGGGCATGGGAATTGACAGGTGAAGCAACAGCTTTAACTTTAGTTGGCTTTTTTTATCTACTACCAACTATTTTTATTGCTCCTAGTTGATCATGCAAACCACCTATACCAAAGCCCGTGAAAATTTGGCACATCTTTTAGACCAGGTTGTTGACGAATGGGAGATTATTATCATTGAGCGTCGTAATAAACCAAAGGTGGCATTGATTGCAGAGGACGAACTAACAAGTTTAAAAGAAACAGTATATCTTTTGCGAAGTCCTCAAAATACTGCACGTTTACTTAATGCTTTGCAGTGGTCTAAATCAAGAGATGAGCAAGTTTTAGAACCAGTAACCATCGAGCAGGCGATTGCGCGGAGTGCAGTGCCGGAGGCAATCGCATCCTTAAGACAAAAGTTGGGGATTGGCGAAGAAGGTTGATCTTCCGCCTTTACCATCTAAAGAACGATCACGCGTGAAAAATTAATGAGCGAACAACTTTATCACTGCCAAAATTGTAATTATGAGTGGTACTACCCCCGCCCTAATGGTCGCTATTGTGCGGACTGCGGCAGTGAAAATATCTACTGCTACCCATAACCAAAATTCAAGCCTCAGCAGTGGGTAAAGTATTGTCCCTACGGTGCTTTGTATCGTGCAAAAACTGCCCAAATTGCCGAAGTTAGAGCAGGCGATTGCGGTAGGTGGGTGTATTTATTGTCAAAGGATCTGCTAGATTCGTCGGTACTTGCTGAGTTTCCAGAGGATCTGCTAGAGGCTGGCGAATGACCGAAAATGTATGTACTACCAGCCCTTACTTGACCGTCAGCGCTGGGTGTAGGTGTAGAAACCAGCCCATTCCACCACCCCTTAAATGGCTAGAGTCAAGTTCAAAATCTTACCATTTGTTCATAAATATGACAATCTGTAACTTTGGATACAGATTTTTTTAATTGTTTATAATCACAGCTAAAATAGTATCAATAGATACTGTTTTCTGTAATTCCCCATGAATTTTGATCCCAACGTAGACTGGGAAGAAGCGTTTGAGTACCGTCCTGGTCAAAAAGTTGAGCTAATTTCTCAGCCAGGAAGCTTGGATACGATTGCCAGTTACGAGCCAATGATGGTTCCGCCAATTTGGTTAGCAAAAGATCCAAAACCTAGATACGCTCACGAACTGCGGGTAATTTCTCATCCAGTTAAAGAAATTGGCGATTTGGCACTGGCAGCTTTATTTGGTAAAGCAAGAATTAGCAAAACTAAACTTCATTGAGATCTAAGTAGTGCCAGAGAAAAAACGCTCCCTTGCCCATATTGCTAATCTTGCACAACGTAACCCTCTAACTATTTCCCCTTGGGTGCTATTGTGGGCAAGTGTAGGGATAGTCTGCGGTCTATTTGCTGCCTGCTATTGGCTGATATTAGAAACAATCATTCATCAGCTAGAAAATTTTACAGGACTTAGCCTACTGCTACTTATGCCACTTGCTGGCTTACTTGTAGGTCTAGTAATTTATTTTTTGGGTAATCCTGGTGAAATAGGCTTGCTTGTCGATAATATCCACTTTCGTGGTGGTAGGCTAAACGCACGGGAAAATCCCTCTATGATTCTTGCTTCCCTCGCTAGCATTGCTGCTGGGGGTAGTGCAGGACCAGAAGCTCCCTTAGTCCAGGTTACAGGCTCTTTTGGGACTTGGGCAGCTGACCGCTTGCATTTACGAGGCGAACAGCTTAGATCCTTAAGTATTGCTGGGATGGCTGCTGGCTTTACAGCACTTTTTGGCGCTCCTTTGGGTGGAGCAATTTTTGCTTTAGAAATTCTGCATCATGAATATGTTTTAGAGTATTATGAAGCGATTTTCCCCGCCATTGTCTCTAGCTGTGCTAGTTATATCGTCTTTGTCGTCATTACAAAACTAGATATTGGTCCTACTTGGGAGTTTCCCC
>QQTW01002682.1_pt1 | contig 13015 bp, 16 predicted proteins | sample 1904831 | NCBI WGS metagenome assembly QQTW01 (sample SAMN09435610, study PRJNA476489) | Subsurface metagenome, whole genome shotgun sequencing project. | reverse complement strand
AAAAGTATCCTCGGTTCGACTCGAAGATCAAGCACGACGGGCAGTCCTGACGGGGCATCAGACTCAATAAACCAGCAAGTCCACCTTGCTGGAAGAGTCGGCGTATCGTTCTCGCACCCCGGGCAAGTTCAGCAGCGTCATCAGGGGCAGAAAGGTTTCCCGCATGTCGAAGATGGTGCGTTGCTTGGCATCCTGATGGGAAGCGTCGATGACGATCCGCTGCAGATGCTCCGTCGACAGGGCCCCTATGAATGATCCTCTCAGATTCGGGAGATATAGATTAAAAAAAAACTATTGATGACGGACTTACCAGCCTGGATGAGATCCAGCACCCGCGTCGGTGTCCCCACCGCGATGCCAATGCTAATCACATTTCCGTCAGTATCAATGAATGAGAGGTTAAGTTTGAGACTGGGAGCAGACGCTCCCAGCATGGGCTACTCACCGGGAACTTCGGACATGCTGTTCCGCCTCCTTGAATTTGATATGCTTGGCAAATAGCTTGGCCACGCTGGCGTCGCTCGTTTTGAATCGTCGGAGCACGCTTTCTTCTGTCAGTGTCATGATAAAACATTCAATAACTCATCAAAATTACATACCGGGATAAATCAGCGGCCCGTAGAGCCGCTCCCGTGATCATGAGGGTATGCGGCGCTCCTCGAGCCGTGGGTGCCCATGCCAGTCCTGGCTGTTCTGGTCGACCCGAGCAGAAATGCTTGAGATAGTCGCCCAGATGAGTCAAATCACGACGATGATCCCAGCTGGACGTATCTTGCCAGGCAGCTTCTATACTGCTATTAGCATCAGTCTTACCATCTTCCATGTATATATCAAAGATATTGTGATATAGCTACAGATGTGATTCTCGACTCACCGGGAATATATTTATCCTCCAGCTCGAGATCGGTCAACTTTCGCTCAAAGTACTTGGCCTTGCGGGCCACGTGATCCGACAGCAGCGCCGCGTCCGTATGGGCAAAGCTGTCGTCGAGGCTCGTCTCTTCCGTCGTCTTGGCCTCATTAGATCGGGCTTCCGGCTTCCGGCTTGATGTCTTGTCCCGCTTCATCTTCTTCGTCGTCGTTGATGGTGCGGCATCTGACGGTGACCCCCTCTTGCGTTTGGACGATCCTGCAGTAACAGCAGGCTCTGCAGCGGTGCTGGTGGAGCGGGCCATGATGGTGATGGTAGTGGTGGTGGTGATGGGTCACGAACGGAAATACTCTGACGTTGCTCTTGTTTCGTGGTGGGCCACCACGGTCTCTGGTCCCTGCCCCACACAATCTCCGCCGCGGGGATTGCGCGTTCGAGCTCGTGGAGCTGAGACACCACGCTCTTCAGATGGAAATAAAGATAGGGCGCAGCACCGCACGTGGTGTTGGATGACGTTTCAACCTCGTCCGAGATGTTCAGTCAGACACTATCTCTATGGTTCGTATTTTATATGTCTCTCCTAGATGCTCCTTCTTTATCTCCTCTCCTTCATCATTGATCTGCTCCAAGATCGACTGACGTCCCAAATTGTGGGGCCGGCAGAATTCCTCGGGCGGTGAAAGCGATCCTACGCTAATTCGAATCCGGACTAGTCCGATACCTCTCCCTGACACATGACAAATTGCTTCTGCCCCGCGAGGAGCTCTGTTTACCTTGGCCGATCTGACGCGCATTCATACGATATATCCGACTGCCGCTCACCCGATCCATGCGAGTGCTCGAACATAAGAGGGACTCGACAGATTCTGGGGATCGTGCCATGTCGCGCCATCCGTCATCACCCAGCATGGGTCGAGTCACACCTAGAAACTCGGACGTCGAGGGGGTCGTTGCGGCAGTGGCAGCTTCCGCGCAAGAAACGCCCTTTGCCAATGTCAGTCAGGTGCACCCCGGTGTGTTTGTACCTTATGCCGACGCTAATAGAATGACAGCTTCGACAATTGGCGGGACTCATTCAGAAGCCCTCGGATGCACGCCCGCAACCATCAATGGCCGCCTCATCGTCGTCAAATGGAGCAGCTGCTGGACCGGAGAGGACACCCATCGCGCCACGCAGCATGGGCGGACGAAGTGCACGACGACCGGTCGCCCTTCGGCGTGGTCCGCCGACGACTCCACATGCATTGCGCGCCCTGCAGCAACGACGCGCCGCGGCATTGACGCCGGGACATGTCCGACGACAGAGCGGGAGGCAGCAGAGAGAGACGCCACGCGAGACGTTACGCCAATTGAGCAAGCGTGAGGGTCCATCTCAATATATCAGACACGTCATACTGAAATGCGGTGACAGTTCTCGCGAAAGAGAGTGTGCCAAATCCAGAGACGCCAGCGCAAGAAGAGCCACAAGCAGCAACAGCAACTCCCTCGATCGATGATTTCGAGGAGGAAGATTTCGAACAAGAGCCGGATCTACCAGTTCCACGTCTATCATTACCATTGGAAGACGATGAGGATGAGAGCAGCGTGCAGGAACCTCCAGATGATATCTCGGAGCATCTTGAAGATGAGAATATCACGCAGCGATCCGTGGAGATGGCGCGAAGGGCGTACATCGAACGACCGACGCGAGCCAGTTTCGGGAGCATTCGATTCAGCGATCGCTTCGCCGATGTTAACGAGCTCAAAGACCAGACCTTTGTCTCGGAGCGGGAGATGAGCGCGGTGGAAGCAGACGGCGACGATGATGTGGACATGGTTCAAGAAGAGGAGGAGGCCGACGAGGATTTAATTCTACAGTACGTCGCGTTCTAAGCGCTCATCGATGCTCATCTTGATCACTGATTTGGATCGCAGTGACGAAACTACCATTCAAAACATCCCCATGGCCTTTTCAGACGACGCGTCTCCATCCCACAACGATCAGATGGATGAGTCAACCATCCGACCCCAACAAGGCATGGAGAACCCTAGCCCGGAAGCCTCGGGAATGGGGGACCACTCCATGGATATCCCACCAGAGACAGCCGAGTCGAGCAGCAACATCCTTCTCCAGGCCGACGAATCCCTACTAAATGCCGGAAACACCAATGCTCAGCACCACGACACCACCCTCCCCAGCCCTGGCGCCAGCGTAGACAACGACGACAATGACTCCGACATCGAAAGCAGCTCATACTCATATTCCGACTCCACCACCACAACCAGTCACAACGAAGATACCACCGACCCGTTAATTCGCCCAGCTCCACCCCGTCCTAAACCCACCAACCCTCACCGCGTCCTCAAAACTTCTCGGTACGGTGTTCCCTACCCATCTCTACCCGCGGGGATGGTCAAACGCATCGCGACGACCTTGACTACCAACCCTCGACGGGGTAGTGGTATCGGTGGTAGTGGTGGTAGTAATAGTGCTACGAAAGCCGCCATCTCGAAAGACACCCTCAATGCATTGATCGAGGCTAGTGATTGTTTCTTCGAACAGGTCGGCGATGATCTCGGTGTTTATGCACGGCACGCGGGAAGGAAAACGATTGATGAGAGTGATATGATTACTTTGATGAAGAGGTATGTGATTACGAATTTCATAATACAGCACATGTGAACCCCGGGAGCTATGTATAAGGAAAGCGGAGGACAAGTGCGAGGACAAGTGCGGAGGATAAGTATGGAGGGCGAATGCAGAGGACACATGCAGAGGACACATGCAGAGGAGACACCCACCAGGCTGACTGATTCATGATTGGAAGTCGATGCTGATAACATGAAATGTGGAACAGACAACGTCAAATCAACGCCAGCGCGACACCATTCTCACTTGCGCAACGATATCTACCTCGTGAACTCCTCCAGGATCTGAGGATGGATTATACCACCAAGCCGAAACGATTACGGAAACGGAAAAGACTGGAGACTATTCGCGAAGAAATGGAAGTAGAAGAAGTAGAAGAAGTAGAGGAGGAGGGCGAGGTAGAGGGTGACGAGGATTGAATTGAGACTTTGATGTATTTCTTGGGTAGATTTATCATTTACTTATGCAATGATCATGACCATGCTTTATTCTGTCTGACTCGCCGTGCCAAGTCCGGAGGTGGTTTTCGCACCACGAGCCAGAACATATATGTCGTTGCGAGACCTAGGGCGTACCTTTATTTTTGACATTCACATTCAATCGTTAATGTAAATACATATAATAACTTCAATGATTTTCCATGTTGACCGTGGTTGGGACGGGAAGAACGGCATGGGAAATGAATGCCAGATGAGATGAGATGGAGGAACTCACCACGTAAAGATATACTGCGCGTGATTATTTCTTAGATTCACCTCCGCTGGTCGTCCGATTGGGATCCCTCGTGCTTCGCGATCATATCGTTTAATGAGTTCCGGTTCTATTATTCATCGAACCTCATCGTCAGCATTAACGGTCATATTCACTCAACCCAGCCCGCCTGCCATCCCACACTACGCTCTTCCCACACCACATCTAACAAATAATAGAAAAATAGGATGGATAGATAGAAAAGTAGGATATATGAATACCCATAACTTCCTCAATCCACACCTCCTGCGCTCCAGCTAACTCCGCCATCTGCCTCACATCCGGAAAATAAAACTCGTTCAAATCAGGTCGATTATCAGGAGTAAACATATTCTTCATCCACGGCTGTCTCAACAATCCTTCCACGGTGACTTCTTCCTTAGGCAGCGCTTCCGGACTTCGACTCTCCTGTCGTCGAAATTTCTTGGCGATCCAGCCTCTGTTTACCAGTACCGTACTTCCCCCGTGGGGTCGTTCGAGGGGAGTAATCACCATATATCCATTCTCTCCTTCGTGGATGCGGGGACCTAATAACATCTCTTTGTCGTGCCGGAAATGACCTGTTGCCAGGACCCGACGGTAGTCGAATTGGGAGATGGCTGATGTGTCGATCTGTGGTGGGAGGGGGAGGGGGTCACGCGCTAGACGGTCTTCGTAGGTCGCTATCAGATGCGTTTTGCGGTCGAGACGACGGACTTGCCATGTTCCTAGGGCGAAGGCGGTGACGGGGATCAGTGCTAGAGGGGGATGGTGTTAGCGGGGAGTGTATAGAAGGGGATGAACGGGGGATAGATAGCATACCGAGAATGATCAGACCAGGACCGTGCTTATTGCCTGTCCGTACGGGTTCGGGAGGGTTGTCGACGATGGAGACGAAGCCCGGTGGTGGTCCACCTTGGTGAGCCCGGCGTCGGGGTTGGCGGAAGAGAAGGGTCTGTCGGCATTGTCGACATGTGTTGAGGGGTCGGAGGGGGCGAAGGGAGTGATAGAGTGATCTGGGAGATGATTGAAACATGTCGTTGGTTATAGCGTAGTGGACATGAAATATGTATTGCTGCTACGACATTGACTAAAGCTATGTCTGGCTGAGTAAAGCTGGAGTTGCGTTGGTGATTGGGAATCTAAAGAAGAAGCCCACTGGTAATAAGTTAGTGGTGGAGCTTGGGGAGTCGTGGCGTAGCTCTATCAAAACTCCGACTTAAAGCCGGCGGCATGGGAAGACAACGACAACACCGGCGTTCGATGTCATCCATCCCACCGTCGTTGCTGCTCGATACTAGCTTCGAGATCACTGTAACAACATCAGAATCATGTTCTACCAAGGTGACATCTCCAGCGGTATCGCCCTTGCGACCAGGGAGTCCAAGTCGGTCGTGTGCTTCATTCAAGGTTGGTGCTCTTGTATTCCAGGCAACAGTCGGAATGAAGAGTTGCTAATAGATCAAACCAGACGGAAGCCCGAACAGTTTAGCCTTGGAATATGGATTGATCACGGACGAGAGTGTGAGTATAATATATATTCTACTATAAGTAATTTAGGATCTACAAAGCTCATGGTTGGTAGCTGGCTGAATGCCTTCGAAACACATCGGTCGTGCTCCGCATCGAAGCCAGCTCGCAAGAAGCCGAGGCTTTGTCGGCATTCTGTCCGATTCAGCGTGTGCCGACATTAGTAGTCATCAAGTTAGAAACTTTCGCACTTTAAAACGTGGTTCAAAAAACTGATGTTCGATGGCAGAAATGGGGCTGTGCAGGGCAATGTAGATGGCGATGTTGATCCAGAAAGCGTCAAACAGAGACTTGTTGCTGCTCTGGGAGCAGTGCCAGAGCAGTCTCCACCAGGAGATACTACAACGCTGTCAGCGGGACCGAACGCAGAGGAAGAACTATCGTCGACGTCTGTATCAGGAGAGCCTACGGCGTCAGATACATCCCAGGATGATGGATTCACTCCGCCGGATGACGTTTCTGAAGACCACAGCAATTCGACGGTTGAGGATCAGGTAGCTAGCTATCAAGAGATACTGGAAGAGGATGGGGACAGTGAAGGCCTCGAGGAAGTGGAAGATGCAGCCACAGATCAAGCTCGAACATCAATTCAGCAAGACGAAGAACATGAAGAACATGAACAAGCAGACGAGGCAGAAGCTGCAGAGCGGAGCAGAGTCATTCAAGAATTTGAACGACGTTTGGGTCGTCCAATCGATGACGACGACCGCCAACTGCTGCAGCTCGACCAACGCAACCTAGCCCGACCAGGAGGGAGAATTGCTGATGCAATGCTAGACTACCAGGTTCAATTGATGAGGCTTGCAAAACACAACAAGGCCCGAGACGACTCTGCCCGGAGGAAGCAGCAGGAAGAAGAAGAGGAAACTCGGGATGTTCCAATTCCACCAGGCTACAAAGAACAAGTAATTGAACTCGAAAAGCGCAACAGGGCCCGACTCGTGGCTTTACAAAATCAGCAGCGGGAAGAAGAACAAGCAGCCCGAGTCAAGGCAAACGCTGAAGCAGACAGAAAGAACGAACATCCTACGTCAACCGCAGTCGACAGCAAAACGAAAGAATGCGCCATCCTAGTCCGTCTCACAGACGGAAGTACCCTCCGCGCTCGCTTCCCTTGTTCTTCAACCATCAACGGAACGATTCGGCCCTGGATTGATGAGAATCGAACAGACATTCCCACTCCCACTAGTTCTACGACAAGAAAAACAAATACGGCTCCATATACCATCAAACACTTCCTCACGCCTCATCCAAATCGAGTCTTCTCTGCGTCCGAAGAGGAATCCACTTCATTGGAAGAGCTAGGGTTATATCCAAGCGCGACGTTAGTCGTGACGAGCATCTCAAAGTCAACCGACGCCTACTCCGCCCAGAACGGAGGAGGTGTTGTGACAAAGGTGTTTTCAGCGGGGTATAATACCGTTTCCGGTTTTCTTAAATGGATGACAGGGATATTATGGATATTTCTTGGACTAGGTAGTGCAAGGACACAGCCTGAGGGTGAGAGTAGTGAGAGGGGGAGTAAAGAAGGAAAGAACGAGAAAGGAAACGCTTCAGGATCGTCGTCGGGGGATGCAAATGTACAGGCTAGGAGTAAAGCCAACGCGAGTGCTAGTGCTCGATCAAGGGGGATACGAATCACGACGTTGCAAGATCAGCGGGAACGAGAGGAACGAGAGCGCTCAGAGGGGATGGACAATGATGATGATGGTAAGGATGGGAGGAGGAGACAGTTTTATAATGGGAATCAGGTATGTCCTATCGTATCTCTTTATATTTGTGCTCTGCTTCTCGCAATCCGTTTATTCATTTGCCCCATATTTGTTCTGCTCCTCAAGGATTCGCTTCGGATGGGCTAGACCCCAATATGACGGGAAGCAGCGTGCTGATTCTGATTGCGTGGGTCCGAAAAAACAGCTGAATTTCGAACCCAATCGTGATGACGACAATGATGACAAGGATTAGTAGTTCTGCTCGTGCTACGTACGTTACAACGGTACGATATTATGATTTCTTGCTAGGGGAGTGAAGAAGCTTGAGCTGCCACGATATATTGTCAATCATGTCATGTCGAACGCTGTCCACAAGAGTCAGGTCAGGCAGGGGGAGTAGCGATGATGGGGTATTCGAAGTATTTAGTCTACACTTTCTCTGATCATAATGCTTATGCTAATTGATTGTTGGACAATGTAATCACACCATCTTATTTCTCCTCCTCTCCGATTCTGCTGCTGCTCGACTTGTCTTAACCACACTTCGCTACGACTCAGACATTCTAGCGAAACATGACTCCAGCGAACAATTTGCAATGCACATCTAGTCCTGCTAACCAAGGGGCTATGAAAAGCGGACTAATACTGCCTCGCAGCCTGTTGGCAAGCTTTCTATATCCCCAAACATACATTAGCTTAGTCAATTTTCCATATGTCGAAAACTTCCGCTCTGGCCGTCAGTGCAAGCCGCAGCCCGTCCCTTGCAATGCCGCAACGAGAAGTTACCAAGCCCAGCCCACGAGCTCGGCAAAGGGAGGAAAGATACAGTAGCAAAAAATGATCACTAACCAGCTGCTCCAAATACCATCCACAAATCTGCATATTCCCCTGATGCTCATCCATACATTTCGTAAACTGCTTCGCATCCATTTCGCAGTTGCCGGCCCCGCCCCACGAGTTGGTGCTGTTCACGCCGTACGTCCCATCCTGAGGACTCGTAGTGGCCGCGGCGTTGGTCTCAGCAGCTGGAGCCGCAGCGCTGCTTCCTCCGCCGAAGAGACCTCCGATGGCGTGGCCTATGGATGAACCGACTGCGACACCGCTTCATAACGTATATCTCGTCAGCACGTTGTTATAGAGAACGGAGTTGGTGCAAAATGTGGTCGGGACAAAGACATACGCTGCCGTACTGGCCATCTGCCCGAATAGTCCAGGGCTCTGTTGAGCTCCAGCACCGGTGGTAGCAGGTGGACCACTCTGCTGACCGGGACGAGCCAGCGTCGTGGCTTGACGGTTCTGCGGCGGGGCCATGGCTGGTCGAGGCTGGGGGGCGACGGTCGGACGGGCGGGTGCGCTGCGAGAAGGCGCGGCGGCGCGACGTTGCTGGCGAGGCATGATGATGGTGGTGGTATTAAATGAGAAGCTGAGGAGGTGAGTTTGGTAGAGTGGTTGGTTTGAGAGACTTTGGTGATGGTGGGAAGTAAAGTCTGTGAGAGGCGTTGTGGTGAAGAAGAATAAGAGGAAGAGGTGGTCGTCGGAGCTGCGTGGAAGAGGAATGGTCGAGAGAAGAGCTTAAGTGACGCTAGACCGTTTCGGGGATTGAAGCCTGTAAACCCGAAATGGATAAATCAAAACAGTCCGCCCGTTGAACAGCGTATAGCTTGGAAATGTTGAATTTAGATAAGTGAAAGAGATAGGAGTCAAGAGAGAGCAGTTGCTCTCATTCAATGAGGAGCATTGTGTTTTCCATTGGGTAGATAAGGTAGGTCGTGCAACCTATAGCATCCGCTCTGAGGAGGCCGGTCATGCAAGTTCAAAAGGCTCGTTTATTGGTTATCGAGTTCCACCTTCATGACCATAGTGTAGAAGCTGATAGATGAGAAATTACTCCTTGGCCTTCTTCTTCTTCCTTTTCTCTTTCTTGGATTTCTCCTGTCCTTCTTTATCTTTCTTCAAACGCTTAGCTTTCTTCCTGTCCTTTCTGGAATCCGCAGCAGCGTTCTCGGACTCGAGCTCTCTTCTCTTCGTAGCTGGACTCTCATCATCCAAGTCCATAGACGCTTCTAGGCGTCGTCTTTTCTTCTTTGGGATCTCTTCGGTTTGCTTCTCGGCCACCGGCCCGTACGGAGCCTCCCAAGTGCTCAGCTCACTCGAGCCATCTTCGGTCTCCACCGCAGCCGCAGCTTCATCAGCAGCCTTTCTTCGAGCCAGAATGTCCGCTTTAGCTTGCACCTTCGCTTCACCTTTAGGGAGTTTCTCCACTCGATCAGGATTGTAGGCCGCCTAAACCTATCAGCATTGGATAAACAGTCTAACAATGAAGACAGACAAGAGCATGCTTGATAATTCTCCCTGCAGCTTCCTTGTTCAAACTGAGATTCTGCCTCTCCACGCCACTGGTTTCCACAGCCTTGATTTTTTCAAAGTATTGCTTGACTCGAGTTAATTCTCGGAAGACTGGATGTTCTTTGGCGTTCACGCCGTTGAGTCGGAGCAGAGCTTAGTGAACGTCAATTGACGCAATGAATAAAACTGTGCAATACGATCAACTTACAAAATAGAATAGATTCAATAGTATAAGTGACAAGAACATAGAGCTTCGCTCTATCGAGTAATGGAAGTGCAGCTGCTCGCTCGGACAAGGCATGCTGAAGGAGTGGTTCTAGTGCATCCTCGAGATTATCAATGTTGACGTTTAACTGCTCCAGTAATGGCGTTAGATCTGGTACGTCCATTCTGAATTTTGTTATTGATGGTCTCTTTCATTCAGTTGTTGCTTCTTATTCATTGGTTGGTTACTTGGATAGGTAGCCACCAGCCGGTTTAATGGAGCTCGTGATCGACCGCTTACCGCGCTAATCGTGCGTCTATCGCGGCAATCGAGCTAGCCTCGGCAATGGCCCTTGACGTCTTTGATTTTCTGTAGCTGACTCCCTTTTCACAGTACGCCGGGCCCAGTCGCACCTCATGCCAATTGGCAACCATTCCAACCACACCATCTCCCTTTGTATATATTGCAATCGTTCTCTCTCACTGCCTTCATGACGCGATAATACTTCCCTTTTGTCACTCTCCACTCCAATCAAGGTGTCGGCCTTGTTCAGACGGGGTCCGCCGTGGCGACCACGTCTCGGGGCGGTCTTCCCACATCCACGATGGTTTCGCGGTGACCATGTGCCCGGTCTTGTGGCCGGGAGTTATGTTCGCACCTTCATTGCCATGTCCGATGGCACCTGGTGGTCGGAAACTGAGAACGAAGACATTGGCGATGCACAGCCGCCGAATGAAGACCAATCCATCCCGACATTCCACCAATCCCGACGGTCACCCAGGCTGCCTCTCCGGACTCAAAAGATCCACATCCTAGGTCTACAGACACCCGGGAAATTTCTTGCATTTGCGCTCGCGGGAGCGGCCAAAGGCCCTGAAGTCGTGCTACTCACGCCGCGTCGTAAATTGCTGGAGATATGGAAGCAAGAAGGCGAAAGCATCACGCTGACCCGCCATGGACGGTCCGAAACACGACATGGCCTCGCATTGGAGGTGGTCCTCCCTGTCGACCATGCTTCGCTCACCGAAGACCCATCGAGATTGTCCGAGGAGGAACCCATCTCGCAACTCATCGTCAATACCACCAGTGGGGGAACTGTGCCGATGTTGCAATCCGTCCGACATCGACTCGACCGTCAATCTACCATTCTCTTCATGCAAAACAGCATGGGTCTCATGGAAGAAGTCAGCCAGGCGGTATTTCCCGACATCGATACTCGTCCGAATTACATGCTCGGGCAATCATCCCGGACCGTGATCCCGTCCAGTACAGGCTTCAGCATCGGCCTCGACGGGTTGGGCTCGATGCAAGTCTCACTCGTACCTCGATATTTTGAAAAGATGCGTCATCGCCGCTTCTTTCGCGATCCGTCAAACGCCACAATCAAGCCCGTCGAACCCAGCGCCTCGTCACAGTATCTTCTTCGGTGTCTGAGTCGGGCTCCGGAGATTACGGCCGTCGGTTTACCCTACTTAGATCTCCTGTCACTCAAGCTCCAGAAACTCGCCGTGCGAGCCATCATCGATCCGTTAACGACTACATTCGACTGCCGCAACGGGGATCTCTTGAATGTATCCAGCGCAGGGGATCTCATCAACCGACTCGCCGCCGAGTTATCAACTATCCTCCTCGCGATGCCGGAACTCCGAAATCTACCCTCCACCCACCGCCGCATGAATCGAGTCCACCTGTCGAAACAAACCTTCAATATCCTAGACCGGAGCGCGCACGAAACGAGTTCCATGTTGCGGGATGTGCGAGCCGGACGTTCCCCAGACGTGAAATATGTAAATGGATATTTTCAACGAAGAGCGAAACAGTTGGGGATCGTCACGGAAGGAGGCCATGCGGGAGGCCTCAATCGCACAATGATGAGTCTCGTCTGGACGGCTCATGCGCTGAAAAAGAAACAGGAGGGGCAGTTTGTTCCGTTTGATTCGAAGTTGGCATCAGCGACGAAGCAGGGTTCGTTGCCGAGTCAAATGTGGCAGATATGATTTCTTGTGATAAGATATATGTATGTAACTTGTATTTACATCTTGTGGTTGGTGTTGATGTCGAAGAATACCCTGTCTGTATTTATTTACTTACTTACTCCCTTGGGATCGCTCGCGATAGGAGGGCCAAGTATATATTCCGTTCAAGCTCAGTTGGGGAAGGAAGATACCAGTCTTCGTGAATAGAACAATTACTTCGGAAAGATATCCAGTTTGTGAATATGTGCTGTCCGGTGGGGAAGATCCCACGCTTCCCAAATGGATTGATTTGTTGAGAAACAGATCAACTTTCTGAAAGACCTGTTCCGTACCTCAAATCTGCCGCTCGTCGTTAGTTCTTGTTCTCCTCATCGCTCGGGGCTGGGTCACCGACGTCCCTGCCTTTGTCCTTTGGATATTGGTAGACCCGCTAGGTGAGTTCTCTTCATCAATCGTTCGACCGGTAAAGCTGATTTCCGTCCGAAGTTCTTGTTTTTTTGCTATTGTGATGTGTAGTTGAAAGTGAACAAGATCAAGATCCAATAGATCTTGGTCGCTATCTATACATCAAAGGAAAGAAACGAGCGGTGGACCATCCCTCACCGCTCTTCTTTACCACTGGAATAATGCTTTCGAAACGCCATCCCTTTCTCCAATAGCTATATCAGCTTCATGAACGGATCGATTCATTCGGGAAGCGTGGATCTCCCACCGGACAGCACAAATACAACTGCTACCGCATATCGGGAAGAAAACGATGATGCACCGTACGATGTATCAATGGCTGGCGGAAATGAACAACACCTTCACAAAACGATCCGTTCGTTCCAGTCATGGAGAAGGAGCTGGGAAGTAAAGTGAGGGCCAGTCGTGAAGAGCGAGCGTTGAAGTGAATCGAAGTGATGAAGTCAGGCCAGTTGTACCGTACGAAATGTACATGGTTGATAGGGGGGATAATCAGTATCCATAGGACAAAGGCAGGGACGCCGGTGACCCAGCCCCGAGCGACGAGGAGAA
>QQTW01002681.1_pt1 | contig 13020 bp, 12 predicted proteins | sample 1904831 | NCBI WGS metagenome assembly QQTW01 (sample SAMN09435610, study PRJNA476489) | Subsurface metagenome, whole genome shotgun sequencing project. | reverse complement strand
CTCAAAGTGTTCACCAACAGCACGCACATCGTGGCGTTGCGAAACACGGGGAATGTGTTCGCATGGGATACGATTGATCGTCTGAATGTAAAGGCACAGAATTGGCATGACCTGGTCAGCGAGGAGGAATTTGGCCGCAAGGATATCGTGGCCCTGCAAGACCCTCAAAACTCAGGCCTGAGAGATCCGAGCTCGTTCCGCTTCATGCGTGAGCAGCAGAACAAGTCAACAGCCGCACCTGAGATCGAGGGGGGAGACTCGGCCCAGGATGCGAATGCGAGGGGTACAGGAAACGCAGCGGCGAAGATTCTGAGAGCGAAGGAAGCTGTCGCAAGAGCTCGAGCGGAGCGCTCGGAGGCTGGTGGAGTTGACAGGCCCTCTGTGACTGCTCCCAAGTCGGCCAACGCCACGGCGAGCGCCAGAGGATCCCATGGGGCCACGGCTCAGGAAAGAAGCACACCTTACAACGCAGCCCATCATACTACAGGAAAGGCGGCGGCGTCCTTCACGAGCACCGGTCTTACACCGCACACGTCGGGAGAACGGGCGCTTCTCACGGACGAGGAATACATGTTGAAGCCTCGTCGGGTCAAGATCAAGGGATACGCACGGCTGCGAACGACGGTGGGAGAGCTGAAGGTTGAGCTCTGCACCGAATATGCCCCCAAAGCTGTGTGGAACTTCGTGCAACTCTCGAAGAAAGGCTATTACCGAAACATCGATTTTCATCGCAACATCCGTAACTTCATGGTAAGGAAGGTCCCAGGTGCAGCCATCACGGTTGGCCAGCTAACTGATGTTCAGATACAAGGCGGAGACCCAACCGGAACGGGTCGGGGAGGGTCTTCGATCTGGGCACGCCCTTTCGCGGACGAGTTCGATGGTCCCCTGACGCACGATGCTCGGGGCATCGTATCCATGGCGAACAAAGGCAAGAACACCAACACATCGCAATTCTTCATCACATATCGACCGGCCAAGCACCTTGATCGCAAGCACACCATCTTCGGCCGAGTCATTGAGGGGATGGACACGCTCGCCTGCTTGGAGAGGGTGGAGACTGACGAGAAAGACCGGCCGCTGGAGAGAGTCAGCATGGTTGACGTGGTCATCTTCCTCGACCCGTTCGAGGAGTTCCAGAAGCAAAGAATCCAGAAAGACTCCGAGGGAAGAGAGAAGGAAGATTCCAAAAGGGCTGGAGGCGTAGAGGGCGACCTGACGACCTGGACGGGAAAGAGGATAGCTCATGCAGCACCGGGGACGGGTGATGGCCACGGCGTCGGCAGGTACTTGAAAGCGGCGCTTATAGATCAAAGAACAGGCGGGGACGTGGATGGGGATCTGGGGACCACAGATCGGGAAGCACCTGTAAGTAAGAAGGCCAAGACGGAGGCATTCGGAAATTTCGATAGCTGGTAATTCGGACATCCTGTCTCAATTGCGCGAGATTACGGAGCCCGTATCAAACCCGCTGTCCGCATCTGCCCGTGAGCCTGATTCATCCGTGCAGCGCATCGGCGCCACGGTAGGATGTTCCCGCGGCGCCGGGCAGCGGTTAGATGTCAAGCGATTTCAAGGCTCCGTGAGCTGGTACGGCACCTGAGGGCGCTGCTTAGCCTGAAGGAGACGAAAAGCACAGCAGAGCCTGGAAGAACGGTGATGACACTTCGTATCCGCGCTGTACTACGTGCTTCTTAACCTCTTCCTGTCTTGATCGGCTTTCGGGCCGGGTGGTGGGCTCGCGAATCTCTTGCGTTCCCCAACGGCTCCCGTATTCGCACCGGTAGCAGCTGTACGATCTGGGACGGGCCCATCACCAGAGGGGCCGCCTCTGGACCGAGATCCGCCTTCGAGAGCACCCCAACGCCCGGTATCTTCAGACCTCAGATCCTTGTACTTGGTCCTACCTTTCCGTCCCAGTCTTGTCATGTCGCGGATCTGCATGTACTGTGGTAAAAGTTCGCGGTTGACGACGTCGTCGGCATACCGGCTGCCCATGATGTCTCTAGCATCCAGACCGACCTGCTTGGCGCCTTCCTGGAAGAACGCGCCCTTGTGATAGTATTTCTGCAGATACGCCATCTTGCCCTTGCCCGCACTCTCCTCCTTCTGCCGTTCCAGGAAGGCTCGATCTTCACGCTCGCGCTCGGCGGCGGTGAGGTTGCGGCGACGCTCGACCTCCTCACGCTCCTCTTCGGCCGCTGCGATTGCCTCCCTCTCCCTATTAAGACGACGCAGCTCCCGCAGCTTCCACGCGGCCCACTCTGCCTCGGCATCAAGATCGTCCGTGTCATCGACTTCGGCGGCGTCGTCATCGACGGCATCGTCGTCGTCCCAGGACTTCTTGTCCGCGGCACGAGCAGCGGCCGTTCGTGCGAGTTGCTCTTCGATCAGCGCGTCGGCTTTGGCCTTTCGTGAAGCCTCCTCGGCCTCGCGACCACTGATGTCATGTTCGTCGCGGACGGGGCCGCCACCTGATACGGCGTTACGCTGCCCCTTCTTCAGGAAGACGGGTCTGAGAAGGGTGGGACGCCTGAGATCGTCGTCTGTGCTGCTCTCGTCGTCGTCGTCGTCGTCGTCGTCGTCGTCGTCGTCCTCCTCCTCCTCTTCCTCGTCCTCGCCGTCCCCCGCGTCCTTCCGTTGTCCTTGTTCGCGTGCCACCTCGGGCCCGTCCAGGTTCTTCGCCACATCACGGCCGTTCGCACCGGATGTTGCATAGCCGCCGGACTCGGTTTCACTCTGGTCGGTCACAAAGTCACTGTCCTCATCCGGTGGCCGGGACTCGTCGTGAACGGCCCGTACGACTGTCGAGTGGTGAGGCTGCCGGACTGGGATGACCGGTCCAGGCCGAGCGGAAGTGGAGGCTGCTTCCTCTTGGTCGGTTCCGGGCTCGGATTCATCCGTTGCCTCTCCTTTGGCGATTGGTTTTCCAGGTCGATGACGGGCCGGCCGGTGTGGGTTTGCGGTCATGCGCTTGGGCGGCATTTTGGGAAGGGCAGGGAGTCACTGCATCGACTGAGGGTTGAGGCAAGAATGGAATCCGGATCCGTGGTGCCTTGTCACCTCGTCTGAGAGGAGAAGTGTGAGAAGTGGAAAGAGGGTTGGATGGCAGCCCGTATCCTATGTGTTATTGTTATCGGGGTTGGATGATTGCATTGTCATCAGCCGTCATCGAGGTGAGAGATGAAGGCAGACCGGCCGCATTCCAGCTCACACAGTCACCTTTAGATTCTCGACGGTTGGATCTGCTCTGACGTGGGTGCGTGGGAGGGAGCTTCAAGCCGTGGTTTAGCCGGGAGAATCGCGCCTCAGGCACCGCGGCACTCCCCGGCCTAGGCCAAGCTGGGCAAGCTTACCTGTCCAGGGTCTAGCCCTTTGAACCAGTCCACGGGTTGACAACATGTCCACGGGTGCTCGAAAGGCCGAACGTGAAGTTTACAAGCCCTTGGAAGGCTTCTTGGACCGTCGGAAGCATGAATCAGACGCGGCCAGGCCTCTAGCAATAATAAATGTGTGCCATCTCGCGACGCAAGCATGAAACGCTCATCTCGGACCCTCTCACCCTTCTTTCTCTTTTCGACCGTTCCGGTAGTCGGCAGTGTTTCAAGCCCGCGGGCGCCCCGGCCACGGAGCCCTACTTTAGGTATGTACATGTAGGTACCTGGCTGCGATGACGGTGCAGACTCGGCAGGTCGCGAGTCCTGATCCTGCCACCAGCCCTGGAGAGGCAACAGAGGCTCCGGATGTCGCTCACTGCCGTGTATCCACCAGATCCAGATGCACTCCGGAGTCCCCAGTCCGGAGAATGGACATCTTCACTTCTCTCGCGCAGGCTGAGTACATAGTATGTGGATATGTACGGAGTACGGAGTAGATATACTACAATCACCTGATGCGAATCGTACCATGTACATACTCCGTAGTATGCTGCCATCTTCCACACCTGGCCCTCGAAGTCTCCGTAGGTACCTACATAGTACCCTGCACGACCATACACAGGTACCCACCCTGCCGTGCCTACATCGTACATAGGTACCCAAGTTTCGTCTTTTCCGGATCCTGCGCGCCGAATATTGCAGGCACACGTCTGCGCACGCACGCATACCCACACACACCTTTCACCACCAAGCCCTTCTTCTGACTCTCGCGCTTTCCACCCTCACTCTCCTCCCTACTCTGTACTCCACTACTCAACCTCTTCTTCCATCTTCTTCTTCTTTTTCTTCTTGTTTACTTGTACGTCCTCCCTTCGCTGCCTCCCTTTCCTCCTCTCCTCTCCCTCCTCTCTCTCCTCCAGCTCCAACTTCAACCAGATCATCATCCCTCTGCTTGCCTCTCTACCCTCTTCCTGCCGCCGTCGCGCCCTCAGACACCGACTGAACCTCCCTTGCTGACGTGCGCTGTCTTCAGTCGCGTACTCGGTCTCCTCGGCGCCGTGCTGTCTTTTGCTGCGGCTTGCTACGAGTCTTTCGCTGAGCGAAGGGCAACAACGTGGCCACCGAATCCAGCCACATTGTCTTGACGCGCCACAGTCCTTCTCTCTGCCGGCACTTCCTCCTGATACCACATCACTGGCTGCCCGTGCCTTCTCCTCGACTCCCCTTCGCTGTCGACCACGGCCTGGAGCCGGTCGCAACTTGACCGTGGTCCTCTCTTGCCCTTCGGCCTCCGTCTCCTCACATCGCCCCCCTTCTCGGCTTCTCCACCTCGATCATAGCGCCAAGGTCTGTCCACCTTGCTTCTCTACTTCGACCGACGGCTGAGTACCGGCGGACCCGCCCGCTCGATCAGCTGAGGTGGTGCACTTACACATTTCTCTGCTCTGGAACCCAACAAGCTCGTCTGCACGTCATGGCCCGACCGTTCCGCGCCGCCCTCCTCTGCATCTTCCTCTGCATCACCTTCACCACCGCACTGTCACTCTCCGACTTCAATCCGAAAGTGTCAGGTCTCCCAGCGGCCTGCGATGACGTCTACACCTCGCCTATCAGAGGTTGCTCCGAGTCCGACTTTCGTCGCGGCACCTGCTCCGCCTCGTGCATCAACGGACTGGTCGATCTCACCTCCAGCGTGGCTGAAGCTTGTGGGAATGCGCAGGTCGCCCCTAATTCCATCATCGGGGTCTTTCGTGCAAAGACTGGCATCTCAAAGCTCTGTCCCAACGTCGTTGTCACCACGGTGAAGCCGACCAGCACGCCGCGTCCCAAAGCGGGCCATGGGGAGACATTGGTCGATTCGCGGCAGAGCTTCGACGGCGACGTGACGATGATCCCACCGTCGATATCCCCTCTCAGCACCAACATCGTCACCGACGACCCGCAAGGCACTGCTAGACCCACCGATCCTTCCTCGGCAACTCCTTTCGAAAGTGGAGGCATTCTCATGGACACAGGCTCTCCAGAGGACGGGCCGCGTCCTACTGCCACATTTCTGTCCAGCTCCGTGTCCGACCGCCTGACGTCGACCGCAACGTCCTCGCCCGACCCGGCGGCTGACTCGGAAGCCGAGTCTGACGAGAACGGCGGAAGCCCCTTTGATTTCCAAGGCGGTACCGTTCCAGATCGCGCACTCTCCGGCCTCCTCTCCGCTGCTGTCGCCGTCCTTGTGGGATGTTTGCTTGCCCTCTGACGCCCTCCGAGCGGTCCGAGTCATGCGACGTGAATCGCAGCCATCTTCGCCTGCAGACGGTTGCATCACAATCATAAGGCGCATACTTGAAGCCCATATCATTTCAAAACTGCCACCCCGCCACGACAACCATCACCACCACGGTACTGGCAAAACCTCTGCAGCAATAAGGCGCTTTGATATCATCTCGAGTATCACCAACCAACAACTGGTCTGGATGACTGTCGTTGACTCTCAAGTCAACCATTGCGACACCGATAGTCTGTCGCCTAGGAGGATGTTCTTTCAAAGCGTTGAGTCTCATGTGAAATCATCGGCGCCGCCATCAGGACAAACAAGTTGCTCCTGTTTCGTGGCATGGCGTGACGCTGCGTATTGAAAGGGCAGCTAAACGGACGGTCAGGGCGGCGAGAGACTTGATAAGTCTGATGCCGTTCAGTGGTCTTGAGGTAACAATGCTCTGCATGGAGTGCTGCGAAGGGTGGAGCCGGTCTTCAACCGTCGGTGGTGTTCGCTCTTCTGAGATGAGCGTTCCCAAGTAGCAGCAGAGGAAGCCGCGGATGAGCGATTTACACTCAACTGCAACACCGCTCTCCATGTAAGACTTGCGTGTTGCCTGCTCATGCACGCATGATCGACGAAGGTATCCGAGACTAGATAGAGCGTACGTACGAAGGCTGTGAAATGAAATGAGTGCATTCCAATGAGCGAAACCTGACGTATGCTTGCCAACCTACCTCCCGAAGCCACTAGTGGTTCTCTTAGATACACCATTCTTTTAGCCTAATAATAAGCCAATTTATCACGGTAGGTTGTGTAACCACGGCCGATAGTGGACTGGAAGTCCAATACAATCGAACGAGATACTCAACGTTGCTGATTTGCTCATACGACGGGTACAGAAGGGTGAGTGCAACATTCAATATTCCCTTCCGCACCTTTACAACGTGCTTCCGATGTTGTCAATAACTCAAGCATTCAGACATGGTATCACAAACATTATCATGGCTCAAACGACACACCAGCCTTCTGCCCCGTGCGGACAGGGAAGAAGAATTCGAAAAGGGATAGAAGCAGACTCCAGCTGCAAGCGCACCCGGACCGGCAGACTGATAGACTCACGGTATGCAAGTAACCAGCGTATACCCTCCCAGAGGGAGAAGGTAGATTCGACAACCAAAGCAAAGCGTGACCACGCTGAAATCCAAGAGCAAGTTCTTTGCGTGCCAGTATGATGTTCCCTGGATCTCGGCTGGGTCCGAAGAGCCGGGAGACCCAGAACCAGCCCTGGTCGAGCCATGTCCTCCGAGGAGCGGGTACATGACGCATGGCATCCACAGGCCGACAGATCAATCAAAAGCGCTTTCTTGCCTGACCATCTCACCGCTTCCTTTCGGTTTCTGACCGGGCAAGTTCCGCGGGCCTCCCATTCCCATGGTGACCAACAGCATCCCACTTTCTCTTCTCCTAGCTTTCACGTCTTTCGGAAGCGCCAGCGCGCCGTTGAGGCTGCCGAAGCCACCTTCGATGGCCTGCTGCTCCTCATGATGCGACGCAGGCTTCTGGACCACCTTGGTCTCGTAACTGGGGTGCATCGGGATGAAGCCCGTGTCGTTAGCCTCGTGGGGTGTCGGATGCTGTATCGGCAGCGAGTACGACGTTTGAAAGGAAGTCTGGTTGTAGGCGGGTGTAGGAAGATCGGAGAACATCTGCCTGCGAGGCGATCGGATCGATTCCGGCGTCAGTGGTGCGGTGACTGTGATCTCCTTGATGACAGGTGATGAGGCCTCGTCAACTACCTTGCCGAAGATGTCGGCAAAGTCGGTGAGGAACAAAGATATCAGCGGTGCCGGAATGTTTAGTGTGGGAGCAAAGACAATGCCGACTAGAGCACGGGAGAATCAGCATAGCCCGGACTCGACGGGGGACTTGATGGGTGCACGGGGTTTCCTTACCATTTCTGACAGTCATCTTGTTCACGTCGGACCTGTTGATGATATCGATGAGGAACAATGACAAAGCTCGGATTAACTCATAGTTGACTTTGGGGAGCTTGTGCACCAGCACGTTGAAAGCCTCCAGTTTGTCGTGCTTCTCGTCCAGGTCTGTGCGAGTTGAGTCTCTCTGCTCGGTCATGGACGGAGACGTCTTACCTAGGACTCTCAGGAAATCCAGATGCAGCTCTCTGGTCAAGATGGACACCGGAAGCTCTCGGAGGTATAGCTTCAACAGTGAGGCGACCGCGTGGACATCGTAATATTGACCGTCAAGCAACCTCACGTCTCCTTCGTTGTTGAAGCGGTCCCGGAGCGCTTTGATGACCAGGTTTGACCCGCTCAGCCTGAAGATGCCCTCTTCGCTGGCGGCCTTCTTGTCTCTGAGGTACTCCAAGCAACGGTAGACGACGGCCGGCAGGCAAGTGTCGGCAATCTCGGGAGCGGAGACCTCCACTGCCTCGACGAGTGGCATCCCAAAGATCGGCCTTCCTTGAACGTGCCGATCGAGCGCGTTCTGCTGCGACGAGAGAGCCCCAGTCCCCACATGCAAACCAGCCTGGAGATCAGCAGACGCTCGGCCGCGAAAGCCGAAGATGCTACGCTTCTTCTCCTTGACATGCGGAGGAGCTGCGAGCGACCTGTTGCCCCAATTCTCAGCATTCTGGATGACGGTTCCGTTGGTGGGTCCCGAGATGGCCGGATGTTGCACAGGGGTGCCGGAGTGCGCCCCGGACATGGAGTCGTTCAAGGGAGGAGAGTGACCCTCTTCGGCGCGCGTGCCGGAAGGCCCACGAACCGGAGCCTCCGCAGCGATCGTGTCCTCATAGCTGACTCCCTGTAGACTGTCCTGTCTCTCCGATTCCGACCGGTCCTCTGGTGCGGCTTTGGTCAGGACACCGGCACGGGCAGGCCCGGCTTCCTTTTCTTGTTCCTTGAGCTTACCGCTCTCGTCATCGCCGCGATTGTCGACGTACTGGAGCAACGCGTCCACCCACGCATCCCTCTCCTCGTCGCTCTCGGCACAGAGCACGTGCCTGACCAAGCTCGACGAGTCCTTCTTCTTGGGTTCGAGAACGAGGAAGGCGTGGCGATACTGGTTGTCGGCGTCTTCGCCCCGACTCGGTGGGGACGGATTGCTCTGCTGCTGTGACTGTTTGCCTATCTGGGCATTCTGCAGCTTGATGGTGCCGAGATGGGGCCCGCCTGCCGTCTCGTAGTACCGGAACTCCGGCCCTTCGAGCACGAAATAGCGAGCCTTCCAGCCTCCAAAGTTCTTACCTCTCTTGGTGAGATATCCCTCCTTGCGCATCTTGATCTTGACGGCGGCCAACGCTGGCACCGCGGCAGAGCTCTCGACCGACTGCTGCGCCTCGTCGGCTTGGATGCCGATCACGTCCGTGGAGAAGAAGTCGCATACGATCACCGCGGCCTTCTCGTCCATGGGGGTGTCCAGCAGAGTCTCGAAATAGCCGTTCAGCGCCGCCCTCCGAGCGTCGATCTTGGCTGGCGCATGTCCGCTGAAGAGCGATCTGTCCGGGAGCTTTCCATTGAAGGATGTGAGGGTTCTGATCTGCTGATCAAGCATCGGTAGCGCCACGATGGTTTTCTCGACACGCCACAGCTGTCGTCCGTCAGACCTGGCGAAGATGGCCAGGATGAAGACCGGGTCTTCTTCGGTCGGCTTGGGCATCATGATGCTGTTTCTGGACGGTCGGAGACGCGAAGAGAAGACCTTGACATCTATCAGAGGGAGGGCGTTGGGCGGCAAGAGAAGCGTCGGATACTGATCGGAGATGAGGCCTCGATAGATCACTTCGTGAGCTGACGACTCCGATCCCGCGCCTGATTGTTCGACTTCATGAGGGATCTGAGACGACGGCGGCATGAGCAGAGAGGCAGCCGGGGTGGCCGCCTGAGGCTGCGAGAGCTGCTGATACGTCTCGAGTCGAGCGAGGTGTGGGGAGATGAGGGCCAGAGGGCTGTTTGGCGGCAGCGGCAGCGGCTGCTTCGGAGCGCGGGGGGAGAGAGGGTTGGGCCCGACCTGGTCTCTCGGCGAGGTAGGGAGTTCTCCCACATGTTGCCGAATCATTCGCGGCTGCGGCGCGTGCGGGGGCCTGTCTCCCGGGCGAGGACTGAGCGGCAAGCCCGGGCTCATGAGCGGAGCAGGAACCGAGGATGCCGGACGAGGGTTGAAGAGTGCAGGGGGTGAAGCTTCCAGCCTGGCGCCCAAGGAACCATAAGTTTCTTGGTCCGTCTGCGCCCGAGTAGTTGGGGGCTGGTTGGAAGCTGCTGGTGGGTTGGACGGCGGCGCATGGTAGTCTCCAGGTGCCACACTCACGTCCCTGTCGCTGATGTCGTTGCCGCTCGGCTGTTTGCTCTTGCTCTTGCTCTTGCCCTTGCTCTTGCTCTTACTCTTGCTCTTCTTGAACCGACTCTCATGCTCCTGCTCTCTCAGAGCCAAGACTTCTCGCAACCGGTCATCTTCCTCCCGTGTCCTCCTCCTTCCCCTGTCAATGATCGGGATCTCGTCAATCTCCAGGATGTCGTCGGAATCCGAATCCTGATCAACGATTGAGCCGCCGTGGTGCAGGGGATCGCTGATGCGGCTCGATTTGGACAGATCCAAGGGCGTTGGGGGCCCCTTTCTGAGCGGCTGCGGCACGCGTCCCTCGACGGAGTCTCCGAACTCGGCCGCCTCCATGACCGGCGTAGGTCCGATCAGGGCAAGGGAAGGAATCTCAGCGAGTGCGTTCGTCGGCTCACAGTCTGCCTTGTCGCCGACCGATCGACCCTGGCGTACCGCGTTGATGGATGACGGCTCGGCTGACTTCACTTCTAGCGCGGTGGGATCGACCGCCTCAGCGGAGTTGTCGAAGCGTTTGGCGCACTTTGCCGTCACAGCCGGCTCCTTCGGCGGGCCTGGACTGTCAAGCTCGTCCTTGGACCTTGCGTCCGGCGCCGTGGTTGTCGCGAGATCCTTGGCAACGTGGCTGATCATCAACGGCCTGGGCACAACGCCAAGCTCCGGAGACGGCTCTTCTTCCGCCGGAGACGTTTCCCCGCGACCCGCTTTCGGAGTTGAGTCGTGTGAAGGTTCGATCGCAGCCCTGCGGGTAGTCTCGGTCGTGCCGGAGTGCTCCGGCGCCCGCTCGATGAACGCGGGAGATTGGCTGCGATCCCGATCCAGCTCGCTCTCGACGCGCTGGGTGGCGCCGGGCAGCGGAGGGATGTGGGCAAGGTTCTCCTTGAGCTTCTTGCGGTAGCGCTCCTTGTCCTTGAGCGCTCTCTCCAGATCTCTGTTCAGGCCCAGGATCATGGTTCGCTGCTTCTCCACCAATCGCCAGAGCTTGGTGTTGTGGGCCAAGGCGCCTTGCTTCTCCTTCCAGAGATTCAGCAGAGCGGTCTCGGCGGAGCCGGCTGCGGCCGTGAGGCTGGCCAGATCCGGCGGGCTGGAGGAGGATGCGTCGGCAGGCGACCGGAAGTTCAGCGAGACGTTGGATCGATGCGATTGGGATGCGGACGAGACGGAGGATGCGGCAGAGTCGATGGACGAGGTCCGGATCATTGCCGGTCGGGGTCCGGGTCGGCCAGGCTTGGAGGAGCTCATCGCGTTGGGCGAGGAGGGAGGGGAGAGCCCGGCAGAGGTGAAGACGGGCGCCGAGACGTTTCTCAGCTGACCGTAGGACGACGGCTTGGAGAGGCGGGGATCACCGGGGCCGGAGTCGGTGGGAGCAGGCTTTGCTACTTCTGGTGAGGGTTGGCCTCTGCCTTGGCCTGCGGCAGCAGCCTGATAGCGGTCCGGGGCAGGACGAGCGTGCTCCAGGTCGGACGGAGACGGCGAGGAATGCGAGGATGGGGGGGAGTAGGGCTTGGGGTGGTCTGAGAGGGCCGATTGCCCGCGGTGCGCGTTCGGCGTGGAAACCTGGCTGGACTGCAGAGGGCTCGGGGTGTGCTTGCGGTGAAGGCCGGCGCGATGCTCCTGGCGCGAGGGCAGCACGTTCGGGGCGGGGGCGGACCTTGCAGACCCGGTCTCGCGCAGGGCTCGAATGCTCTCGGCAAGAGAGGAGAGCTGCTTGTGACTGGAGTCGTCCTGTAGTGAGGAAGGGTGGGACACAGGCAGCGACATGACGGAGCCAGGCGCAGATGACATGAAAGAAGGACGGGCGATCCGCGAGCGAGCACGTCCCGATCGGATGGAGTGACGCCTGTTGCGCTCTCAGAGGAGCAATTCACCTGCCGACAGGGCCCTCCGATTGGTGTGTAGCGGGTGAGCAGCTAGTAATTAGGAAAAAGCAGCATTCCACTGCTCCCCACGGTCGGATTGGAAATGGCGACGACGGCGCTACAGCTGGATCGCGGGACAGCCAGCTGTCAAGCTCAGCGTTCGTGTTGGATGCGAGTCTCGCGCAGGCTCACGCTATCTCTCTTTCTTTCTCTCCCTCTCGTTCTCTCTCCTTGCATGGGCCGGCGCATCCGACGGAGTGGAGGGAAGAGAAAGGCCGAGGATTGGCAGAGGGGCGAGGCGAAGAAGGAGAGGAGGTGGAGAGTAGTAGGTACGAGGAAGGGGAAGGGGAAGGGGAAGGGGAAGGGGAAGGGGAAGGGAAGAAGACAGACGACAGAGGAGCCAAACAGAAGCCGAAGCCCAAGACGGGGGCGACGGTGCGGGCTGAGTAGTGAGGACCGAGTGAAGAGTAAAGAGTGAAGAGTGGATGATGATGATGAGGATGATGATGATGATGATAATGAGACGGCGAAGTTGCTACGAACAAGGGAACATTGAAGGAGGATCAAGGGCCAAAAAACCCCCCCCTGAGCGTTTCGGGAGGTGGAGGTTTTTGGAGGTTGGACCCGAGGTACGGAGGTACTTGGATCTTACTGTAACTTACAAGGCGAGTCCACCGGCCGTCTGATTGGGCGGAAAGCGACCCGGGAGGGGGAAGCGGCTGCGATCACGACCAATCACGAGTCTTGCCCTCTTTTCCCCCCCTCACCACCCTCAAGTCCTTCTTCGCCTGCGCCGGCCGCCGTCGTTACGGTCAACTGGTGTTTTCCCCGGGCTGGGCCGAGCTGTCAATATCTTGTTATTACACGGTAAGTGCCCAGTACATGTGCTCTCACTGCCTTGCTCGCCACCTACCAAGTACCGGATACCAAGTATCAGGCACAGGCGCCCCAGTGACAGGAAGGAGCCCTGGAGCAATAGAGTCGGCAGAGGAACATTTGGATGCTTATATTAATTATCATTACGGAGTACACATCAAACTACCTATGTACTGCAGGCATGGAAGATCTTCAATTCTGATCGTATGTATATCTCCTCAGCTCCTCCGTACGCACGTACACGAGGCCCTGCATGACCGATTGCTTTTGCTGTGTCGTCTGCTCGGTACTCTCT
>QQTW01002680.1_pt1 | contig 13021 bp, 16 predicted proteins | sample 1904831 | NCBI WGS metagenome assembly QQTW01 (sample SAMN09435610, study PRJNA476489) | Subsurface metagenome, whole genome shotgun sequencing project. | reverse complement strand
TTTACTAATACAGTTTTAGGGATGAAGTAGGGAAGTTTTAAGCGTTTATACTCTACAGTGATTTCACCTGCCAAGAATCCTGTAACTTTCTCATGCTTCCCACTTGGTTGTGACATTTCTACAATTATCCCGTCATGTAATTCGTAACGTTTTCCAATGTTTTCTGGTAGCCACTCGACAAATTCCTCGAAGGTTAATGTTTTGGGTAGGGTTTGGGTCATAATTCTCACCTCCGCATATATTTGACTTTACCATTTCTGAGTAAACATCGGCTTTAAGGTAGTACCACTATATAATGATATAGGAATCAGGTTTGAATTTTGAAAATATACGTAGGGTGTGTTAGCGGAGCGTAACGCACCCTACAATACTGGTAGCGTTGAGAATCGACAACAAGCAATTGAGCGATTGCAGTCTATGCGAGTTACTGATATACCCGTTATTGCTCAATTTTACCTCGAAGCGAATGATGATTATCGACAAATGAAGGCTTATATCCGCATGTTAGATTATATGCGATCGCTTATTCTGGAATATCTATCAAACTCGCTATCATAGTTAAATTATTAACTTAAAGCTTGTACCTATCTGTACAAACCTAATCGTATTTCTAAAAACAGTCCTTTTTAAAGGACTTGTGCTGTTAGCATTGGGTTTACAACCCAATGCGGGTCGAGAACGTAGTTGAGAAATCTATTCTTGCTCAGTTATTTTATTGTCTCATAATGCTTGGTGCAAAATACCACTTAAGCAATTTAAAACTTAACTACGCAACAAACTTTTAACTTAAAAATGACATAAATGATTCAATTGGACAACTGTTCGATCTTACAATCTACCAAGCTATCCAACTCGGTTTTATCTTTGGAGGTCGTTACCTTCCTCACCGGAACAGGTCTGGACTCCCTTATTGTACGCTCGGTAAATTAATAATCTACTGACTCTGACATGTCGGAGCGCTCACGCAAGAACAACAACCAACCGAAAACCAAAATTGACGAGACGGAGGTCTGGGGTACCCCAATTGCGGTAGGCACTACGACAACCCTCCGGACCATTGTACCAAGAACCGCCACGCAGCAGCCTTCTAGTATTATCTCCACCTGTTAACCAGGCACTTCCATCAGTTGGGGCGCTTTGATAATTATTATGCCAATAATCTTGACACCATTCCCACACATTTCCATGCATATCGTACAAACCAAATGCATTAGGAGGAAATTTTCCCACTTCTGTTGTTTCTTTCCTATAAACTCCATTTGGTGCAGAAGCGTAAGGGGTAACAGTTCCATCGTAGTTTGCCAAATCGGTTGTTATTGTCGCGCCGAAGTAAAATGGAGTTGAAGTAAGCGCACGACATGCATATTCCCATTCTGCTTCGCTGGGTAACCGATAATTACGTCCTGAATTCTTACTTAATCGGTTACAAAATTCTACTGCTTCATCCCAAGTTACTTTTTCAACTGGGCGATTCGCACCTTGGAAATTAGAAGGATTATTCCCTACAATTGCTTGATATTGTGCTTGTGTAACTTGATACCTTCCTATAAAGAACGGTGGTACTGTAACTTGATGCTGTGGACTTTCATCGTTGTCTCGTTTTGCTTCCGTCTCTGGTGAACCCATCGTAAATGTTCCACCTGGTATCTGTACCATCTCTAATGTGAAGCCATTCCCTAAGTCTTCTACAAAATATTTTGCCTCTTGGTTTTGACGTTTAGTAATAGTTCCACGCAGGTTTACAGTTACGGTTTCAAATTGAAAGGTGGCAAGAGACAATTTGTTTGATGTAGTTTGAGTATTAGGGGAAGTTGGTTGTTGTTGACTTGAATTTCCTTGTAGCAACTTTCCTGCTACAACACTTAAAGCAACTCCCGTACCTACCCAACCCAAGGTTTTTAATACTTCTCGTCGTGGTTTTAGCTGTGTTTGCTGCTGCTTATATTGCTTTGGTTGCGGTTTTGATTTCGGCTTGATTTGAGATAATGCTTGTAACGCTTCTGCTGCATTTTGGTAACGCTGACTAAAGTGATACAGCACCATCTTATCCAAAACACTTGCCAATTTATCGCTAATGCTTGCCCAGTTCCGCCATATTACCTCTCCGGTGGTCGGGTCTTTCGGTAACTCATGCGGTTGTATCCCTGTCAAAGCAAATATTCCAACCATCCCTACTGCATAAATGTCGCTGCATAACTTCGGCTGTCCTGCTGCTTGTTCCGACGGCATATAACCGGCAGTTCCTATTGTAATTGTAAGGTCGGTTTGCCCTTGAGCATTTACTGCCATTATTTCTTTAACAGCACCAAAGTCTATTAACACTATTTTACCGTCTTCGTTCCGCCGCATTAAGTTTGCTGGTTTGATGTCGCGGTGGATGATATTCTTCTCGTGAACTACTGCTAATACTGCTAAAATTTCTTCTATTAGCTGTTTTACAGTATCCTCATCCCAACGCTTACCAGGAGAAAGTTCCTTACTTAAATCTCCTCCATCAACAAATTCCTGCACTAAGTAAAATTCTTGTCCTTCTTCAAAGTGGGCTTGTAACTTAGGAATTTGGCTATGAAGGTTACTTAAACGATATAAAACTTCTGCTTCACGGTTGAATAAATTCTGAGCTATCTTTATAACTGCTGGATTAGTACTTTGCGGTCTTAGATGCTTGACGACGCACTTTGGCTTGGGATTAGTTGGTATATCCAGGTCTTCAGCGAGATAGGTTTCACCAAACCCACCGCTCCCCAAGAGTCTGATGATTTTATAGCGACTGCGGAGAATAGCCCCTATCTGCATCTGAATTTTCCCGAAACGGATAGATGCTGTTATTGTGTCAGATTTATGTTTGTTGGGCAAGAAGTAGGGAATAGAGGATAAGTAGCTAGCAGTCTAGGGTATGACCCCTCGCATTAAGTTTTTCGTTATCCCACAGTATTGTCGGGGCACAATATATGATACTGTTAGCAAATAGAGGGCAAGACCCCTCGTTGTCCCGTAGACCGCCCCAGGGTGTAACCCTGAGGCTAATAGAAACTAAGCCTGCTGAAAGCAGGCTTTGTGGTTATTAGATGTTTAAATGCTTTTATTCCCAAACTATCTTTAAATCTAATATAAAACCTGGTAATATATCCTCTCCCAATAATTGCATGGGATATTCTAATACTTCTGTTGGTTTTCCTAAGCGATATATTTCAACTTGACGTAATTTTCGATTGATTAACCAACCCAACTTCACCTTATTACTCATATATTCCTACATTTTTGTTTGAGTTTCCTTCAAGCTGTCGGTCGGTGACATTAACTCTAAAACAAAATCGGGTGCGATAAGGGGAAATTTTTCTTGTTGTTCCGCTGTAAGTGTATCCCACCTATCCTTTCTTACCCAGGAGACATCAGGGGAACGATTTGCACCATTTGGGAGTTTGAAACAGGTGGAAGAATCGAATAGTACACCTAGTTTTGCCTGACGATTCCAAATTACAAAATCTGCCCCGATTTCAATGTTACGATTCCCCGTTCCTCCTCCCGTTGGTGATATTATGACGATTTCTCCCTTAATATTGCGTTCAAATTTGACATCAGGATTGTTGCGACAAAGTTGATAAAATTGGTCGTCGGTAAGTTTAATGATGTCGTTAAAGTTGACTGTAATGGCTGTCATAGCAATGACGGTTTGGGAGCTATGGTTACAGCGTAACCTGAAATAGTCGCATTGAGCAGCGATATTCAAATGTAATGCAATACGGCTGTCTTCCGTTGCCAAGGGCATCGCTTACTGAATAAGGGTGCGAAATTTGTTTCTATTTTGATTACCATGATAAAACGATAAACTAGGAAAAATTTCTTGAGGAAGCATTGATGCCACGGACAAATGGGATAAAAAGTGAAACGTCTGCTATTGAATTGCCTTCATCTCCAGACACTGAAGACGCGGCGATAATTAAAGATTCGTCTGAACCTGTAGAGGATACCCAGGATATTGACGATATCTTAAACTCACTAAAAGCCTTACTAAGTACGGTAGAAAAGCTCCAAAAAGTTCGACAGGAAGTGGGCGATATCAAACCTTTAATCGAGCGAATGCTTGATGGGGAATTAGTTGGAGGGGAAGAACTTGAACAACTTAAGGCAGGTGTGAACGGTATGAATCGCCTTGTTCGTGCTTATAGCGACCATCACGCAGCGCTCTTCAAAGCACAGCCTGCTAGAAAACTGCTAGACCAAGTGCTGAAAGAGGGACATGCTGTGTAGAAGTAAATACAGGTAAACTCAGGAGATTGTTCTTTTTGACGTAATGATACGGAACTATAGCAACGGATAGGCAGCTTAAGACACTGATTAACTCCCACAAGACGCGGGCGATTCCCGCTCGCGCTCGCGCTCGCGAATCGCGTTCCTTGTCCTAACAGCTTTGCCTACAGCTATATCTCTACGGTGTATTGATTTTTAATGATGAGGTTGTCAATCACAACCTTATTTTTTTGTGTTAACAATGCGCTTTCCTATATGACGGGTTTTCCCCATCGCTTAATGTACAACCGGAGGTACAATCGCCCGCCAATAATGCGAATCGCAATTTACCCAGATGACGATATCAACTACACCTGGAACTTGGGCGATCGCTTGAAGATAAGAGATATTCAGTAATCAAGCGTCAATATGTACATCTAAATCTATACCTAATACTTGTTCAATTCGACGTAAGGTTTCAATCGGCAAAGCCTTTGTCTCTTCGGACTCAATTTTGTACCAATTTACAGCAGTCATGGGAATCTGTCGGCATATCTGGGCAAGCGAGCGTCTATCCGAAAGCCGTGCCTCTTTTATCTTTTTCCCTAAACCAGGTACTTTTGTATCTGTAATTTTTCGTACTATCATTTGCTCGACTTAATGGTTGAGGCTTCTTATTTAACTATAAGCTGTTGGTTTATCTTTTTGCATTAACCAATAATTAACGGTTTATAAACTCATAATTAATGGTTTACAATAAGGTGTTTATTGTCAGGTGTTAAATCATGAACGGGAATCAAGCAACGCTGGATAATATATCGATTGAGGTCGCTAGCTCGAATGAGCTTTCATACGATGAGCTTATAGAACGCGAACATCTCGAACGACTTGTAGAACGTGCGTTTTACGAGGCAGGTCGTGCGCTATATAAGTTACGGAAGCATAAGTTGTACAGAAATACACACAAAACTTTTGAGGAATACTGCCTTTCGAGGTTTGCCTTTACGAGGCGTAATGTTAATTACCTAATCGCTGGCTCCATAGTCGTAGATAACCTCAAGGACACAAATGATGCCCAAATAGAAGTTACAGAATTTTTGGGAACAAATTGTTCCCAAATTTTGCCGACCAATGAATGTCAAGTTAGACCTTTGACTCAACTTGAACCCTCTGAACAACGGCAATGCTGGCGTCAAGCGGTAGAAGCAGCCGGTAATAAAGTCCCATCTGGACGCCAAGTTAAAGACATAGTGGACAAGATTCGCGAACGAACCAAGCTACCAAACCCTCACCGAAAAGGAGAAATATGCACTTTGATTCCAAAGGATAATCCAGAGTTACGTGGTACTCGTGGATGCTGGGGTGCTATTACCTGTGTGGGCGAATACTCTTGCACAATCGAAACCTGGGAGGCAGAATACACGGTTAAAATCGAGCATCTATCATCGCTAGAATTATCAGATAATAACAGTAAATTTATGCTCGAATTACTTGGGCGGATGCGGCGCCTGTACAAGTTATCAGAACGGGATGCTGTAGTTGATAACTTGCTTGCTTTTTTTGGTAAACAACCGTTACCATATCTCACGCCCATACAAGAGCAAATACTAGCAATTATTGAGAGGAATTATGGAATCGGAGAATTTGAACAGTGATTTATCTATTTCTATTGAAGATTTAGCGGTAGCATCCAAGTTACATCTTCGGTTACGACGCCTATCTGAGGTTAACAATATGGAAGAAGTCGCGGTTGAAATGTTTGAATTTTTCGCGCATTTACCAAGCCCGCATTTAACACCCATACAAGAAAACCTTTTTTCGATGATTGAGCAAGAGTATGGGATTGAGTGAATTAAAGAGGCATCTGAAAACTGCGGAACGATGTTTCAAAAAAAATAGTAAGCACTTATTCATGCGCTAACTCTTTACCATATAAAAATCATCTAGTCAAAAAAATAGGAAGATTTTGTAATAAAAAGTAATGAAATTAAGTAAGAAGTAAATAAGAAATGAGAAATACAAAAAGTTGTGTAATGGTTGTGGGGGTGGGATTGTAGATGGTGATAACGCGCAGGAAATTTGCTCAACACTGGCTTAAAAGCGAGAAGGCACTCCAAGCAATAATACGTGCAGCACAGTGCAACCAAGAATCTCGGATTTTAGAAATCGGTCCCGGAACTGGCATTTTGACTCGTCAATTACTACCATTAGTAAAATCTGTAGTTGCGGTTGAAATTGACCGCGACTTGTGCGAGTTATTAGCTAAGGCGTTGGGAAAGAAAGAGAATTTTCTATTACTGCAAGGGGACTTTTTGGAAGTGGATTTACCTACACTTTTAAGTCCGTTTCCAGCCTTTCAAAATCCGAATCAAGTAGTGGCGAATATTCCGTATAATATTACTGGTCCAATTATTGAAAAGTTGTTAGGGACAATCAGCAATCCGAATCCACAACCCTATAATTCGATAGTACTTTTAATACAGAAAGAAGTCGCAGATCGAATTGTTGCTAACTCTGGTTCGAGAACATTCGGAGCATTATCGGTACGAGTACAATATTTAGCTAAGTGCGAATATATTTGTACAGTTCCCGCTGCTTCGTTTCAACCAGCGCCAAAAGTTGATTCGGCAGTGGTAAGATTGACTCCGCATATCCCATCCGCATCCGTTGTTGCAAATGACCCCATTTTTCTCGAAATGTTAGTAAAATTAGGTTTCCAAGCCAAGCGCAAGATGCTACGCAACAACTTACAATCTGTTGTAGAACGCGCGAGCTTAATCTCCATTCTCACTCAATTAGACATTAATCCCGAATCTCGCGCTGAAGACTTGAACGTGATGCAATGGGTAAAATTAAGTAATGAACTGCAAGTTGAGAGTTAGGAGTTAGGAGTTAGAAGTTAGAAGTTAGAAGTTAACATTTATTTTTCTCCCCATCTCCCCCTTCTCCCCTTCCCCCTTTCCCCATCTTAAAAATAATGCGTAATTACAGCCTTACCGCTCCCGCTAAAATTAACTTATATTTAGAAATAATCTCAGACCGTCCCGATGGGTATCATGAATTAGCGATGGTTATGCAAAGTATCGACCTCGCTGATAAAATTGATATCGTTGCAAGTGAGAATGAGTTTATTCGCGTTCGCTGCGATAACCCCAATGTCCCCAACGATAAGACGAATCTTGCCTATCGTGCAGCTGAGTTAATGGCAACAAGATTTCCGGACGCAAGTGCAAATTATGGTGGAGTCGATATCACCATCCACAAACATATTCCCATTGCAGCAGGTTTAGCAGGTGGTTCCACAAATGCAGCTGCTGTGTTGGTAGGAATCAACTTACTATGGAAACTTGGACTTACTCAATCAGAAATTGAAGAACTTGGAGCTTCCCTCGGTTCTGATGTACCATTTTGTGTAGCAGGTGGAACAACTCTTGCAACCGGAAGAGGCGAACAACTCGCAGTGTTACCTTCTTTAGATAACATATATATAGTATTGGGAAAACATCGCAGTCTCGCAGTATCCACACCTTGGGCTTATAAAACTTATCGCGAACAATTTGGGGATACCTATATTCAAGACAAGGATAGTTTAGCAGCACGCGCAAATGCAGTCCACTCCGCAGCAATGGTAAAGGCAATCCTTAGCAAAGATGTGAAAGAAATTTCTCAGCATATGCATAACGATTTGGAGAAAGTCGTATTACCTGAATATCCTCAGGTATCTCAGTTGCGCGAAGTATTTGCTTCTTCAGGTACGCTAGGAACTATGATGTCAGGTTCCGGTCCCTCTGTATTTACTATATGCGAATCTCTTGAACAAGCACAAACAGTTAAACTGAAAATACGCTCTAGCATTCCCGACCCAGATTTAGAATTGTTTACAGGGCAGTTTATATCGCATGGAATTCAAGTAGCATCTTAAAACGCTCTTATTATATGTTCATGGTTATATAGCCATAGACATATAAATTTAATAATTATAAGTAACTCAACATAAACATTCTTAAGATTTAATTATGAACGAACAAAATCAAACCCCGACCCCAACTCAAGTTGCACCAACACCATTTCGCTGTCTGACCGGGGCGACAATTTCCGGAGGGTTGGGATTCTTGATGTACAATTTGATGATCGCGATCGCAACCAGTTTTGCAAACAAACCCATCCACTCAGATAATCAGATGGTAGTTAATATTTCCTCCGCAGTGCGAACATTGGTTGTGGGAGTTGTCGCTTTGGGAATGGGAATATTTGGATTGGTTGCCATAGGGTTGTTTGCTTTGATGGTGCAGTTATTAATTCAAGGTTCAAAAAAAGGGCAATCGGAGAGTAATTAGACGTTCGTTTATTCCAACCCAAACAACTACTCAATCAATTAGAAGTAGAAGAAAGCAATTCTCAACCTCGGTTAAGGGTTACAATACCCTTGGCAACTACTGAAAGTGGTATCACTCCCGGTTGTGATGTAGCTCGCATGTAGGAGCGCTACTCAAAAATTTAACCTTGACGAAGCGCTCCTTTATACTTTTTCTCCTTCATACGGACGCGATCGCCGTTTGGTACAACCGTCATACTTACTTAAGCGCTTCTAGAGCGGACACCTTTTGAAAGAACACCCAAAGCAGCAACTGTTAAGATACTCAAAACAGTAGAAGATTCGTAAATAGGAGTTGGGTTGAGAGTAGCAACATAAACACCTTGCGAACCGTCAGTAAATTGTGCAAGGAAAGCAAGTTGATTACGACTAAGACCTTCACGTCCAAGAGTTGCTGAAGTAAAAGAGAAAGGTCTAAGAGTTTTGCCATCTAAAGTATCATTTATATCAATTACTTTGGAGAGGGAACCACCAAGTGTAGTGTATATACCTGCTTGAGAATTGCTTCCATAGCCGATAAAAGCTACGTTGCCACTATCAATAGCAGGGGCAGTAAACATGAAACGAGAAAAATTCCCCGCACCATCAGGAATTGGTGTATTGAGGTCTGCGATTAATGCTAAAGAACCGCCATCTTGAAGGTAGATACCTTCTTCAACCCGTCCTTGTAAAGTAGTCCTACCGCCTTTTAACGCTACACTCTTATTATTGAGCGTGACAGGAATCTCCGTTTCAGTACTTTGCATTACCGTTATGATGTTCGCTCTAGCACAGCCCGATCCCACTTGCTAAGGTTTGCAGCTGCAAGGTAAGTGCTTTGCAAAAAAGTAAGTAATAACTCGTCCGGTGACTTTGCTGTTCGCACTGCATCATAAGGCAGTACAAATTCCCCTAAGTCATTACTATAACTCGCTTCTTTTGGCTCAATCGAATACTCCTTAAAACCTTCTGGTACTGGATAAGCATAGGCATAGAAAACAGGTTCTACACCATCACTACCTGGCCAGAAACCACAGCTACTTACTTCGTGGGAGTATGCCTCTCGCGTTACCCAATCTGCCATATTCGGAATTCCACCTGGATGTTGGGGTGCTGGTTGCCCAGAGAAACGGGTAACGGCTAAGTCAAAGCTGCCCCAGAAAAAATGAACTGGGCTTACCTTACCGATAAATCGGGAGCGAAACTCTGTAAGTACGCGGTTTGCCTGTACCAAAATACAAAAGAACCGCTGTGCGTATTCTGGATCGTAAGTTGCGTGCTTATAATCCTGCTCGAAGGGAATTGGATCTGCCACTTCAATCGGTATAGTCCAGATGTTAACTTCTATGCCAAGCGATCCCAATGCAGCCATTGTTTCTTGGTAAAAGTCAGCTACAGACTGCGATCGCAAATCTTGTGTTTTAGTATTGCCATCACTAGTGTTGATAACAAGTTTGTGGTCAACAAAGTCGAAGTTGATTTCAAAAGTTTTAGAACCGTATGGAATAACTGATGTTGTCAGCCCGCGAACCGTCACGTACAATGGCACATGCCACCAGTGGTTTAAGAATGGACTTTGCACAAGTCGAATTTTTCCAATAATTTGAGTCCACATATGGAGTGTTGCATACGTGTCCTTCCATTTGTCAAATGGCAAACTTGGCCAAACTTCAACCGCATTACCATTAACATTATGTGGTTCAGTCATTCAAATAACTCCACTTTTAAGTCCTGGTAAATTTACTAATACCATATATTGAGTAGGGATTACTGGAGGGTGATGGAATGCTGTACGCCAGACCTCACTTTCAAATCTGGTTAATTCTCGATCGCTTTGTAAATCTCGACGAAGCTCGCACTCTTGCGGCGAATTGATAAGCCAGCGCTGTATGCTATCGCACATGAGCGTGAAAGCAGTTAGGGCGATAGCTTCGCTAACCCCTTTTAGGGGTATCGCACGACTATAAAAAGGATAGTTCAAGCTTTGTGCCTGTTTACTTTTGAAAGTAACCAGGTACATGAGAGCAATAATAATGCATATACAGAGTTTGGTTCGGGGATAGAAGCATTACTATCTGTAGTGGGTGGGTATTGGAACGTCTCAAAGAGTGAAGTTGCGGTGGCGGTTGACAATCCCTCAATTTCTGCTACCACTTGCTCTAGCTCAGAATCGCTGTTGGCATCTCGAAGTCTTTCATAATTGCGAAATGCTAGTTCGCGCCATTGGGCAACGATTTGAAACCTTTGCAAATCATCTTCTGTACCTGGTAAATCTCCATCATCATTTTCATTTTTTTTTGCCTTTTAATGTATCCCCTTGCGACCTTAGTTTACAAGAAATTATTTAAAATAGTGCAATTAACTAAGGCATTATCTGTGCTTTCTTTAGGGAAGCTGCTAGCAGTTAGGGCAACGTCAAGGCGATCGCTTCGTAACCATCACATCGCAAAGAAAAAAGTTACCTGACAGTTAGGGCAGCATGTAAAGGGAGCGATCGCTATCATTTAACTAGCAATTTTTTGATACAGTGATAGTTACCTTTCGCATAGTCAAATATATTCTAATATCAACTATCTACTCAGTTTAAGTCAGTACTACACCGGGCAGCTAATCCTACACTTTGCAGGTTTCGCTGTAAATCCCGGTACATTAACTAACCTTGGCTGAACTACGCAACCCGTTATCCCCTGGCTAAAAGCATTAGGGAATTCTTTTACTAGGATGTTGTAACTTCCATTTACATCCGCATTGATTAAACCGGAATTTGACCTGTACAAACCCCGTTTTATTCTACGACCTGAAGGGTTCCAATTTTCAGGTTTACTCCCATAAGTAGGGATAGTATCCCGGTCGAGAAAACTTGCTTTGCTCGTGTAGGATTCTTCTCTGGTAAAGACTTTTATCCCTTTGAGCGCACCTTTGTAAATCAACATATCCACAAATTTTTTATGTGGAATCTGAGCAAATTTTTGGTTGTTGACTTTGCCAATATTACAATCGCGCTTCCAATCAGGATTCAAGCCAATAACTAAAGTACTGATTCCTTCGCTCACCAAGGTTTTAATGATTAAACTTGATGCTCTATGCAAGTAAGAATCAATCCTGTGGTTGCGACGACGAGTCAGCAATTCCATTTCCTTAGTCAAGTCTTGTCCGTGCAACTTTTTATTTGTACTGCGTAGCCTTGAAATAGTTTTATTGAAACGGTTGTTGATAGATTTAACAGCTCTGCCATTAATAAGAATTGGCTGGAAACCGAGCTTATTTGTAGTTACAGTTGCTAAATTATTAACACCTAAATCTATCGCTGCTACCAGGTCGGTTACAAGCGGCTTAACATCTTCTACCGTGTAGACTACTTCGATTACATAACAGCCGGTCGCGGGTACAATTCGTACACAATCATAATTAAGTGCATGTTTTGTCGGAATACGTATATCTGTGCTTGATAAATGAATTATCCCATCCTTTTTTGCACCTTTATAAGCTCTCGTGCTAGGGTACTCAACCTTGTAACGTCCGTTTCTAGGCTTATAATCTGGAGGCTTAGGTCTACCCGTAAACAATGATTTTGAAAGTTTCCACTCCTTTAATCCAGCAAAGAATCCTGACCATTCCGCATTTACCGACTTCATTACCTGTTGAGACAGAAAAGCTGGTAGTGTATGGTAACACTCGTAATTTTTCATTAGGGCATCGATGTTTTGGTGTAATTCGGTTTTGCCAAACTTAATTACACCATGTCCATAAATCCATGACTGACGTTGCAGGAAAAGCCCTTGGTTGCGAATTATATTAGAATTACGACATAGGCTGTCACAGTCAGCCCAATTTGGGTGCAATTTATTAATTACATGTTTTTCGACTAGTTGCATTCCTCCCACCTCGGAATTACTATATTGCTAGTTAACCAGCAGTTGCGACAAAAGTCAATATGACATTTGATAAAAATAATAAACATCGTGCCCACCCTATGGGCACTGTTCCACTTGACCGGGAAGCGATCGCGTTCAAGGGAAGGATAGGGCAAAAGGAAAAACTCAAAACCGTGCCTAATTGGCAGGAACGGTTTAGAGATTTTGTCGATGAATTAATTCAAGAATTGACTATAGACGATTAGCTTAGACTATAAAATAAATGAAGTTTTATCATACTTTGTCGATGGCTTTTCATCTCTATGTCCCAGGTATCGCTCCCCCAATCGCTCCATCTAGACCTACCCCTCACCGCTCTTGCGCCCATGCAGGATGTGACAAACCTCTGGTTCATGAAGGTCATTGCCCACTACGGCAGTCCTGACTATTTCTTCACCGAATATTTCCGCGTGAATGAGACCTCACGGCTCAATCGTAGCATTCTAGCAGCAATCACCGAAAACGACACGGGTCGCCCCGTTTTTGCTCAAATGATTGGCGAAAGCATTCCAGACTTAGTAAG
>QQTW01002679.1_pt1 | contig 13023 bp, 10 predicted proteins | sample 1904831 | NCBI WGS metagenome assembly QQTW01 (sample SAMN09435610, study PRJNA476489) | Subsurface metagenome, whole genome shotgun sequencing project. | reverse complement strand
GTGGCATGGTGCAGCAGAATATAAATAAGATAAGGGGTTTGCGAATTGTGCATATCCAAAACTCACCTTGGACAGCTCGTCCACCTCGTTCTTGCCCTGCAGCAGCGGCTCCTTGAGCAGCAGCTCGCCGAAGATGCAGCCCAGGCTCCACATGTCGATCGCCTCGTCGTAGCGGTCCGTGCCGAGCAGCAGCTCCGGCGCGCGGTACCACAGCGTCACGACCAGCTGCGTCAGGTTCGCCGGCGGAGGGTCGCCGAAGTGGCGCGCCATGCCGAAGTCGGCGAGTTTGATCTCGCCCCGGTTGTTCATCAGGATCTGGATGGAGGTTAGATGGGGAGATGGGATAGGGGTTGGAAAGAGACCTACGTTCGATGTCTTGAGATCTCGCTTTTCCACACACATGTTAGTATCTTGACCTCTTTATTGACCAGAACGATGGAGGAGTACGTACGTGGAGGATCCAGTGATCGTGTAGAAACTCCACCGCGGATGTGAGTTGCAATAGCAGGGTTTTGATCTCAGACGGTAAGAACGGCTCCGCCATATCCTCCTGCAGCGTCTTGAGGTCGTGCTCGAGGAACTCCATGACTAGAAACACACTGCAATGGAATTCAATATGTTAGCACAGCATCCGTGTCATCCCATTTCCCATTGCGCCCCTTCATCTCCCTCTCATCCATCCTCCCACACAAGACTCAAAAAGCAACATACTCACTCAACCCATCTCCAACTACGACCTCCCTCAGCTCGACAACATGCCGATGCCGCCTCGCCTCGGCCAGCGTCTGGATCTCCCGCAGCGCCGTCACGGGGAACCCGTCCGCCGCATTCTCCGCCATCTTCAGCTTCTTCAGCGCCACCACCTCCCCCGTTGCCGTCTCCCGCGCCCGCGACACCCACCCGTACGACCCCTCCTCGATATGGTTCAGTCGCTCAAAGTTGTCGACATGTCGGCACGGTCCCCATTCCGGGCCCATGAAGCGCAGCAGCTGGCGGGGTGCCGGTGTCGCGGCGTCATTGTCGGAGGAGGTGAGGCGGGAGGGCGAGGTCTTGCGGCGCTTTGCGGGCCGGGCGTGAGGATCATCTGCGCCGGGCTCGATTGAGGTGTCTTGAGGGCCTTGTGAAGCGGTGCTTGCGGCATCGTCGTTTTGTTTCTGGCGTTGTGCGGCTTCTTCGAGCTTCCGCTGCTTCTCGGCTTTGGCCCGTCTCTTCTCCTCCTTTTCGCGCTTACGTTGCGCTTCGGCGGCTGCGTCTTCCTCCGAGTCGGCCCATCGTGATTTCGGTGGGCCGGTCATGTTCAGACGGGATTGATGGTTATTGGGTCCAGAGTGGTTGTACTCCGTACCTTGCTTTGGATGCTGGGTGGTGGTGGGAACTTTGTGGACAGAGCTTCCGGAGCGCAACCTTAACTCCGCTTATCCCCGGCCAAATGTATCTACCTCAACTGAAACAACTTGCAAATATACCAATTGCTTCCACCATATTTCACTACGTTGTAGCCAGTAAGTGCGAAGGTCTCATGAGCAGAAGAGAGAGCTAATAGTTTCGAAAGAGTAGATCTATGCTGGGTGGGATTCCATAGTAAAGCCCCATCACTCGAACCTCCGAGCAGCTCTTCGATCCGCGATACCCAACAGCTTAGAAATGAGCATCACGAAACCCTATACACTAAGCCGCTTAATGCGCTCGAAGATACCGTGCGCAGCTTCAACACAATTCTCACATCTCCCCGGCCGAAGATGGGCAACGTCCACCCAGCGCCAATGGTCCACGCCTCTGGCAAAACATCTTGCCGACGCCATCGCCGTACGTTAACCAAGTCCACCACATCCCCAATCCACAGCTGATCCACGATTCCACAGACGACAGGCCCCATCTCTCTCGCGGCATACATGCGCCAATGCTTGACCGCGCCCGAAGGCGGCTACTACACGTCTGCACGCGAGGGCCGGGACCAGTTCGGCGCAAAGGGCGACTTCGTCACGTCCCCGGAGATATCGCAGATCTTCGGCGAGCTCGTGGGGATCTGGGTCGTGGCGGAATGGATGGCGCAAGGGCGGAAGAGCTCCGGCGTGCAGTTGATTGAGGTTGGGCCGGGCAGGGGCACGTTGATGGACGATATGTTGCGCGTAAGTAGGCTACGTCTGCTGCAATTATTACAAGGAGTGAATCGCTGATGTTGCGTGGACGCTCGCAGACGGTCCGCAATTTCGGACCCTTGGCTACCGCCATCGATACGGTGTTTCTGGTCGAGGCGAGTCCGGCTCTGCGGGAGGCGCAGCGTACGCTTCTCTGTGGGGACGCACCCATGGAGGAGATTGATATTGGTTACAGAAGCACGAGCAGACACTTGCCAGGGACGAAGGTCATTTGGTGCGAGGACGTCCGTTTGGTGCCCCAAGGTATTACTACATGCTTTCCCATACATTTCTTGCCCTGACGAGGCTACAGACGCCGATGCGACGCCGTTCATCATCGCCCATGAGTTCTTCGATGCGCTTCCCATACATGCATTTCAGGCCGAGACCTCGACTGAGGCTCCATCGCATCCTACGACGCTCTCGAAAATATCCCCTTCCTCCACAACTCCAAAAAGTAATCAGTGGCGCGAAATGCTCGTATCGCCCACTCCTCCCTCAACTTCATCCAACATCTCCAAGCCGTCACCCCTATCCGATGACAGCCCACCTCCTGAGTTCATGCTTACGCTTTCCAAAGGCGCCACTCCGCACAGTCTATATCTGCCACGAACCTCTGCGCGATATGAAGCACTCAAATCCATTCCAGGTGCCGTGATCGAGGTATCGCCCGAAGCCCTGGCTCACGCTGCTGACTTCGCCGCGCGCATCGGAGGAGCCTCTCCTTCTCCCGCTCTGAAGTCTTCTCGCCAAAAGCAAACCGTGCCAAAGACACACCCTTCTGGCGCCGCTTTGATCATCGACTACGGCCCCTCGGACACTGTTCCGAATAACACTCTTCGAGGGATTCAGTCCCATCGGAGGGTATCGCCGTTCTCGTCTCCTGGTCTGGTCGACCTCTCTGCTGATGTCGACTTTCTTGCCCTGGCCGAGGCCGCGATGGCTGCGAGCCCGGGCATAGAAGTGCATGGACCGGTCGAGCAGGCGTTTTTCCTTTCATCGATGGGGATACAGAACCGCGCCGAGAATCTGATTAAGAAGGCGAACGGAGAGGACGAGAGGAGCAGGATTGAAAGTGGGTGGAAGAGGTTGGTGGAACGAGGTCCAGGAGGCATGGGCAAGATGTACAAGGCAATGGCCATCGTACCACATCTGCCGGAGGCGGATCAGCTCAAGAAGAGGCGGCCAGTCGGATTTGGTGGAGATCTTGTTTGATGGTCCTCACTCGCTACAGAATGAACATCTTATGATGTCGCCCCAGGATTCATGGCAGCCGCGAGCCGCTGGTAATCCTTCAACAAGTCGTCCACCTCGCTGATCTTCAGTTCCCGCGCATCTCTGACCTCCAAAAACCGCTTAATTGGTGGCCCAGGCCTGCACTCATCTTGAGCGCTGGGCGATCCGGCTCTCCCAGTCATCTCAGGTTCCAGCGCTGGAGATTTCTCCGGTGGCGTGCTCGTTGTGCTCCGGCCGAAGCGGGGCATGATGCTGATGTTCGCAAAGCGATTCAGTGGGTTCAACGTATTTCCCAGATTGCGCATGGACTCGACTGCGCTATTAGCGCCAGCCGTTGGCGCAGACGTCGGCGGCAGGGGCGGAATCGGATGTGCGCTTTGTTCGTTCCGCTCATGGGCAAAAGCAACGCGCCTCCCGCTGCCGGTGCTGTGAGAGCTGTCCACGCTCCGCTCGCGTATCGGCTTTCTCCCTCCGATGAGCTCAAGCAGCTTACTTTCAGCCTTGAGATCGGCTTCGCCATGACTTGGACCGGTAACGCTGGCGTCATCTTCTGCTGGAGGCGGCGTTGAGACGAGTTTTCGAGCGTCTTCCAGGGTCTTGGGCAGGAGCGCTTCGTGGGCTCCTTCGTGGCCGCTTTTCGCCTGCTGTTCTTTCAGCCGCCCAAACATGAAGCGGAAGCTATTTTCAAGGGTGTTGTTGATCGAGTCGAAGGCTTGGTCGGCGCTGCCTAGAATGTCGTCTCTGACGGCTTCGAGCCGGTTAGTCTGTGACTGTATCAGATGGCTGAAACGTCTCTGATGGGATGGTCGAGACGCTGGAGGAGTGAGTCCAGTCGTTCTGTTGCCGTCTGTACTCGATCCAATGGACTCTGTTGAAGTTGATGATCTAAGGGATCCTCCAGGTAGCGCATCGTGACTCAAACCAGCTTTCTTGTAGTGCACGGCAGAATCCGCCGGCCGTTCCTTTACAATGCTGGACCTTTTCCTGCCCAAATTAGAAGCTTCGTCCGCTCTCAGCGATGACAGATCCACGGTCTCCAGAAAAGCGATTGCGGCCTCCAAGTTCACCAGACAATAAGCCGCTTCGCCGTCTATCTTCGAAGCCGAACGAAATCGCTGGATGAACTTTAGATGGCTAACCACGTTCATCTCTTCGGCAGAAGAAGTGATAAGGGCGTAGATCAATGTGGGAAGGATTTCGTCTGCTGATGATGAGGACGGGAAGACACGGGACAAGGTCTCCACAATGCTCTTATGAGCCGCTGCCAGATGGTGCAATTTCCCCAGAGGATACTTCTCGTCATCCATCTCTTTCAAGTTCGCCCTGGCGCCACCGAGCCAATCTCGGAGTTGCTCCTCCTTCTCTATCAGGACGTGACGAGCTTTCTCATCCACGCTATCCGCGCTGATATGGAGTTCCTTCAGCCCGATTCCAACCAAAGATAATGCAGCAGCGCGGGACCGCAACTTTTCGTCGAGCTGCTCGTCGTCCGTACTTCGGTGTCTCCATATTCGGTCGTATACTTTCTCGCATACAACTTGCTCGACCGCCTCCTCCAAAGCAACTCGCTTGTGTTCCAGTAGGCGTCGGGCTTTCTTTCTTGTGGCAATCTCGCTGGTAGTCAGCATCTGTTGCTCTCCTGGTACCTCCGACGAGTTGTCCTTCGCGCTTGTCCCAGCAGCGGTCCCAAGTCTGCCTTTCTGTCCTGAAGATGTCTTGGACGAAGCCGATGGAGTAGGAGATGATTCCCTAGATAGCCGCGAAGAGAGCGCAGCAATGTGGGCGGCTATGTGCGATTCGGCTCTTGTATAGAAAGTTTGAAACATGTCTGAGAGCGTATCTGCGGACAGCGGTGTCGGATGAACCTTGGCGGACAACGAGTCGAGGAAGCTGTTATGGCGTCAGACTTTGTGTATAGACGAGCATCTAGGCTATCCATACCGCTCAGTTAGGCTCCTTATCTCGATTGGGAGCTCTTCGTATGCATTTGAGGCCCTTCCGCCTGGAGCACCCAGCGCTTCGTTGCTGGTATCGCTCTGGTTGTCGTCGCCCTTGCCTGCAAACACATCTTGGCTTTCCGTCGTAGGACTGCCATCGTATCTTGCTATCGGGCTTGGCTTTTGTGGAAGTTTTGTGTTGGCTCTGGTAGGAAGTGTATTCGCTCGACTGCGACTGGACTGGCTATCCTGTGTCGATTCAAACCTGGTAAAAGACATTGACTTGTGCATATCCTTCGGACGAGAGGTAACGGGTTCCATGAAGATTGGGTCGCTCGAAAGCAGCGAGATCCAACTCTTAGCACGCACTTATACACAGAAGAATATTTGTTGTAAAGAAGGCCTGCTTACACAGCTGTTAGCTGATGAAGAAGGGTATGTCCCTGCAGTTAAGTGATGCTCAATAAATGCACATCAGGGGAGGGTTTCGATATACGGTAATACACACCAAGCTGGGGTCAGGCAGTCGTGTGATAATGTAACAATGTGGAGGCCTGTTGGATTCAGGCAGGCTCGCTGCCGTTGATGCCTTGAATCCTACAACCGTGAAGTTGGCCTCTTGACAGCAAGCAAATGCAGACGTGTTGAAAGCAACGCGTAGATATGCACCTTTATCTTATCTTATCCGGGATCACGATCGGCGCTTGTCGTCATGGCATCGACATCTCCATATCACGTGGAGAGACTTGACGCGTGCCACTGCGCTCTTCTTGTTGCTTCAACTCCAACAACAAGAGTCATATACGGCCTCCCTTGGTCTTCCTCAGCCTGCCATCTTGTGTTATGAAGTTCTTGCTGCACTATGCCTGGTGATAGTTCATTTCGACCCTTCTCTACTCCTTTGACTCGCCTCGCAGTCGGCTTTTCCATTATTACGCTCACTCTCACTCTGTGGTTCAATCTCCGTCCCACTTCCGTTCTCATTTCTAGCGACGATGAAAGGGGCCAGAGCTTCTTACCGATCCCGTTCCCACCCATAAATCCATCAGGAGGACAACGCGGGTCTCGGACAGCTAGAGACCAGCCGTTGGACTTTGTGAGTATCGCCAGATATGTTTACGTATAGCTCTGACTCGTCTGGCTCAGCGTCTGACACACATCTTTCACCACGGAACTTACTTACATCCGCACCTTCACAAACGGCTGAATGTCACTCCAGACGTCACAGTACGGCTCTCCTCAGACTCCATCTCCGATAATGAGGAGGCCCTATCTCTTCGTGTCCGAAGCGCCCCTCTTGCCATCCAGCGTCTTGCGGACCGAAACCCTTCGACAATCAATACTCTGCTTGATGCCGGACGAGGTGGCCACCCGGTAGCTCTTTCGGTATCTGACTGGACGATCGACGAGATCCCTGGACCTAATGTCACCGACAAAGAGACCGTTCTCAGCTTTGCGAGGATGGCGTCGAACGCATACGAGCTTGAGCCTGGGAAAGGTGGTTGGGAGGAGGTATGCTTACCAGGACATGTTGGATGCACTGAGATGAGCTAAAAACTCTCCTTAGGTCGGTGGCGGGTTCAACTATACGGAGAACTTCGGCTGGGAGAGTGATGGGTTGCGAGGTCACATCTTTGCTGATACCGAGAATTCCACAGTCGTCATCGGAATGAAGGGAACATGTAGGAACATATTCCCGTGCTGCGTAACTGCAAGCTGACTTGGGTCTAGCACCAGCTGTGTTCGACGGTTCAGACACCACTACGAATGACAAGGAGAATGACAACCTATTCTTCGGCTGCTGCTGCGGACAAGGAGGCCAGTATCTGTGGCGGCAGGTCTGCGACTGCAAGACGTCAACCTACACCTGCAACTCCACCTGTCTCGTTGAAGCACTCAAGAAGAAGAACCGCTATTACTACGCCGCTCAAGACCTTTACCACAACGTCACCGCAATCTACCCGGACGCCGACATCTGGCTGGCGGGTCACTCGCTCGGCGGTTCGGTCAGCAGCTTGTTGGCCCTCACATACGGGCTCCCCGTCGTGACGTTCGAAGCGCCGGGTGAAGCGCTCGCCGCCGCCCGCTTGGGCCTGCCCACGCCGCCAGAGTACCATGCAGGCTCGCATCAGGCTCGGGCCTATACCGGCGGGCACCACTTTGGACACACAGCAGATCCCATATTCATGGGCACATGTAACAGCGCTAGCTCATTCTGTACGCTGGCAGGGTACTCATTGCAGACTGCTTGCCACACAGGCAAATCCTGCGTGTACGACACCGTTGCAGATCTGGGCTGGAGAACTGCTATCGGGACCCACAGCATCAAGCGCGTCATAGCCGATGTGATTACAAAGTACGATCAGCCGCCGAAATGTGAAGCTGATCCGGAGTGTGTGGACTGCTACAACTGGAAGTTCTTCGAGAGCAACGGCTCCGAGACCACCACAACATCCACCACGTCGACTACTTCGTCTGTCCGTACGCGAACGTCGACTTGTAAAACTCCGGGTTGGTGGGGCTGTCTGGACGAATCGACTACAGCCCCGGGGTCTACAACAACAACGACAACAGTCACAACGACTCTCTCCACTAGCACGACTAGTACCTGCAAAACAGTACGTTTCTTAGCATTTTCTTCTCTTGATTGAAAGCTCACAACCTCGCAGCCCGGCTGGTTTGGATGCAAGGATCCCACCACTACAACCACCGTAACAAGTTCGCCCACGCAGACCATTCACCCTGCACCAACACTCACGTCCACCTCTCCACCTACATCTGTCGTCTCCCCGTCGCCTCCTCTTGATTCACTGTCCTCTACTACCTCTCCATCCACGCAGCCAACCAGCACTTGCACGTCCCCTGAGTGGTTCGGCCTCATCTGCGGCGACTCATCCACCACAGCCGCACACTCCGCCACGTCTACCCCTCCAGCCACGGCACGATGTGCAACAAGGCGCTGGTACGGTTCTTGCAAGGAATGGGAAAGTGTGAAGGATGAGATGTAGTATGACAATGGTGACTTGAGAATAGAAGTTTTTGCAACGTACAAACATGCAGCGTAGCATTTACATAGGTCTTTTTGGATTACCAGCATATGCGCGAGCAACGGGAGACATCTAAGCTGCACGAAGGAGTTGATATTCGGGGTTGGGTTCGGGGCGCTGGTTCGGGCGGTTGCATGTATGTACAAGAAATTTCGGACGAGTACCAGAAAGCATGGCTTTAGTTCAGTCCCTAGGATAGCCCATGATGACATACTGAATGCACTCTAGGTCATGGTCGGGCCACGTCCGAACCAGTACCACATTACGAATAAGTATGCTCAGAACTAAGGGTTATGGTTGTGTATCGTGGGAGGAAAGAAGTGTTAATGAAGTACTCAATGAAGCCTGGACGCGACCTTCTGATGAAACCCCTGGTCTGGACTCCCTAATCCAAGCCGTCCATGATTAGTCGCCGCGCCAGTTTCTCACCAGCTTTCACATTCCAACAAGCTCTGGCTGGCAACGAAGCTGAACCCGCCAAAGGGATTTGTATCTGATGTATACGAGCAGACCCCGAGCTCGCTCCTAAAGTCTTTCCAAGCAGTACTAGAAACCACCGGGCTGAGAGACAGCTCGGTAAAGTCCTTGGAGAAATTCTCCGCCAGCTCGGGATCGGTGATGACCGGCTTGATCGGGGGATCCAGCTCCCTGCGCTCCAGGGCCTTCCAGTCGATCTTGCGGAAGAAGCGGTGCGCCTTGATCGTCTGCATGTCCTTGGGCATGTTCGCTCCGAGACGTTTGTGCGGCTCTTTGCGCAGCAGTCGTATGAGCAGGTCCTTGGAGTCCGGGCCGAGGAAGTACGGAATTACCAGCTTCTGCTTGAGGATCTTGTCCTTGATCTTGCCGTGGTTATTGCCGGTGAACGGCGGGCTGCCGGTCAGCAGGTCGAATCCGAGGGCGCCGAGGGACCACCAGTCGACTGCCATGCCGTACTCTTTTCCCTGAATTACCTCTGGGGCCATGTACTCTATGGTGCCGAGGATGGATTTGCAAGTGGTGTCGGAGTCGACAGCGACTTTAGAGAGGCCGAAATCAGTCAGTAGGAGATGTCCTTCCGAGTCTAAAAGGCAGTTCTCTGGTTTGAGGTCACGATAGATGACGCCGATGTTCTGGTGCAGATGTTCCAGGGCCAGCACCATTTCCGCCATGTAGAAAGCGGCGACCTCTTCGTTGAACATGCGTTCTATGGCCAGATGATGAAACAGCTCGCCACCTTGGGCGTACTCGAGGATCAGATACAGCTTTTCGTCATCCTGAAAGGCATAGAACAGCTTGACCACAAACGGATGGCGATTCACGCTTTCCAGGATCGCTCGTTCGGTCTTCGTTTGCTCGACGAGCTTCTTGTGCACGACCAAGGATGCCTTGCGAAACTGTTTTTGGGCGTACAGTCGACCAGTAGCTCGTTGCTTCACGAGGAGGACTGTTCCAAAGGTGCCCTTACCCAGGCATGTCAGAGGCTCAAAGTCAACAGCCGCCATCTTGCGCGCCATTGAATCCTGGCGAAGGCCTCCTTCGATAGCACGGAAGCATGGTTTTGGGGCGGCATCCGGACTGACAAAGTCGTGCTCGAGCGGCACTTCGTAGCTATCCATTTCGGTCTTGTCGCCATCGCTTCGCTGCTCAGACATGACACTCGTGGCGCTCGAACCGTGACCCTTGGGGCTACCGAGCGACTTCAGCGAGATGCGTCGATCTTGGCCTGACTCTCCGTTGAGAGCATCTAGCTGGAGTTTCAGAGCGCTGATGCCTCCGCAAGCCGAAGAAGGCCGCAGAGCAGGGCTGCGCCCGAAGCTGGGAAGCCCTTTGATAGCTGGGCCGATCCTAGGCGTGCTTGCTCTGGAGAAGTCGGACTCCTCGCCTCCCGAAGTCACAGGCGTGTGGAAGCCGCGGATAGTTGTCGTCGCAGGTTCTGCAGGCTTCATGGCGCGCTTTCTGCGCTTCTTTCGCTGAGCCTTGGAGCGAACTTGGTCAATACCAAGACCGTTGATCTCAGGGCCATTCTCCGTCGCCAATGGCGCGTCCTTCCCACGCAAAGACTCAAAGCGCGGCGATTTTATCTCGATAGGAGGCGTACCAGTAGTGCTCCTGACCAACGGCAAGGCGCCCTTGATGGACATACGGCCCGTTTTTTCAACGATAGCCTTCAAATCCTCGCAAGCCTGCGGATCGATGTCCATGTCTGCATCGAGTGTGCATGGGGCAAACTCAGTGGAGGCAACATTAAGGCCAGATCCAGGCTCTTGGAGAGAGGCCAGCTTGGTGAGTTCCTCAGAGGGGAATCGCTGCGCACCGCAGCGCTCATCCATGCTGGCATTCAACATGGCGTCGGTGATGATAAGTCAATCTATATGAGGTTTGGGGCAGACAAGAGAACCCCGGTGAGCAGGACGACACTTCAGGTGAAAGTTATTCAGGCGAACTGGCCCTCGAGCGTCAGCCGCGACAATCAAATAGCTGCTCAACGGTCGCTTCTCAATCACCTTCACGTGTTTACCGTCCGCCCGTTCAAGGCGGACCATGCGCCAGTAGCCAGATAATCGACGCAAAGCTCGAGTCTCGCACTGAATGTCCAATCGAGAGTCTTGATCGAGCTACGGTGCCTGCCACCAGTAGGGGGTCACGGCGAGTCTGAAATCCGGTCGTTGAGGCAGAGAGTCCGTTCATAGAGGAGTTTGCTGGTATAATTAAAGTAGATGCTGTGTCGCCAGTAAGGACCTGGCGGGGGTGGGTTTGTAGGTGGGTTTGCTTTGTTGGTTGCAGTCGTGTCGCGATTTGGTACTGGGAAAAGTCAAAGGAGGTGAGACTTCCAAGCTTTGTGAGATTCGCTAAACGTGGAGAATCGGGGTTTGCACCGTTTGCAGCGGCAGATCTCCGCAGATGCCTCAATTAGGCTTAGTGGCCTCCGCTCTGTCAAGATCTGAGTTAGATCGAAATCTTTTTGCGAGGTGCAGCTTCGTTGCTACTTCAAGCTCTTTAGCATACATCGTGCGACTCATCCCATATTCTCTATCATACGAAACGCTACGCGCTTCGGAAATGCGCAAGTCCCGTCAAGTTCGGAGACAGATGTGTGGATCTTCAGCAACAGTCAGAGCACGTCTGAGCTAGATTCACCTTGCGATTCCTCCAGTTCTCCGGTCCATATATGTCCGCTCTAATGAGTAATGCAGTATTCAAGGAGATTGATTGTCTGACCCTTCTGATCAACGGGAAGGAGTGCGAAAACTCTAGTGTATGCAGGTATGAAGTCACTCAAATCCGCATGATATTCGCCCGCCGCATGAGATATAAGAAGACGAAACCGAATAGTTGTGTAGCATGTTGAATCTTCACGGTTGCGAACGGTCTGGTCAATATCGAATGCGGTGGACCTGATGTCTTGCTAGCCGAAGGCGGTGCAAATAGCCACTCCTACCTAGGTATGATCCCACTGATGTGGCTTCGTATGGCAAAAAGTTGCTAGCCGCGGAAAAGTGATGTCGGCTGTCAGTCACTGCAAGTAATAAAAAGCTTTCTTGAAGACTCATCTCGCCACTCACCCAGATGTGATGTCAATCCAGAAACCGCAGAAATGAGGAGGTTCTGATCTCAACGAGATCAATAGGGCCGCTTCCACGCATGGTGGCCATACTCATCCAAGCATTCCACTGACTTCATGCGCCACTCAAACTCGTCGAGTAGCGTTTGGTCTTGTCCTTTGATTTAATGTTGTCCAGGAACAGGTTTAAAAGATCAGTTTCACAACTCTGACGACATGTCAGGCAGTCCGCGGGCGACGCTTGCCACTGGCTTTTTAAACAGATATGGAGATACCGACGGTGGACTATCTTCCTTGTAGCCCTGCGTGAGCAATGAAGTGCGCCAACGGCAAGAAAACCCAACACATGCCCCGGTAGTTCGCTGTTATAGCAGAGCAGGATGCGGGAGCGATGTACTGGTCCGTACACATAGCATCGCCTTGCGATGCAATGCCGAGACGAGAGTCAAATTCAAGGACATTCCCATAGGCTGTTGATAAGGGATGTACTGCCTTATGCCTTTCTTCGATGTTGATGAACAACAGTGTTCGGTCGGATGGTGGCTGTCCTTCCCAACGACAACATTTCCAAGCCCTAGCATGGTTGGTTATGCGGTTTGGGACCTTTCTGGGCCTCTTTCTCAGTCCTGCAACCCGTCATAAGTGATTTACCGTAGCGAGCTCATTTTGGCCAGAGGGCGTAAACATGCATCCTCTCGTAACGCGCGTTCATCTTCTGTTGTGCTTGGCTGGTTTTTCCCGAACCTCAATACTGGCTTCTTCGCTTTTGCCGTTCCATCTTAAGGCGCTCAGGATGCGATTGTTCGATTGTAACAACTCTTATGACATCATGGCTATCATTGGTAGTATAAACCTGCGGCGCGTCCTCAGTATCTTCCATTCCATTGCTTTCTGAGCGAACCCTATCTCCTCATCAGCAAGACCCCTGTGAGAGGGACGAGGACACGTTAGGTCATACCCTTCTGCATGCGTCGTTTCGGATAAACCCGTCATTGTTCAGGCACTCCAATGCGAGCTGGATGCACTCGGGATGGGTAGTCGTGAACCAGAACCCGCATCCAGTAACCTGCACATAATTTTTCCTTCGAATGGATACTGCCTCTTCCTCTACAAGCTTGCAAGAT
>QQTW01002678.1_pt1 | contig 13024 bp, 7 predicted proteins | sample 1904831 | NCBI WGS metagenome assembly QQTW01 (sample SAMN09435610, study PRJNA476489) | Subsurface metagenome, whole genome shotgun sequencing project. | reverse complement strand
CGACATCTTTCCTCTGCTGCTCTCGGTGCTGGTGGCATAACTGCTCCCAGCAATCCCACAACCCCCCCTTTCTCTCGTGACCTTCTCGTTTGCCGTCTCGGAGAGCTGTTCACTTACCTGCTGACGCTACCAAAGGAACAACCCGATAGCGTTTCAACCATGTGTGTTATGGGAAATCGCGAATTCTTAATGAGCATACAAGAGCGTCGTTATCGAATACATATATACACGAACCCTCTTGTATCTGCTGTGGCCATTCTACTTCTTTTCCAATGTATGGCTATTCTTCATCCGACTCATCAGCAAACATGTCGACGGCTCTTGGCCTTTGCCGTGTGACCGGATTTTGCTTTGAATTGGCGGGACTCCTTTTCTCCTCATCCGGTCTTCCTTCCGTCCCTCCTGATTCTTTCTCCTCGCCCTGGCCCCCAGTGGTCGGCTGTGTCGTCTGGGCTTCCTCATCGCTACTGTCAACCATCGGCTCACCATCCAGATCACCGTCCGTGCCCATCACCACATCACCGTCTTCCATAGGCACACCGTCCAATTCTGCATCTTGATCCTCATCGAGCATAGGCGCACCATCCACATCCTCCATCTCCGCATCCCCTTTCTCATCTCTCCGGATTTCACCACCACCATCCTCGACGCTCTTCCACTTGCCACCTCCCGCCATCTTGCTCTTCTTCTCTTCCTCCACCTCGGCCTCTCCCTTCATTTGCTTCAAGCCAGGCGGGTTCACAAATCCCTCCACAAAACCTTCCTGACTCGCCTGTGGAAAAACACACCACCCCTCCCACATACTCAACAGGCTGTGTACACTCCGCTTCCATTTCTCCGCCTTCAGTCTTCCCCAACCCAGCTCTCTCTCCACTCTACCAAGATACTCGAATGTTTTCTGGACTTTGAGCGAGGTTTCGAAAAGAGCGCGATAGCGCCAGGCGTGACGGACACCGGATGTGGTGCTGGACATGAGGATGTCGGAGATGACGTAGAGGGCAACGAGGCTTGCCGGGGTGGTGTCCTTTTTTTCCGGCGGTGCAGAGGTCTTGGCGTTCTCTTCGGTCTCTTCTTCTGCTGCTGCTGCTGCTGCTGCTGCGGTTTGAGGCTGTTGTCGGTGCTGACCCTGCTGTCTCTCCGGGTTGGCGCTTGTGAAAGAGAGTGGTCTTCGCACATTCGCGGTGATCATGGACGCCACTTCATCCGCGCCTTCACCGGCATGTTCGATCGCGAAGGCAGTCACTCTTGCGACGTCTCCCCTCCTCAGTTTTGTGTTGGAATCAGGAAGTCTAGCGAGGAGGTGTACCAATTTCGCTTGCGCAAGCGGATTCAGATAGCCCGTTCCGTCTGCATCTGCGGCACTAGCATCTAGACCTCCCCCTCCACCACCCATCCCTTCAGCCAGTTGGTCAGCCCTTCTCCGCCGCTGCATCCGCGCATCATCGTCGTAGTCCTCCTCGTCACTCGAATCGTAGGCTTCATCTTCGATGAAATCCTCCATCTTAGTTGTGTACTCGAATTTCAGCCCCGCGTCGGGAGGTATCCAGGGCGAGGAATTCTCAAAGACAAATTGCGCTCCACTAGCTCCTCCTCGTCTGCCACGGAGGTCGGCATCAGTGGATATTGCCCATAAACGCCACCGGTAGTAGACTCCGCCTCTACTTCGTGCATCCCAGAGCCAGGCCCACTTCTCATCGCGTTGGACTTCTCGACGCGACATCAGGAGTGCTTCGAATTCGGGACCGTGGGTGAGAAGTGCTTCGAGGGTAAGGTGAATCAACTTTAGTTGTTTAAGATCTGAAGGTGGATTTACTATGACTTGGGTTGCTTGTTCTCTGCCGCGCTGGCTGTAGGGGATTGAGGAGGTGTAGCTTGCTGGTGGTGCGAAGCCGCCTCTGTGGCCTCCGAGGCCTGGTGGCGGAGCGCCACGGCTTAGATTGGTGTGATGAGGGGTGGATCGAGCACCGAAGGGGAGATTGGTTGTGGGATTGCTGGGAGCAGTTATGCCACCAGCACCGAGAGCAGCAGAGGAAAGATGTCGCGAGATGGACAAGTAGAAGCCAAAGCCCAGATACTTGTTCTGCAACTGGGAGACGAGAGTTTCAATATCTGCTGCAGGTGTATCACTAGGCAGGGTCACAATCGCCGAAGTGGATTTGCGGCCTGCCAAAGAATGATTTGATTGGGTGCTTGGCAGGATCCGGACGTTTTCCACGGGAACGGAAGAGTTAGATATAATCGACTTGATGAACGCAGGAGATGTCCCAGGTGGTAGCGAAGAGAGATGCAACGTCGGTTTTGGGGCTGCCTTCTCCACTGAAGTCTTATGGTCTTCGCTTTCATCTGTGCGGAATGCTGTTGCAGCATCCAGACTCGAGATAGTAGCAGATGATGGTTTGTCATGGTCATCGTAAGAGAACATGCTATTTCCACCATCTCGGTCGTGGTCTCGATCTCTGCCGTACTCATTGAAAGGCCTCTTCTGTCCACGATACCCTCCTACTGCTGGTGGAGCGGGACCGAGACTCCCGGGACCACTACTCTTGCTTCCCGGACCTGGACCCAGACTTCCCGGTCCACTATTCTTTCCTCCCCGAGCAGTAAAATGACGCTTTCCTGGTCCTCCTCCGCCACCAAATGCACTACCTCTGCCTCCGCTAAATGCCCCCCTGCCACTGGCGCCATGTCCCACCGCTGTCAGCAGCTCTTCATTATCGTCCTCATGGTCGAAACTCTTGACAAAGTCTTCGTAGACCGCCGCCGTCTCTTTCTCCTCTCGTATTCGCTTTGCTTCGGCTTCGGCTTTCTGGCGTTCGAACAGGGACTTTTTCGAGGGCGGATTAGACAGCTTGTTTGAGAGGTCTGTAAAGGCGGCTGCTGTGCCTTTCGACTTTTCGTCCATTATGTCTCATCGTGCCACATAGAGTATAGAGCAATGTACGAGAATGAACCAGGGTTTGCCGCAACCTACCTTGCACAAAATCACGAACAACTTGAAGTGCAAATAATGAACGCTGGAGCTTGACTCGGGTAATATTCGGATCTTGGCACAGGGACGCACCACCAACTTCAAAGATGCTAACAACGATAAGCAGCTTTTAGTCCTCTTTGTCTACGCAAGACAGATCGTATCGCCGACATAGATCATGCCACCATTCTTGTCCACCTTGCGGATCGAGGGGGTCGGGCTCCAACAATGCTCTACATCTTCTCGGGTCAGGTCAGGTCAGGACTGCCGAACCAAGCCATGCAAAGGTCTCAGTCCACGCAGACCACATATTTCAATGCCTGCAAATTGCAGGACCTCCGTCTCAAGAATATCGGGTCATCCGCCTCCTTAGATGGAAATGTGGCAATGGCTAGGGCACTGGTGGAAGAGTGCCACAGGGTCATCAAAAGTTTGGGTAAATGGCTTAGTGCTCAGGCACTCGATAGTACCGTCGGTCGGTCGTGCGGCCAAGGGAGCAGTATTTCAATTGCGTCTTACTACACCTCGCTTCTACGAGGCCTAAGCAGATCTACAACAGCTCAAGACATCTCTCACTTTGATAATTCCTTATGCTTTTGTGAGATCAGTTGTCAGAAGCTCTACTCAAAATCGCCATGACCCTACGTGAGAATCCAAGATACCTCAGAGGAAATGATACAGTCTTTTTCTCAGGGCTATCGCGGAGGCTAAGCTTGGAGGTGCCCCCCTTATTTTGAGCCGCGAGTGCTACTGCTCCTTCAGCTCCCACAGTCACCTCAGGTAAGGCTAGGCAGTAACTCTCAAAAGGGACGCTGTTTGCCTCGCTAAAGAGCTACACTCACTTCCTCAAGCTCACAAATGAACTTGTGGTATCTACGTCACTTGCATGGGCATGCCACTGAACGCATTAATTGCAGACATCGCAGATTCGACCATCCTTTGCACGACAACGTGCATGCTAGTAATTCTTGAGGCGGGGAAAGCGTGGCTGGCATTTCGCAGACATGTTATGAAGTAAGGTGAGGATAGCTATGGCGAAGATGCTTTGGAAGGCAGATTCAAGCTGGGAATGAGCCATCACATCCCCTAATACTCGGACACAATTCGGCGAGCAGCAGACCACATTCAGGGAACTCCTTTAAGTGCCAAAAACCGACGTCCGGCAACACCAGCTCAAAAGCTCACAGCATCCCAGGACCCAGGCACTTCTTGAGTCCTTTCAGATCCTAATACATACATACATACATACATACACAGTCTCAGTCTCTTTCTCCTCAAATCCCAACACCATGCCCCGTATCAGCCCTCTTTACTAAGGCTCGTTCACCTGAAACCCACTACGCTTTCTGCTCACGGGCTGGGAACCAGTTCAATCTCTATCATTGTGCTACTCTCTATTTTCTCGCCGCTTAGCGCTCACACCTTTTCCCTACCAAAGTATTGCTCTACACAAGATCTTTCGATACGTTACACGTATATCTTCATCATCTAACATCCGCACTCCCATTGACACTCCTTACGGACGAATGAATGGCTCTTTTACCGATAGAGCGCCAGGTACTTTCATACGATAGTACAGGTCTCCCTCTGCCAAGGTGGCTAGATTATAGGAATGCTGCAAGATCAAGAGCCAGCGCTAAATCAGTTCAGTTGTTGTGCAAAACATGGTAGATTCAGCAGAGCATCAGCTGCATTGTTCACGAGGAGACTGCATTCAGAGCCATGTAGCTCATTTGAACTGTTTGTCGATTACTATTTGCTAGCTTTTCACTATTCTTTCAAGAATCTATTCTGGATCCTCGCATCTCTATATAACACTAGAGAGCGGTACCCGCTCATCCTTTCCCCCGTATTACATATCAGACTCGAGGTACAAAGACCATTTCCATCATCCTTTGACCCCAGATTCCGTCCAGGCGACGCCACCGCCGGTGATCGTGGAATCGTTGCACTCTTGGTGTATAGAGACGACTGCTAGATAACGCCTTCCCGCCCTGGCCGAAAATGCTTCATGGTAGAAGCTGAACACACAGTCAGTGTAACGCGGGCATTGCGCGGCCATATCGATGGGTTAAAGGCAATGCAAGGGGTATCATAATAGAATTAGCAGATGTCTAGCGCACGACAGAGCTGCGAAGAAAAATCATGAGGGCTTGATGGCGAGCCAACACCATCAGTCTCCACCATCGCCAGAGCTCGTCCTAGCATCCCGATTGAGCCCTCGATTATTCGTCGTTGGTCCCGAGTATATCATCTGCTAAACTCAAGTTTGGACTTGAGGCAGATTCTTCGGATCCCCATTGTAGGGTGCCTTTAGAAATTTCTCGGTAATCAGGGTGTCCTGTGCGTTGAACAAGAACTTATAGGCGCCCTTGATTGTGGTATCACTCACACCTGCCACTTGACTGATCTCTTTCGCCGACCTGCCCAACCCAACGAAATGGCTCGCAAAGTAGATGCAGGCGCCTGCATTTGAGAGAGGGGAACGGCCAGCAAGCTCGTTAATTGAAACAATCTTGTTGGCAATATCTCTTGCGAAGGCCTCGACTTTGACTGGAAGATTGAGCATATTAACGAATCTGGCGCATAGATCGGAGGCGTTTGTAGACTTGGTGTTCTTGTAGGCTGCTGCGGCAGAATCGAAAATACCACCCTCAGCCTCAATTCGCTTGAGTTTGACATCGTCAGCGTTACGCAGAAATTTCTCGAGATGTTTGTACACTCGTCCAATCTCTTTCTTGGGCACTTGAGTGAGCTGATGGATCTCGTTGAAACTCCGTGCTGCTTGAGCCTGTCGGCATGCGATGAAGATACAACCTGCGACAACCGCGTCTTGTTGCTTCCCTTTGAAAGCTTTCGCATCGTCGACTTGCTTAAGGTACCTCTTGGCATTGTCACGAATATTCTTCTGAAGTGCGGCTTTCTCCCCCCAAAATTCGACCTGCCTGAAAGCTTGAGCAAGGCTTTTGTTTGTCTTCTCGCTAGACTGCTTGTTTTGTGCCGCTGCTAGCATACGCGATGCTTTGCTGCTCGATTGACTGGTCGAAATCCTTGTTTCAAGATGGTCACCGAGTTGAAGCTCACTCTCTGCTTCACCAACTCGACTAGGATCATCTCCTTTGCCTTCATCAGAATTAAAGGTTCGCCACTCACTCTCCATACTGACCACACGATCTTCAAGCACCATGCCACAACTTGCGCACACAAGAGTTGCTCCTTCATTTACCAAATTTGGTGGATACTCCTTGCAGTCTGGGCAAGTCACAATGACACTCAGATTCTCTCGATAGGGTTGAGGTGCCTGCTCAGCAGGTTTGTCATTTTCGTCACTCGGTATACCTGGTACTCCAGACATGATAAGCTTCTCCAAATCTCGACCGGCGGTTCGCTTGACCGGCTTGCCTTGAGCTCGCTTCGAATTTCTTTTTTGAATACCGCTATGGCTGACGAGTAGGTTATGTTTGTTTGCGATGAGCTTGACGAAAAGTGGGGAATACAGCTTGGCGGTATTGAAAAAGAGAAGACTGTGGCTCGGGAAACTTTCTCTGTCACGTGTTTATCACTGGTACTCCGAACGTAGCGAGATCGTGCCTAGCCAACGGACTTGCGACGGAGGCTGAAATAGTAGTAATGCTTAGGCCAAGTCCTTCCCCTTTGCACTGAGAAGAGAACACATGTCAGCCAGCTACTCAGAGTTGAAGCTAGCAGAACAAGGAAGTGGTGGCTGGATTTGCAAGGGTCAAGTCAGAGCTGCGTAGACAAGTCTGAGGTGTACCTTAAAAAGCGCAGCTACCAAATCTCGTCCCGTGGGTTGATTAAAGCCGTTCGCTCGAGGAGGGATAAAGCACAGGTATCGAAATTTGCTTGTCAAGATAGCAGCTGTCACACCGCAATCAACCAGCAAAGGCCTTGTGGAGGCGTGCGTTATTGCCGAAGCCCACGAATTTTGGTGAGAAGTCGTCCACGGTTTTGGTAGTGATTGAGGTGGTAAAGTCTGCCAGCAGGCTCCAGATAATTCAGACCAACGGATGATGAAGTTGATGCTCAGTACTGCGAACACGGCGAAGGGGTCGAAAGACTTCTTGAAAGTGAATGGCGGAAGGAGGTGAAGGGTGAAATGAAGGGGAGCCTTATACATTATTTGTGACTGTCAGAAAGTCTGGGGGAGTCATGCCGAGGTATGCTAGTACAATCTGGGCCTAGCACCGTCTGGCTTTCTAGCAGATGGCCAATGCAAGCTCCGCAAGGTCATCCGGAAGGTCCTCCGCAACTATACATTGTACAGCCAACAGAACACCCAGAGTTGACAATATGACGTCTCGAACGCTGAGGACCTCAGTGAGCATGCCCATTCTGCGAACCTTCTTCTGAATTATGACGCTGATCTTGATTTGGTAGAGCTCCCTCGTGGCTCGCATGGCTCGAAACACCGCTCCTCTTAGCCGCAGGCATTTTGTTGCTGCTACTGTAATCAGGCAACGTATGGCGACCTCCATCATCACATACGCGCCCAACTCTAATGGTTGCAGCCGACATTATCCAAGATCTGTACCTGAAGGAGCTTCGAGCATACAAGCCACCCCCAGTCAAGCCGACCGACGCCGAAGGTCACGTCCAGAAGTTCACCTTGCCAAACCCTCCTAAGTCACCTGAGGAGACAGGTATTGCCAACCAGGTGCAAGAATACGAGAGTTCCGCTGTCGAGGTGGAAGGGCAAGCGGCTTCAGGAGAGGCCCAGGAGCCTGAGGGGGATTACTTTGAAGATCTCAAAGTTTTTGACGAAGAAGAGCCAGCAGCTCATTAAAAGAAGAACAGTTCATCATTATGTCCGCATGTAAATACACTGCCAGCATCAACCAGACTCCAACTTGGGTCAAACGAGATCTTCAAAGGATTTCTACTGCACCGAAATTGGCGACGTAAAAGTGCACCTGCTGCTGGAATTGCAAGCCATCTCCACGAAAATACACACAAAAAGGCCAGACTATATCTCCGAAGATCTAGATGTGTTCTGATGCCGGACACTCTTCCCTATGACCATGCTCTGTAGCTCAAATCCAACTCGAAATTCCAGCTATCCTGGGCCAACATGAAACAAATTCCATGTGCAGCTTAACGCTTACAATGAAAAAGGATCTGCCTTGTCATCTCACTCAATCTGTATACAACTTCGGGCTGCTGTACTCAGCCGCAGTGAATCGTAATGGAAAACGTGCTCTGTAGACACGCTGCCCCAGGCGAGTTGAAAATCAGGCCAATCTTTAAGTGGAAGCAGCCATTAGAGAAACAAACCGCTACAGGATGCATGCGTAGCTTTCCGAAGGGTTTCAAGGAAGCATTGGTGATGGCACGTCATGCCCCTACATGGATAAGTCTCTCTCAGCTATTCACCCCATATGTGCAAGGTGCATGAAAGGATCTTGAGACATGGAGTGGAGCCATGATGATCATTATGGTCAGCAGTTCGGTACGGAGCACACAGTAGTGAATAACATAGGGAGGCTTCAGCAAAAATAGAGTTTGGCTGGCCTCCAGCGCCGCCCCCGGGAAGATTAAACCCCCAAGCCCCGATAATGTGATGAGTTGTTGCTTCACTGCCAGGGTAGAAGGGTCTGGACTACCTCTCTACCGCCAGATATGTATACGCAACACTGTTACTCTCGTTATCAATATTCTTGCATCTAATACACCGTGGCAGTGCTCTTCGGTCTTCTTGCTCACATTGGAGCTACCTGCAGTCGCTACATCTTGATCTGTATTTTCACACTCGCTTACATCCACCGAAATTGGCCACACGTTAGAGCACATTATCTCTGGAACTTGCTCAGCATTTCTTCAACGGGCACAGAGCTCGATGGCCTTTGTACACAACTAAAAGGGCTACCATACACTCAATGAGAGCTGGTCTCTCAGCATGTTCACTCTCGGTCCTGAGGTGGATATCCTGCCCCCCATTCCAGTACATGTCTTGAAGCCGGTACATCCGACCGCTTCTCCTCCTCCTGAGCCCTTTCGCAACCAAGGCGAATACGATGGCCTTCCACGCTCTGCTAGCTATACACATCTACCTGGCGTGCAGGAGGCGCGGCCCACCGAAGGCATTAAGCGGACATTTTCAGACAACGTCTTAGCCCTTTCCCCGGATGGATCACACAAGAACCGGCAATCGCCATATGTGCCCAGCAAGGAACTATTACGGAGTGCGTCAAGAAAGGGGAAGACACAAGTTGCTGTCACAAAATTTACTCTTTCCGCAGAAGATCTTGAGGGCGCGAAGGAAAACGACGTCAATAAACCTACTGTTGTTGAAGGCACAGAGAAGCCAAAACCCTCTACCGCCCGTTCTGTTTCCAACACTTTTCGCAGCTTTGCCAGAAGATCATGGAGATCTTCGTCTTCGAGATCACCCTCCCCGTCACCTAAAGCAGCCAGGAAGCTGGCTAGATCACGGAACACCTCTCCAGACAGAAAGCAGCCCGTATCAATTGTTTCCAAGCCTGTTCCTGCCGCTCAGACAACAACATCATCCCGTCCGCCTCCTCAAATTCACAATCTCGAGGATTGCAAGCCGGATACGTCACCAGAAATCAGCCCTGCACCATGGCAGCGGCCGCGTCTACAGGACAAGCTGGGCAGGAGGCCGCTGAGTGCAATTATGCATTTGAATAAGAGTGAGACAGAGCTCAAGCTATTCAAAAAACCTTCCCTGCAATCATTGAGAAGCAAAAGCTCCTCGGACAAGCTGTCAAATCTTCCTTCGATGACGGTTCCGCCCATTCCTTCGTCCTTGTCCTCAGACAGACTATCTTCTACCAGTTTTGATACCAATAAGAAGAAAGATCCTCTGTGGAGTGTCTTTCGATCTCTTGAAGGTGATTTTCAAAAGTGAGTTTGGCGATCGAACACCCAAGCTGTGTTTGCTCATGTTTGTTAGATTTCAGTCGAAGTCAAGTGCTCTCAAAGCAAACGTAATACGAACTTCCCTCCTGCCATTTCTTGCCAAATATGCCGATCACCCTTCGAACAAAACACTTCGTGCTGAAGATTTAGACCGCCGGGTAATGATATTGAACAAATGGTGGACTGGTCTCCTGGAAATGCTTAACGGAAGGAACAACCAATCCATTTCGGGCACGGATCGACCAACGTTTCTGGAAGGTGTTGCGGGCGTTATGATGAGACCAGAATGGAGGATACCTCCGTATCCAAGTCCAAGACAAGCAGAGACGCCCCCCGTTCAACGTGTCGGTATGCCCGTTTCGGCTTCCACAACCTCTCTAGAATCCGGTGGTTCTGACTTCCTGACTGAATCGGTACACCACAACGTCAGAAACATCTTCGTGCAGAATCTGTTGTCACAAATGGCATTCGTGGTAGACAAGATGTCGATGAGAAGCGCTCCAGCAAGCTTGGTTGCTTTTTGTGGCAGGGCTTGCGCGTATGCTTTTTTTTTCTGTCCGGGGGTAGCAGATATTCTGGTCAGACTGTGGCATCCATCCGCAGATACACTTAGGAGGGTACTACTTGAGCTTGACGTCCCGAGAGGGTCCACTCTTAGAGCCACCTCGGTGGAGGTTGCATCGCATTTCCCACCTGCTCTTAGAAATCTCGCGATCACGTCGCATGCGGCTTTAGTGAGATATCTGCATCACAGAATGCCTTTACCACTTGGTGCAGCATATATTCGCTGGTACGGACCTTGGATGAGCAGGTGGAGTGGACGGGATAGTGATTTGTTTTTTGCGTTCACCAAGCAGTTTCATCTTCTTGTCGCTGATATACTTCCCGGAGCGACTGATAAAAGGAAACGTGCCTGTGTCCCTGGACTCGTGCCCGTTCACGCTCAGATCTTGACTGTTCTAGAAGCTACACTATACCGACAAAACGGACAGCCACACGGTGATATGTTTGCTTCCAGTGCTGTGGACGACCTAGATTCTCCAGATTCCACGGCCACTATGCCACTAACAACTGCAAATGCAGCGCGCTCCATGGCTGAGAATCGACTCATCATGCTCCTGCGTGACTTGTTAGCGGAACAAAATCCAGATTCTCAAGGGCTGCGGGAGCTCTATGCAGAATCCTTCGCCGACATTGTCAAGGCTGCGACCAGGAAGATCTCGGTTTATAATCACGACGCTTGTTTTGTTCTTTGCGATTTCATGGAAGAGTTTCTGTCCATCATGTCCCGATATCGTCAAAGTCATCCGGAAACGGAGATTTTTGACTGGGCGTTCTGGTTTCAAGTCTGCCAGCAAATGATGAACAGTCACAATACCTTGACTGAAATTCGACTTATTGCTTTTATATACAGCACTTGGAGTATTCTAATTTCTAATGAAGATAGAAAAAAGGAACTTTGCCTGGACTGGCTTTTGGAACCATCGTTTTTCGAGAAGCACTTCAGTCACTGGTGTCCTATGGTGCGAGCATACTATCTTCGCCTCCTGTGCTGGCGTATTGCGAGATATGATGGCGATGCGAGTGAACTCGACATTACGATCTATGAAGCATTGGCAGACAGGCTCAATACCAGCTGGGCATCTTACCTCTATTTAAAGGATGAGGCGGAAGAGCACGACAACACATTGCCCTCGTCAGCGCCTTGTAGTCCAGCCCCGGGTCGACGTCTGATCATCATCCGAAATGACAGTCAACCGGTTCCGGTTAGTATATTTACCTCTTTCGACAAAGTGCTCGCGCAAATCCCCTCGACTCAGCCTGCAACACCAAACGCTGCACTTCCAAATAGCGCCGTCAGCCGTGAAGCGGCTCGCAACCCAGCCAAAAAGCGCTGGAGCTTCATGAAGAGCATCATACCGTTCAGCACACCTGGTAATGCACGTCCCGGCGAAGTCACGCCACCTAGAAGCGCAGATGATTCCTCGAATGTCATCAGCAGCGACATGGCCAGCTTGTCCGACGCCATCTCCATGCGCAGCAGCGCTATGCTTAACGAAACCCCTCCTCGCCGCCCCTCGACACCGCCTCATCAACCTTTCTCCTTCAAATTCTCCCTTGAATGGCTCGAACGTCCTAATTGGCCCAGCAAGAATCGTCGTCTCTGCCCACCTACACTGCCACCACCAGCTCAAATCCTGATTCAACTATGCCATGAAGAGAAAGGCGAGGAGCTGAAGGAGGTGGAGCCGAGGAAGCCTACATCGCAGAGCTTGGGTAATGCCAGGTATGCGGGTCGAGCGCTCGCCGAGTGGACGCAGATCGTTGGGGAATGTCAAGGGTTCTTCGAGAGGAGGAAAGAGGAAGGTGTGCCGGTGAATCGACTGGTTGAGACGCCGACGTTGGGGGTGGAAAGTTTTAGGATGTACGGGTAGAGGTTCAAGGATATATGATGGCTTCGATACAAGAAGGGGAGTTTGGATGGGTGAATAGAGGCCGGCGTACTATGCTCCGAAGTGTGGTGGTAACGATGGAAGTACATTATGCCTCCTGGGTGAACAGGAATGCGGTTTTGCACATATTGCCTTCTTGATTGTCTGGACGAGTTGAGACCAGGCGCCATTTCTTCTCCAGCTCTACCGCCGTGGAGCTATTAATAATGCTGACTTTGGCCCTTGATTCTCCCAAATATGAGAAACTTACACCTGTCTTACCTTTTCATTTAGTACCAATGACTGGTTCCATGTTTTCGCAGTGGCGTAGGGTACAGGGCTGCCAGACTTGTGCAACAGAGGCTCCGATAAATGTGTGGAGCATTTGTCACGTGACTCGTCACGCCGCACATTAGATCAGTCTTCTTTTCCTCCTTTCGAGATAGATTCTGTCGAAGCATATAGCTGGTACGGCCCTGTGGATAGCACGCGTATAGCGTACGTGGGCGTATTGCTCTCGGCAAAAGGATTTGGCTGTATCGTACAGTCAAACCCTAGGAAGATAAGTAAGCTGTGCTCACGTGATCTCATTTCCAGTTTTTTGACACAAGAAATATCGATCAACTTATTAAAAAAAAAAAAATTACGAAAGCTAAGAAATAATACTTTTGCCGTCGAGACTTTTAGTTCGTCCAGGTCACCTGTGTCCTCGTCACATGTGGAC
>QQTW01002677.1_pt1 | contig 13025 bp, 15 predicted proteins | sample 1904831 | NCBI WGS metagenome assembly QQTW01 (sample SAMN09435610, study PRJNA476489) | Subsurface metagenome, whole genome shotgun sequencing project. | reverse complement strand
GAGCCTACCCATTCACCCAAGTCTGGCCTCTCATTCTTCCCGGATCCATTTCTTATCACATGCTGCTCCCGACCGCCTCCTTTTCCCGGCCGCTGGAAACGTGGCTTCAACGGCTCCCAGCTTTCCGCGTTGTACCCCTCCTGCACCTTCTGACACCTCTTGAGGCCCCATTCGCTTACCCCGACCATCAGACAGCTCTCGAACATGAAGGCCATGCTCCCTTCACCCACCTTCATTGGCTTCAGCTCCCCGTTGCTGGCCTTCTCGTGCGTGCTGCTATCCGGCCCGTGCGCTGACATGACATTGTGCAACGACGCTCCAGCTGGCTGGAAGCCGCCTCCGGTCTTGGCGTCATATTGACCGTCGATCAGGCCCATGAACTCCGACATCGTGTTGCGATGGTACCATGGTGGCCGGAAGGTGTCCTCTTGGACGAGCCATCGGGGAGGGAAGATGACGAAATCGGCGATTGCGGTGCCGACATGGTCGGAAGGAGCAGTCAGGACCGTATATATGCTGGGGTCGGGGTGATCGAAGGAGACACTGCCGATGGTGGAGTATCGGCCCAGATCATACTTGTACGGGTAGTAGAGCCCATGCCAGGCGACGACGTCAAACGGGGTATGGTTCTGCTTGGCCGCGAACAAATGGCCGTTGAACTTGGACAACACATGCCACGTCGTTTCCGTGTCCTCGTCGAATGCCGCGACAGGTGCTTGAAAGTCGCGAGCGTTGGCCAAACAGTTTGACCCGATCGGTCCGAGCTCGGGCAACTGAAAATGACCTTGATAGAGCTCGAGTATGTAGCCTCGAACGGGACCGTGAGGAAGATCGACACGGTAGCGTACCCCGCGTGGGATCACGGCGATTTCGTTTGGTCGTACCAGCAGATGGCCAAGTTCGGTCTGAACGTCGAGGACGCCGTGTTGCAGAACAATGAGAAAGTCACCGTCGGCGGAGTAGAAGGCTTCATGTGGGTCCATGGACTTGCCGGCAGCAAAGATGAAGATGCCTATGCCCGCTTTCATGGTGGGATCACCTGCACCTGCGACCAGATGAAGGGAGTGTATCCAATCCACGGACTCATCCATATCGAACGGATCCCATCGAAGCTGGTTCGGGATCTGATGTAATCTCTTGCTCTCGGGGTTGGTGTCATACGTGTCTGATTCTCGGGGTTCGAAGGCGGAGTGAGCGGCCGCGGGAAGGATACGGTACAGCCATGACTGCTGGTTCTCATGGCGAGGAGCGGTAAAGGAGGTTCCGGAGAGCTTCTCGGCGTACAGGCCGTATGGTGGTTTTTGAGGTGAGTTTGCTCCTATCGGAAGAGCTCCGTCTATTGCTTCGGACCTAGCATAATCGTCAGCTTGAGGTGAGTCGTAGTACATTAAGAACCTACTCATGGTATGAGCCGAAGCCATTCTGATATCTGTACTTCTCTGGGACGTTGAATTCTGTTACCGGCATTTCGTTCGTGCTGATTCAGGAACTCGATGTTCTTCTTCGTCAGTGGGAGCTTGGTCGACCTCTCGCTGTCAGGCAGAGAAGCATATGTGCCTCTCTTCTTGAATGGTTTGAGGGTGAACATGATTGGAATGATGCTTCGATGCTTCACACTAGCGCTTGCAATTAGTGGTGAAACGAACAGGGTATGAGATGCTTTGTAAGGCGCAATTCGGGATAGGTAAGGTAAGGTGAGGTACCCCACAATTGAGATGTCGTAGCTCTGGTGGGGTGAGAGCGGAACTATCCGTGCTAGCTCAACAGCGGAAACCCTCCGTAGAGCGACGGTAACCGGTTCCCACAGCATCGAGATGAACTATTACCACTGCATTGTCCACCGAACAAGTTGCTTGGATGCTGGCTGGTCTCCAATCTAGATGGTGGATCAGACGACGTTATACCTCAATACACGGATATGGTGCTCATCCCGCGCCGTGCTGTTCCCAAGTGAATGCTATCTGAACTGTCATCAAGCCATGTAGAGAAAGCTACATAGGTGGAGAAGGCTATGTAATACGATAGAAATCTTCGTCATGTAGACCATTCAGTAGGGGCAGATTAACGTGCATCAGTGCCAGGTCGTCAAATAAATACCGGGGTTTGGATGAGAGTACAAAAGATCTGAGGATAGAGGCCCCCTGAACAGTACAGTGTAGGACGGTGCCAGTCTCCTTATGGAAGCAACACATTGAATGGGTTTTGTGGATATCCCCTTACGTACATACTCTGGTAAATGTATCTTGATATATGGAGTACACGGGACTCATCTACGACCTAGTACTATAGCCAGAATCCCAGCTAATTGCCGGGACAACCTGTCATATCAAGAAATAGCAATCCAAGAAGCATGCACACACCAGTAGGCTCGGCAGACTTTGTAGGCCCAGTCCCAATCTTTGTGGCTACAGTGCACGACTGTCTAGTCAGTTCTAATTACTTTGCCTCAGAAACATCCCAGAACCTCCTTCCTGAGCTTTACACATCATAATAATGACTCACAATGCAATGCCTCGGTTTTCCTTCGGCAAGTCTGGGTCCATGAGGATTGGGAGCTTCTGTGAAAGCTGCTCATTGGTGAGAGACTGCTGATCACAGTCGTCACACTTATTCAAACGCCCGTCTTTCTCTCTGGCGGCCGAGAACCTATCGGTGGTCCGAATGCGCTGGGCCGTACTTAGCACCAACTGATCGCTCTGGGTAGCGGCCACAAGTTCGGCGATCATGGAACCGGTCAGGTCAAGACCTATTCGGCCTTCTCGATCGCGTCTTTGATGATGCACATTGCTGACACGCGTCATTGATATCGTTAGCTTACCCATGGGGGGTTGGAAAGTCTTCTGTTTTTGGCCAACATCGTGCGGGAACGCGAACTTGTCGAGTGCTGTAAGGTGGTACAATTTGGCTCCGTCGTGATTGTTTGACAGCTGAGTCTGTCGCGGCAGGGCGATCATAGTCGCAGAGCGAAGCCCCTGCACTCTATGCTGCCAAATCTAAGAGAAATCATCGATCAATGAGATGTCTCTCTTACTACAGGTTGTAGTTTTGCTCTTTTGTCTCTACTTGTGTGTATCATTGTTACTTGGATGTTTTTCATATCACCAAGCTCTAACTTCGATTTAGATACCTGCAAGACCGGTTCCCGCTCACTCTTAAAGAGTATGTGTCCTCACAAATGTGTAAGAAGACTCTCTTGAGGAACAGTTGTCATTTCTTTCTTAAGAGCTCTTTCGCCCCAAAGATCCAATCTATGTCCACTGCGTCAATCACTGGACGAAACAGCAACATTGTTGTGTACTTTGGATCCTGATGGTAATATGCCTCAAACACTGCTCTTCTATCTTCTTTGGGTTAGGGTTAGGGCACGCGATAAGCTGAATGTCCTATGTAAATATCCTCCTCTTCAACGTGGCAACATCTTCTCTTGCTTGACTCTGACAACACTTCCTCAAAAAAAAAATATGAACAGACCTTGGGCCCTTAGGTTCAATCAGTCAATGTGAAAGGGTGACAAGCAAGAGATCGAGTGAGAGTCGGTTCCGCTCCCTGAGCCCTTGTGCTGAAGGTCGGACTCAGCAATCTGCTCATCGACACTCTTTAAGAATGTGGGTGATGTCGACGGCATTGATAAGTGCTCAATGTTGACTTGTTTATTTTCTCTTCACTGTATGTGGAAAATGCAATTCTTCAATAATAATTATCCTGAACGCATCGCTCCATTGTTGGGCATTTCACCATAGCGACTGGTTATGGTATCTAACCTACTCTTGAGTCCCACCTCACCTTACTTAGTCCTGCTAAGACGTTCCAGCTCAGCTACCTCAGCCTTGCTGGCGCTCAGTATATCTTCACTCGCTGTTCTCGTACGTTGAATCTCCGCCTCCACTGCTCTAAATCTTGTGATGGATTCTTCGTGCTGGTATTCTAATAAAGCTCTGGATGAGGACCTCATTGACCATTGCAACATTCTCCTCATCCTTGTTGGATGAACAGCAATTAGTTGGGCCTTCCCGTAGTTCCATGAACGCAGCGAGAGATCCACTTTTGGTAGCTCGCGCTTTGGAACCTGCTCGCCAGGGCTCTGTATCTCTGGTATGGGCAACTTGTTCTTTGAATAGTTGGTCTCCCACAATCGGAAAGCCATCTTCAAACGCGTTTTCGAAGTAGTATATACCATCGACGTTGATACTATGGAAGATATTCATCTCGATATTCTGGGCTTGTGTTTATGAAACTTGTGTTCTATTCATAAACAGTAAGTAGATACTACGTCTGTTAGCGTTTCTCTAACTCTTTGATTCTCTGTAGATACATACCGCGTAGATGATCCTCTCCTATCATTGATTTCTTTCCAACACTGTCGTAGTTGGAGATGATCTTGAGTACATATTCTTGGAGGAGCCAACATAGCTCCAGTAGTACCCATCGTCAAGGTCCTCGACGAGAACAAGGTAGATGCCTGGCTTCTTCGGGATATCTTCTAGCGTAGAATATCTCGTTGAAACTCTGAACAGCATGCTCAACAGTCGTTCGAATATCACTAATGAGTGCTCTCCTAATATATTTTCTTAGAATCCGAAAGTACAACCAAGCGGAGCAGGCTCATAATTAATTCTCAAGTCTTAGAGCATTGAACAGAGTTGAATGCGAGAGCTCGTATCAAGTGAGAATTGTTTGAGTTGGATTAGATACCCTCCACAGAAATTGTATAGATCGCATTGGGTTCGGTGCCAGCTCGAGCTTAAGCCATTCCTGAATGCAAAATCGACCCTCAACGGATTCGACGGATGGTTCGGAGGCCTCCCCGTAGGCGTGGCTGTGGCTTGATCTTCTACTTCATTGGCATGATTTCTTCTGACTCCCGTGACGAGCCGACACCCTGACCTAACACGAGGCCAGCAGACTCTTCAACAAATAACACCACGCTAGGTATTCTGGCTTGATTGGGAAGTCGTATTGATCATCGAGCTTATCCCCCGATTGATACATCCAGTATGGAGATTCTTGTCGCAAATCACAGCACATTGAAAGACAACCATGCAGCGGAAGTGAAAGCGTCTTAAAACAACCAAACGAAGATCCGGAACTGAGAGGAATGCAAGAACCATCATACATCCAGTTAAAGACCAGCAAAGACGTAGTCATGAAAGCAGAAGATTGCCCAGAAGAGTTCAATATAGTGGAACCGTGGGCAGTGTAGCTAAAGACGAAACATAAATGAAAGAAATAGAGGGAGAGAGCGTGGCCGGGCGTTAAATAGACGTCGACGGCACCTGTGAATGCGATTCGGTAGAGATATAGAGGGATTCACCACATCATTTCGAAGCCTTTCAATAGCTGTTTATTTTGACATGCCATTCAGATTCTCCCCTGTCCAGCGCCTGTCTCTTACCGTACCCCAACATATCTTTCTACTGCACGGTCACCTTGTTATCCCTCTTCTCCCTAAGTTCCTCCTGCGACAGCTCCTCGTCCCCAGGAGCCCTATCCACATCCACCCCCGCGCCCGCATATCTCTCCAGATCACTCTCGTTCTGCCTCCTGTGCTTATCCATCCTATCATGGCCCTTGGCAAACGGCTCGTTGGCGCCGAAATGCATCCGCTTTGATTCAACCGTTGCGGGGAGCGTGTCACCGGTTCCGGTCATGACTTCGCCGGTTGCGCCGATGTCTTTGTTTCGCTGTTGTATAGAAGTTAGTACCTATGAGGTGGCCTGGAGACGGGCTCGGGAGACGAGAAGCGACGTACACGTGAGATGTCGGTGGGGTTATCTGCGGCGCTTGCTAGGTCTGCAGCTCCTAGATTGTTCGGATCATTGACGGGGTCTGTGATCTGGTCCGGGCGGGGAACAGATGGAATTAAATTCTGCTTTCCAGCGTCGTTTGGCATGGTGGTGCCATCTTTGGCCATATCAAATAGGTCGCCGCCTTCATGGGGATCCTGTGTTGGTGCCATGATAGAGGTTTGAACGTAATTTGTTTACTGAAAGATTGATAAAGGTCTAGAATTGACTTGGAGTCGTGTAAGCTTGAATGAAATACTTCGTCAGACTGAGCATACTTACGGTGTCTTCAACTGTAGTTTACATTTCTTACATGTAAATTGTGCGCTCAATTCTATATAACTCGAATAGCGATGCGAGTCACAGTGTCGTCATTGACGCGGGCATCAATGCGGATCGCCTAGCCGTGCATTGTCGTCAATTCTAGTGCTGTAGATCATACAATGATCCTATATATGGAAGCTTCAGTAATTCTGTGACCTCAGGATAATTACCTAAAAAGAAAAGAAATGGAGGTCCTCCCATATTGTTCGCACATGTATTCAGTGTTATAGGGAGCGCCCCGAGAGAGTCAGTGACGGCAACTCAGTTACGAACTAGAACTGTATCACATCCTTGCCTGAAGGTATAAGCGGTCTCTGCCCAAGCCACCTTCATGCGAGAACTAGGCAAGATTGGACTCTAGATTTGGATGGATAGCAAATAGATGGAGTCCAAAGCTAGTTATCCAAGCCCGCCGCTAGCGACGTCGAAGCATATCGCTTCCAGTTCTTTGCGGATCAAGCTACAGATGTTTCGTCCTCTCATCACTAGCCCTGATCCACTCTCTCAACTTGTCAGGATCTCTTGCCTTAAATCCCACCTTGAATTTCTTTGGCGAGGTTGCCAAAGCCGTCGGAATAGCATTGCACTCCAGCGCATCCAGTATAGGCTCGTCCCGCTTGTCTCTCGGCGGAAGAATGTGGAAACCACTGATGAGCCTGACGAACGCGACGTAAAGCTCACGATTCGCTAGATGGAAGCCTACGCACATGCGAGAGCCGGCACCGTAACCGTAGTGGGGTGTGCCTGTACCTTCATGCACATCCAAATAGCGTTCTGGCAGAAACGAGTTCGGGTCTTTGAAGTGAGTCGGGTCGTAGTCAGCTGCCCATGCATTCTGTATACTCATCTCAGCATATGTTCGCACAAACCGCATTGACGGTTCCCGTTGCTTACCATGTAAAATGTTGAGCCTGCGGGGATAGTAACATTCTCGTATTGGATGTCCTTAATGCTAGTTCTGGGCAAACAGACTGGAATGACGGTCCAGAAGCGCAAAGTCTCCTTCACCAATGCTGTCATATACGGGATCTTCTCTTCTATGACGCATTTCTCCCAGGCATCACCGTCTGGGTAGACCTCCATGATCTCTTCATGTGCGCGCTTTTGAATTTCCTGGCCGTGCGGAGAGGAGAGGTATGCGAGGCTCATGATAAGATTGCTCGGTACCGTATCAAGTCCAGCGGAGACCATACTTAGACATATAGACTTGAGTTCAGCTGCGAAGCATTAGATGAGTCTTGTAGTCTCGGCTTGCAAAACCGATGTGCCAAGACTTACCCTCGCTCAATTTCGCCTCTGGATCTTTTAGTATAGTTCCTGTGATACACGGCTTATCCACTCCCTTCGCGACGTTTTCCTTACACATGTCCAGCAGAAGCGTGAGATACTTGTCTCGTCTCAGTCTGTACTCCCCCGCTTGGCTGTCCCGGCTGGGCCACAATCTCAACAACGGGATGTAGTCCTGCCAATTATTGCTCGTGCTCCGCAGATTGCCGACGACCCGCTCTACATGCACGATTTCCTTCAGCAGCCCATTGTCGATGCTATCGTCAATCCGGATCCCGTAGTTGAGGGTGAGGGAAGTGTTGAGTGCGAATCTTTGAAAATAGCGGTTTGGATCAATGTCAACCTCGCCGCCCTGACCATCCACAAAAAGTTCTTTGATGCTGGTATTGCTTTCGAGGTCGATGATGGGCATGTAGGTCTGCACAGCCGGCCGATTGAGGGCCGTGGCTGCAGTCTTACGTCGAATCTTGCAGGATTCGTCCCATGGCGAAGTACCTATCGTGTAGCCTTGGGAGGAGGACACAACGGTGTGGAACGTGTGCAGAGTAGGGCGGGAGATCAGAGCAGACTGATTGTTGATCCAGAGATGCTTGACCGAGTCAAAGGTATTGGCAAAGACAATTCGCTGCTCTGATTCTCAGTGTGTGTTCTTACCCCGGAGCACCCTCGGAAATACCTTGTTGCCCATTCGCACCTGGAAGACAGGACCGTATGTCTTCGCCCATTCTCCTGCCTTTCGCGCATGTTCATTGCCGAGCTGGATGAGATTGCCAAAAATCGGCACGCCAGGGACTTCAGGGAGATTCTTAATCCTGGGTTGGTCTGTACGATTGAGATATCGGATCAAGAAGAAAAGAACTGCGACGATGGCAATGCCCACTGCTTGATACCCCATTCTCACGACTCAGAAGCTACCTAGTAGCCCCGAAAACTTAGAAGTGAGAGCAGGTGAAAGGGATATGGAGCAGCTGGACAGATGCCAGCATAGTTTTGGAGTCTTCTATGTCAGTGAATACAACGTGCTCGAGAGAGCCAAATGCCAGTGAGAGCCAGAGTGAGTTACAATGAGCGGGGAGCCTTTCCGCAAGAGAGACACCATTTCCTCGCTGCACCCCTCAATATGAGTCTCAGACTGGCATTCACTCATAGTCCCCGGCATTTCATACTTTGGTAGTATAAAAGCTGCCAATATTGCTGCAATGATTAATCTCGCCTTTCCGTTGTGACAGAGATGCGTGCGGGGTGTTCGAATTGAGGTGAAATCACGGAACCTTCCCGCGGGCGGTGAGACTAGGTCATCTTCCTTTCGCGGCAGAACAATACTACCACCGTAAATACAACAACAACAATACTACCACAAAACCGTCCTAGACTTGATAGGTTGTTTGTGAACAAATGAAAGAGCGCAGATGTTACAAGATAAGATGAGAACACTAATAACAAAAAGAAGCTTTTGTAGTAATTGAAGCTCTAAAAAAACAGAGCAGGAATGCCATCAACTTCATGGCTCCCAATCCCTTCTTCCTCTCACTTCTCCCTCTCTAACATCCCCTTCGGTATTGTCACATACCCCACGTCAACAACGCCTCACCCTGCCATTGCAATCGGCACTTTTGCCCTCGATCTTTCCGTGTTCGCCGCATCCTCCGGCTTCTCCCACCTCCCTTCCATTCACCCACATCTCTCCGTCTTCTCACAGTCCACTCTCAACGCCTACGCCGCCCTCGGCCGCCCCATCCACCGCGCCGTCCGCACCTACATTCAATCCGTCTTCGCGCTCGACACACCATACCCCCAGATCTTAAAATCAAATCCGATACTCCAACAACAGGCCCTCATCCCGCTCAAGGACGTAACAACACACCTCCCCCTGCATATAGGCGACTACACGGACTTCTACGCCGGTCGCCACCACGCTTACAACGTCGGCGTTCTATTTCGTGGCCCGGATAACGCCCTCCAACCGAATTACACACACCTACCCGTTGGCTACCACGGCCGCGCCTCATCGGTCGTCGTATCCGGAACCTCGATCCGGCGGCCCTGTGGTCAGATCTTGCCGAGTCCCGGCGAGGAAAACTCCAGAAACCCGATCTTGGCACCATGCCGGAAACTAGACATGGAACTCGAGCTCGGCGCCTTCCTATGCCGCGAGAATAAATTGGGTGAACCGATCCCCATTGCTCAAGCAGAGGAGTATATTTTCGGATATGTGCTGATGAATGACTGGTCGGCACGGGACGTGCAGGCGTGGGAGTACGTGCCGTTAGGTCCGTTTACGGCGAAGAACTTCGCGACGACGATCAGCGCGTGGGTTGTTCCGGCCGATGCCTTGGAGCCGTTCAGAGTGAAGGGGTTGGAGAATGAGACGGAGCTGCTGCCTTATCTGAAGGAGGAGCGGAGCGAGAGCTTTTTTAACGTTAGGCTTGAGGTTAATTTGACGAGTACGTACCTTACTCTTGCTCTCACTATTTCGTCTCCCATTGCTCTGGTCCTTCCGACTAACAACAACTTTAATAGCTAAGACCGGATTAACAACAACCATAACACGTACCAATGCCCGCAACCTCCTTTTCTCCTTCCAACAAATGCTAGCTCATCACTCCGTCACCGGCTGTCCAATGTGCGTTGGCGATTTGCTCGGTTCCGGCACCATCAGTGGCACCGAGCCGGGTTCGCAGGGCAGTTTGCTGGAACAATGTGAGAACGGCAAAGTAGCGATCAAGCTGGAGGGTGGAGAGGAGAGACTGTTTTTGGAGGACGGAGATGAGGTGTGCATTCGGGGGTGGTGTGGAGGAGGGGACGCTGGAGAGGATGTGGTGGGGTTTGGGAAGTGTGTTGGGTTGGTTGAGCCGGCGACACGTGTGTGAAATTTGTTGATGGGTTTTGTCGAGATGGCACTGGCAGATATCTTGTATCGTGGGCTTGAATCCATCTCAATGCCTCCACTTGAGCCTGGAGGACTGAGAACAGTGAACGTGTCATAGCATTTCGACTACCGACCACGCGAGAGTAGAACGCTAAACCGACAGTCCGACTTACCTTAACCCCACAGACAGGAAGCTCTGTGGAAACGCACTGAAACTGCACGAATGAGCACATCTAATAGATTCGGAAAGCACGATTGGAAATAATGCCAAAGACCCAAATTCTTTATATGGTACAACAACAACCTCGTTATGCAGATTCCGTTTTCGGAGTAAATCAAACATCTCGAGACGTGCAGTAGTCCCAGCATCCCGCCATCTGCATTCCCTCTCACCGCCTCTGGTGGCCTGCATGGCAAATCTTTATTCTGTCATACACATCGTGAATGTAGATAGGTTTCTCTTCCGGGGGGTTCTAGTACACCTTTTTCTTCTCGTCGACGCTGAATTGGCCGGGGCCCATGTTGACGAGTAGTAGGAGACCTCCACTACCAGAAAGTTAGGTCGGATAGATGAAGTGATTTAGATGGAGAGACCGAGAGGAAGGCTTACACAATGGAAAGAATCTGGAAAAAGTCGTATTTGGCAAAGTCCTTGTGTGGGTGATGTGGATGTAGCTGGAATAAATCACCAAAGTCAGCATATTTAAGGATTGCGAGAGGATATCTTCCACGACGGATGCAAGACTTACCGTCCAAAAATTGTTAACAAGGAGGTTAAAGATACTCAATATCACCACCAACATCACCGCACTGATCTTGGCCTTGAATCCCACAACCACCATCACACAAGCCACAAAGCCCAAGATACTAACTAGTATCCTCCCAAAGTTCCACGATCCCGCAAATACGAACCCCACAAACAAGAAGATCAACAAGACCCTCCCCGCAAGCTGGAAATACATCTTGCGATCCTTGTCATCAATTTGCGGTAATCCAGCCGGCGCAAACTTCTTCCGGACCCAAGAGTCCGAAAGCACCATCATGAGTCCGCCCATGACCGATAGATTGCGCAAGAAGAAGTTAAGGTCGAAGATCAGGCCGTAGCCGAGGGCTTGGGTGACGACGACACCGAGGAGGCCGGCGACGGCGTACTCGCTGTATTTGCGGATTATGACGAGGGTCGAGCAGGAGATCATTGCGATGACGTTGACGAAGAGAAAGAGATGTGTTAAGCCCCATGGTACTGATCGCAAGGAGAATGTAAGTTAGATAATCGAAGTCTGCGAAGCGGAGGAGAATAATGTATAAACATACTATGCCTGTAGTCTTTAAGGTAGAGGAGCTGGTCGCTCCATTGTGTCATGATCCGGATGGCATCCTCGAGGAACGTTACGACGATCAGGAAACGCCCAATGGCTGGTAGATATCTGTTGAAAGCGTGATATGTCAGCGCATGCGACCAACTCTACTTGGAGGAAATAACGAAGTGAAAGTTGCTGGCACTGCGCAACTCAACCCGTAGGAAACAGAAGAACATACGGCTTCACAGGATCCGAGATGGTATCCAACCAATCCTCAATCTTACTCGTCTGTTCACGGATCGCATCGAGAGGACTTGGATCACTTGTTGGATCCGACCTGCCAGGACCGCCAAAAGAGTTGGAAGACGGACCCAGATTATAGCCCGCCGTGCCTCGTATCTGTGCCATGTTTGTATATAAAGCGACGTGCACAATTTACGAGCAGGTGGTAGGCGTGGGATTTCTGGATGGAGAAAACTGGTTGCGTGGTGTCGTGAGTCGAGGCCTGGAGCCCTTGTTCAATCAGGACACGTTGGTGCTCGTAGATTTGACCGTAGCGAGCTTCATCTTTACAGTCGATGCTTGAATCCGGCTTAGTCTGGCCGCCAATGCGGTGGGCAGCTTCTGAAGGTCCGCCCGACGGCCCGCTTAAATTCAGGTCACTCACATACAGTAAGGTACCTCGGTGACACGCTGGGGCAGGATTCTTCACGAATTGACAGAGAATCCATTCAGAGGTCCCTATTTATGCAACTTCGTTATCTGTCAAAGAGACGACACGCAAGTGGATTCAATCAATCTAGGGATTGCTTCTCGATGCTTAGGAGCAAGCGCCCGATGCAACGGAAGTGATACTTCTTGATTGATTATATGTAGAAGATCCAAGCTACAACTGTTCATCATGTATCAGCTTTCACTACGCCTCTTGAGTAATCAGACCAGAAACCATCCATGAGGATCTTATCCTGATCGCTCATGACCTTCGTAATATTGCGGGCCTTCTGTTGATACAGGGGACATTCCTTGACACTCTACGGGACAGTTTTCTTTCATTTGATATTGTCTGTTGGTTTCTGAATACACATAGAAGCTCGGAGAATGAATCAACTCCTCGCGAGATGAACGAGGCTAAAGTACATGGATGAAGCAATGCAATGTGCATGATAAGCCATGTCAGGCAGAGGTGCGCGCCGGTGACCCAGAATGAAGCCACGCAGTGGTAACCTAGAACAATGCCACATTTTGGCAACCGTATGGGATGTGCCTCTCAGGCAGACGCCCACAACGGTAACCGAGAACAATGTCACAGAGTGGTGACAGATAACGATGTTGCATAAATAAGGACCTCTGAATGGATTCTCTGCCAATTCGTCAAGGATCCTGCCACAGCGTGTCACCGATTCCCCAAGGTACCTTATTGTATGTGAGTGACCTGAATTTAAGCGGGCCGTCGGGCGGACC
>QQTW01002676.1_pt1 | contig 13026 bp, 14 predicted proteins | sample 1904831 | NCBI WGS metagenome assembly QQTW01 (sample SAMN09435610, study PRJNA476489) | Subsurface metagenome, whole genome shotgun sequencing project. | reverse complement strand
AAGTGACAATGTTGCTTCGCTAGGCTACCTGGCAAAAGTACTTAGCAATATTACCTGTTGACGTTTAGTGAAAAGATTTACCTGAATAACCTAAGTAAGTCTGCTATTCCTTGCTTCTCTAGCTCTTGCTAGAGCTTTTTGCTCTTGCAACCTTTGTGCAGTCTGTTCTTTCTTGGCTAGCCTTCTAGCAGCTGCTTTTGCTTCTTTTTCTTGTTGCTTACAATGTCTGTCTGCTAGTTTGGCTAGCCATTTTCTAGTCTTTTCTGCTTCCTTCTCTGCCTTCCTTGTTGCTTGTTCTTGCACTCTAGCTTTTTTTTCTAAAGCTTGCTCATTTGCATGATTATCCCTATCACGCACCATGTTTCTCGCTGTTTGAGCAGTTATCACCCCACTCTTTTGTGTATATTTTTTTGTCCTTCCTTGCCGAATAGCTCGAGCAATCTCTACCGCTTTGATGTTGGCTAGATTTTTTGCTACCAGCTCCCCTGTAATAGCTTGAGTAATGCCACCCTTGACAAACTGATTTACTCTCTTCTGTATGTTGCTAGGCAGACCTAGCTGTTCTAGCTCTTTCCGTTGCCTTTGCAAGGTACGAATTGTAAGAGGGCTAGTTGGCCAGCTACATTCTTGCAAGGATTTATTTGAGGAAAAAGAAGGTGTTCTGGGAGCTAGTGGGCTATATTCTTGGAATTGAGCAAAGGCAACCTGAGGGTTGTAAGGTATCAGGCCGGTCTTGCAAAAAGAGAAAAGAATAAATGTTGTTTGAAGGTTTTTTTGCGTATATTGACCAAAAAAGCTAGAAATTCTAGCTTGTTAAAATCTTGACAGCCAGTGCAGGTGGCTTGATCGATAGCTTTTTCGTGGTAATGCTTGTGTAGTTGAAAAAGACCTACATCCAACGGTTGAAGGAAGTGGGTAGCGTGAGGAGGAAAGCAAAAAACAACGATCCTGTGTTAATTGCAGTAGTTGACGGACTTGTAGGTGCAGTGGGAGCCATGGCCATCAAGCAAGAGTAATCTATAGGTGCTATATTGTTGCATTAAGCTATGAATTTGGAAGTATTGAACCCAATAAAAGCTTAGCTCATTGTTGGAGTATCCTGTTTCTAATATAGCAAACAAGTAGCTGTCAGGTACATTGGTGTTAAGGAATCAATCATCTTGATGTACCTTACCAGGTAAAATAACCATAGGAGGTAAAACAGAGCCATTTAGCGCTACGCATTTGATGACCGTAACCAACTCACGATTGCTAGAGCTAGCAAGGTAAAATTGGCTTCTAGAGTCATTGTTAATAATCTTTTGATCCTTGTTCATGCCTATCCTGAATTTTGTTTCATTCATGTTGTATATTTTGTGAGGTTGAATGCCGTGCCTAGCCAGAACATTAGAGAAGGTTTGAAACTACTCTGCAATGCAAACGGGATCGTGAGTTCTTTTTCTTGAATGACTAGCGTCTTCTGCTTACGGATAGAGTATTCAAGGTGCTGCTTAAAGAAGCGTTTTGCCCAATGGCAACCGCTGTAGGAGGAAGTATTGTAGAGTCCAAATAGCTCTTAGCAAGGATGCTGTTAGCAGATCTAGCTAGCATGCTTTGTCTTGCTGAGGTTTCAATAGCATTCAATTGATACAGACATTGGTAGATGGCAAGCTCTTGAGTTGCAAAAAGCTTTCCTCTTGTAGGTGGCCTAGTTGATTTAGATGGTTGTCCCTTCCATCTTCTTCGCAACAATTGTTCAGATACCTCATACTTGCGAGCAAAAGCTACGATGTTTGGCTTCTCAAGGCTATTCATAGCTTCTATAGCTTTCAAGATCTTTGCTTCCTGCTTGGCATATGCGTTAGGCATAGTGGCAGAGGTAAAAGCTATATAGTAGCTAATAAAGAATCAATAAAGCGATAGGGAAGTAGGTAAAATCAATTGTGTGTTTGAGATGGTATTTGCATTTGAGATGGCAGCCATCTTGCAAAGGTAAGGTGGCTCGGTTGCAGAATGAAACTCTGCCAACCGAGAGAGTATGTACCGTAGATACGTACTTTCCATTGGCCGCAATTAGGCCAACAGTGGTTTTTTAGTGTTTTCCGCAATAACTATAGCAAATGGAAGTCTGATTTAGGCACGTGACTAGCTTTGAGCTAGTCTGAATAGCAAGGAAGAGGGTATGTTTCTTAGTATTGTTCTTAGCTTGTTTACAAGCAGTTTAGAAGCTCTTTGTCATGAGCTGGCTAGCAAACAAAGCTTGAACGTCTGCTTTGTTCGTCTGCGTTCAGGCCAAGCCCACCCAGCAAAGATTCTCTATACCGGAACCTTTTGGCTCTGGTGCCTAAATCCTTTGAACAGGTTCAGAACTACATCTAACAACTCGTTACAAGTTGCCTAGCCCTTGCAAGCAAGACCTGCTGGCCAATTACATCATGGCTAGCTGCTGTGTTTACTTTGTTACACATCCCTTGGCCACAGCTTTGACCAGAATAGGCAGACCGTTGTTCTAGATGTTCTAGAACCCTGCTCTTACTCTACCGTAAGTTATGCCATGTCGCTGGATATAATGTCTTGAAACTAAATCCTACCCATCAACTAAGGACATCTGGTTCGTTTGCTTCGTCCGGCAGAACTAACCCTGCTTTTGACATGGGATTGATGGTTTGGACTTTGGTCTGTGACTAACAGATATCATGACATCAACGCTAGCCGGCGGCGGAGCCAACAGGCTTTAAAGCATCCTTGACTGCTAGCCAATAGGAAACTGTCTCACTCTTATTCTGTCTACTTCGTTTTGGGCAGGGGATCTCTAAGAGCTAAAGGGTAGAATAGAGTTTTCGTTAATTCCAGGGTTCTTGCTTATCAATAACAGCAACGTCACCACGATAGTGGGGCAAGTGGGGCACATTCCCACAGCTATATACATTGGATCAATTTCTTGAATAACTCAACAACCACTTGAGCTAAGTGGATGAAACTTACAAGGGAGACCGAATACCTGTAGGGCTAGTGTATTGTTAAAGTTGATATCAATTTAAGCTGATATAGCTGGTGTAAATATTATACTAGGACTTTAGTATCGCACCATGCAGTAACCGGCGACCACAAAATCAAAGATATCTCCACAACGCAACGGTGGGATAAAATAAAGATGCATGTGTAGATAGAGTAGAACACAACGGTGAATTCTAGCCGCTTAATATTTTGTATATCCTCCCTCAGCTTTAATGACAGCCTCGACACGCCGGGGCATGCTCTTCACTAGCGACCATAAAGATTCCTCGTCCAGTGCCTCTCATGCCTCACTGACTGCATTAACAATTGCGTCCATGACCTTTTCATCTTCTGCTGTCATGCGGCGCAATTCGGGATGGTGTTTGTGGATGTAGGTCTTGATCCTGTACCATACCATCTCGATGGGATTTAGATCAGGCGAGTACGGCGGCCAAGTCATTACCGAGTACCCTTTTTCATCCAGCCAATCCATCACAATCTTAGCAGTATGCACACGTGCATTGTCTTGCATGAATACCCTATCCATATCCTCTTCCAGCATGTCCACTAAGTGTTCTTTGTATGCATCCAAAATGATGTCTGCAGTCACACCTTTCTTGCCAGTACGCTTTTCATCTGGTACTAAAGACGTCAAAGGACCCCGCTGCCGGCCAGCAAAACAACCCCAGAACATGACACTTGTGCGTGAGCCAGTCGCTTGTCCTTCAATACAGTCTTGATTCCACTTTTCTTGAGGTGTACGGAAGACCCAGGTTTGAACCTTCCCATCGGCTTTGCAAATAGACATCTCATTGCTTCAGACCACAACTGCCCAGTCTTCTGCCTTGTAGTGTCGGTACCGCTGTGCCCATTCTAGTCGTTGCTGTTTATGTTTTGACTCAAGTAAGGGTCGTTCAGCTGCTCGCCATTTCTGAACATTGTCCTCTTGCAGGCGTCGTTGGACGGTCTTTCTCGACTGATTAGGCATTACATTGTGATGCAACTGGCCCAAAGGCTGACAACGAGCATCGTAGCTTGCTCTAGCCTCTCGGCGAAGACGGCGATCGGTGCGCTCGGTGGTTGCGCGAGGTCGAGACCGGGGTGCTGACTTGTATTCATTCTTGTCATGGTATGAGTTGACAGTACGTACAATAGTGGTGTGATTTACACCAAAATGATCAGCAATGGCACGCATGAGCATACCAGCTATTGACATGCCATGTGGTCTAGCTCGTTGCAGAGGAGTTAATTCAGAAGCACCTCTACTAGTGCGTTGAGGTGGCATGTTGTGGTTGATGTTTTGGTGGGGCTACGGCACGGTGCGATACTATTGTCCCCTCATAATAGCTGGAATGGGTATCAAGAGCTTAGCTACTACCAGGCTTCACTGACGAAGTGGGAGTGTTGAATCTAGTCGTCAATGAGCCTAGCAGCCGAGGTCTAGGCGTTCGTATAGAGCTGCTATATAGCCACGTACGAGTGAGCTATTACCCACGCCGGACCGAGGCGGCTAGGCGGCTAAGGTGAGCTCTGAGCTTGGGTTGAGGACTCGAGTCAGCGTCTATAAGAGCTTCCAAACTGCCAGTAGACGAGCTAAGAACAATACTAAGAAATATACCCTCCTCCTCGCTATTCGGACTAGCTCAAAGCTAGTCACGTGCCCAAATCAGACGTCCAGTTGCTATAAATTCTATGAGCAACTTTGAAGTAAGCTACCACGCCGGTGAAAATACACATGGAACAGCTTAACAGTAACCGCTTGTTACTTTGTCAAGCGTTTCCATCGGCTCAACGAAGATGTCGTCTTCATCCCGAGTCTGACGATCATTCTTTCACCATCCTAACGAAGGAGTCATTCTCATCATCCTGGTGGCAAGACAGCCCCATCACGATTACGATGAAAGAGGTGTTCGTCAGGCTTGTGGTGAGTCATCTTCCATCATCCTGATGAGGATGATGATGATAAGACTAGATGGCTTCATGAGCTTTGGGATCAAGACCTTCATCACTCTGCTAGAACTAATGGGTTGAGGCTTCCTTCCACCTTACTGATGGCGATGGTTTGGAATGAATTCAAGACCAGCAGTGGGAAGCGTTTACTGCTAGCTGTTCCATGTATTCCTTCTCACCCGCGTGGCTAGGAGACACTGCAAGCACACCGGCAACGATCGCAAGGGTGATAGCTCTTCCTGCCGCCCTCGGCTCCTCAAACAACACCGGAGGTCAATGCAAGAGGAGGACCCGACAGAAGGAAGGAAATCAATACCACCCATCATCATGTTTCATCATCCTACCTGCCAGGGCGGCCCGTCCCGGCAGGGCCCAGCGTCGCGCTTTTCAATGGTGATCTCGCGATGGTCCAGTCGGAGGTAGTTGGCGCTCCCACGTTCAACGCTCAACTAGCACCACCTCGATCATCGTTGATGAATAATATCGTCATAGGTGAGCGGCCAGACGCGGAAAACGTTGCATTTACTCACTGAGGAGGAAAGGCGGCGAGCACGGTACTGTACCGTGACATGACATGCGGAGGCAACAATAAATGGACAACCCCAGCAACAACTGGCCCTCTATAAAAGGCCTGTAGCCCAACCACTGTCTCAAAGAGCGAGACCTCGAGGTATGATAATGAGGGCGTTGAGCTTCATAATAAAACTCTCAGTGTATTTGAAGAGAATAAACTGTACTCAACTTGTGGCGTGGTTGTATGTCGTATATCCGTGCACCGCTTAACTTGTAGGAGATAGGTGATCACGTGCCAACTCTAGGGAATCTCCATATAGCTAGATAGACCTGAGTCACACGACACGACAGACTCACACAATACAACACATCGCTCTCAACCTTTGATTCCTTCCCTAGTTGCTACATAACTTACCGTTAGGGTTGTCCCATTTGAGTTTGAGACCCGCTATTTCCACTATTGGAATCATTCCCAGTTCAAACCCACCAAGCTGCTGATTAGGTATTCTGGGGGGGTAGTGCGATACCGACAACGTCCTTATAATGCTCTAATGCTGAATTCTACCCTACCACCATCTTGATACCATTCTTCGATCTCATGGAGTGGCTTTTGCAAGGTTGTTGTGCGATCTTAGACGTGACGCGCTGCTCAGCTTAGGGCATCGTAACCCTATATCTATATGACCGTAGCAGATCGCTGTGGGAAATAGCTGGTCGCTCAATGTTTCAACAGCGTGACTGACTACTACTAGCTTGTAGCTGATAGTTAGACACTACAGCACTGTGCCGGTACCGCGCTCCAGTATAACTACTTTAAATGAACATTAAAACACTTTATACTCGGGCCAACATTTGACACTTGATCGTCAGTCATACGAACTTGTTGGATACTAACTATTGATGGAGTCTTAAACTCACGTATCTTTCATACCGCATTCTATTGCTATCTCGGTAAGTAGAGCATCACCCTGCCGGTAACCCTGGAAAGGCAGTCTGATGCATCACTTCAGGTACATACGTGAACATGGTAGTTGCAAAAGAACTTGATGCTAGCTATCGTAACGACAGTGGTCTGGAACTGAGACAGACGGCTAAGAAGGAACATCTGAGCCATCGTCGCTATTCTCAGGATCAAGGGAAAACAACAAAACTGGTGGATTGGCGAAACATCTGTCGAGGGGAATTCGACATCCAAAAAAAACAAACGAGAGTCGTTCAACAGATGTCCAGCTGCTGATTGGAACGACAGTTAAGTCAAGGAAACGAAATGATGCCTGCTCATTGTGGCTTCATCCAGGCCACTTTTTTCATGCTGTGACTGGTCCCCTGCCCAAGACAACCAAAAAACCGATGGATACGCTCAAGCCAACTTGAATGCAATCTTGTCGGCGATGATCTCGAAGTCATCGGACAAGACCTCATCGTCTTCATCACCGTCCTCAGGCCCAGCGGCGGGCGGGGCCCCAGGATCACCGTTGGCCTTGAGGACAACCCGGTTGATTTCCGTGCCTGGAGCTAGTTCCGTGGGCGAGGTGATGGTAATGCCGCCTTCCGTCTTGTACATCCCACCGACGGCCCGCTTCTCCAGGTCCCGTTTCTCTTTGAAGGTGCTAATCGGGTCCGACGGTGTTTTGGCCTCATCCCCCGGAAGGCTCAGTGGGGGGCCAAGCTCCGTCGTCACGGGCTGCGGTGGTACGAGCCCGGGGTCCGGTAGGATAATCGGCTGCAAAACGTTCTGCGGCCTGACGTCTGGGTTGGCACCCTTGAAGATGTTGTCGTCCGGGATGCATTTCTGGGGCGGGTCCAAGAAGGCATCACACCATATGACCCCAGGGGCGGTCGTGTCGCTGAAGCCGATGCTGAACTGACAAGGTGCACCCTGGCATACCTGGGTGTAGTACCTGGCGATGGTCCCTCCTTGACCTGCCGGATGAAATGACCGTCAGCAACATGGATTGACCCCGATCAGGGACGATCGTCCTTTCCCGCTCATCTAATCGCCGTGATCGGACGAGTCCTATGATGGAAAGGAAACGAGAGAGAATGGCTGTGATGCTTACGTCGATTCTCTACCGCCGGCACGCAGCGGTTGACCTGCCCGCCATTCTGGGCTTCCCTCGTGCTGGCAAAGGGGAACTCATCGCATGAAAATTCGGCTTGCGGGAACGGTGGGTCGTGGCGGACCGAGCAACGATTCGGGCTCGGCAAACAGCCGGCCGCCGTCCGGCGGTCTCTCCTCGTCTCGGCCGACGCTTGATCGAAGAATAGGGTCGTCGAGAAGGACGGCGTCCGCGTGCAGTACGCCCCTAGAGGGTCGTCAGATGGAGGTGCCGTGACCGTCCAGGTGTTCGATCACCCACCCCAGCACATGTTGTTGCAGACCTCTATCCGGTCCCGTCAGCTCGATGTCCGGTCATTCATCCAGTATGGTTCGGGAGCCTTACCGGGCATGTCCGCACAGTTGAACACCATGAGAGGAGCTCTCTTGTAGAGGTGTTCACTCATGGTCGGGTAAGAGGTCGGAGACGCGGCCATCAAGTCGGCCATCCCCGCCAGGAGGGCCAGCGAATGAAAGACCTTCATGTTGATCAAGGTTATAGGTGTTGAGTCGAACAATATCTGTTGACGATGGGTGATCGACGGTCCGTAAGGTGATGCTGGGACTTACAACTGGTAGAAGACGATGGACTGCTTGTTCCCATCATCATGATCCGGGAAAGCGTCGACCTTTTATCTTGTGGTCGAGATGCTCCCCTTGGGCCAGATCCTGGGAGGCCGTCCTCGAGCAGGCCTCAGGAGTCCTGTTGACCGATTTCCCTACTATTGCTCGGAGCTTTTCTCTCCCGGCCGTGCCGCCATCACACCCTTCTGCAGCTCTTCGTTGATCTCCTCCTCCTCCTCCTCCTCCTCCTCCTTCTTCTTCTCCTGACTTGGTGGCGATCCTCATCATCGTCCACATGAGCGTGCTGGTCGTGATGTCCCACATGACTCTACCATCCACAAGATCCTCCCGTCCCGACACTCTTGCGCTTCTGCTGCCGTCCCATCTGCTGTATGTTGACCATCGCCGCAGACGGGCGGAGCCGATTATCCGAGAATTTGGCCGGGTGCTTCGCTCAGGATCCCATCGTGCCAAGAGCCACGCTCTGCGGTCATGTTTCATAAAATGAACCCGTTCATTACCACGGATTCCCGTGGTCTCTATAGTGGACGGTGGAGGGCTGAACCTTGGGGCTATTGCGTTCGAAAGTGAAATGGCCCGGACATGACGGAGGTTTTCGACTGAGACAGTTGACGGAATGTCCCGTAGAGCACCACTGGCTGTGTAACCGGCGCGGGACCGGCAGGTGCTTGAGGGCCTGGGCAAATCTCTTAAGCATCACGGCCCGTAGCTCTTACGTTTTCAGTGCTTCAGCTGATGACGATACTCGTCCCGCACGCGGGTCGGGACAGACGAAACGTGAGCGGGTCCTTCAGGGTCTTGTCGTTGCGACCATGCGCCAAGAGGTAAGGTGGAGAAGCGGTCGTCTCTCCCTCGACTGGGGTCCGGCACTCCCTTTACCATCGTTAGGGACCTTGCTGTTCCATGCCGTAACAATGACACTGCCTCGGCCGAGGACTGTCCCTATGGATCGTCGTAGTGACTGATGGTGGTGTCGATTCACCTTTCCGGTCGGAACGAGCCTGAGGTAGATTCGGTCCCCACAACGGCTCACCGGCGTAACGTCATGCATGGTTTGATCCCCGCATCGGACTGTCTCACATCGCCATCCCCCCTGTCTTAGATGGGTTTGCCGATTGCCGAGCACAGCCTTGTCCGGTCGTCTTGACAAATACTGTAGTGGGCTTCCGATGGTCCGACCAGGGGGTGGTGCAACCGCACCTACGAGCACTCGATCCACCTGGGTGTCAATTCAGCTTGTCGCAATCCGTCCGCCCGTCACTGACGTCCAAACCCAATGACGCCAATGCAGGCGCATTCGAATCTCGACGTCCATATCAAGCTCGACCTTCGCGGCCGGAATTCTTGACTCCATCGATTGGTCATTCTGCTGTTAACGTGTCTTGAAGGCCTTGTTGATCTCATCATCGTCACGAGTTGGTTGTTCGCCGTACTCGCGCATCCAGACCCGTGCCTTGAACACGATTCAGCCATCGTCGGTGGTCGGCGACTGATCGACTTGTTACCCTCACACGAGAAAAGGAGACTCGGCGGAGCTCCCAGCCATCAGACCGAACACCACGTCGAACATGCCCGACCTCACTTTGCCGCCACACGCGCCGAGCAAGATCGAACGCTATCGGGAGGGAAGTTATTCGTTGCTCCCGACGGCTGTTTACGCCATTGTCGATCTCGGCCCGGGTGGAGGCGAGGCTTTGATCCGAGCGCTGGAGGCGAGGGATGAGAACGTGCGCGATACCTGCCGCTTGGTGACCGATTCGACCTTTGCGGGCCAGCCGTTGCGGGCCGCTTACGATTATCACCTCGAACATGTCGCGCCGTCGCGATCCTGTCATCCGACCTTGTTCATCGTCAGCGTGTCGCCCGACTCTCAGAAGCATGGGGTGCTACTGGTCAATCTCGACGCCGACGTCGAGGGTCGGATCGACACCTGTCGCCTCTCCATCGATGATGCTGCGCTGGACGCGGTCAATCTCAAGATCGGCAACGAAGACTGGGAGGAGGTCAAAGATCATGGATGGTCCGACGAGATCGAAGGCGCGTCGGGGGCGGCGGAGCCCTCATCAACAACTGCGTCACCCTCGACCTCGACGGAGCATCCTTCGCATCCCCCGATCTTCGCCGTCTACTCGACCGTCGGCGCCGACATGATTGCTCTTCAACACGAGCTGGAGCCGGGCTGGACGAAGAAGGCCTTGCCCCAGCGTCGATGCCGGATGATCTGCAACTACGCCGGCTCGCCCGACCCAGACCAGGAGATGATCTCGAAGCATCCATGGTGTTGCTGGCGCACACAGGGCAGTGTTCATCCGCAGCTGTTCATCTGTGCGGATCGGCCGGACGTTCAGCGCGATGGGGTCGCGCTAGTCAAGATGGACTGGGATGGCCGGGTCGATCGAGACCCGAATGAGCTCTTTCGTATGGCTCCAGAATATTCGGTGGACCGGCAGCGCTGTCCTCCGGCTGATGCGTTGGCCAGGTTGACGTCCATTGCTCGTGGAGAACGTCCGTGGGAAGGAAACCCTTGAAGACGAGTGATGGAGACTGATGAGGATGTCGTGATATCGGACCACGATGGCTCTTTCTTCGTCGTTTTCGCTACTGGCCCGTCTGTTGCATGGTCCTGGATCCGGTCGTTTGCGTACCGGTGGCTTTGTTCGTTCATGGCGTGAACGCGTCGTCCGGACCTGTGCGTGATCGAATCACGATGCTCCGTTTTCTCCCGGTGGCTCAGAGGTACTGTAGCTGGTATGGAATGACAATTATCTTCATCCCATTTCGAGTTGTTACTATGGGTTTGTCCAATTCATTTTCGGACCGCTCGTCTCTTTCATCTTTGACGCTTTTCCAATCTTCGCTATCCAGCAGAGCAGGATATGATGGATGATGCAGTGACGAGGACTGGGGGCGAACCGTCAATTCGTTGGCTTCCAAGACGTCACGCTGGATCAGCTCCGACCTCTTCGGGCTAGCATCTCAACAACTCGTCGAGGGCCGCGAAATCATCTGGCAGCGCCACAAGGCCAATTCCAAATGTTGACACGATCAACAACCTGTATCATTTTCCGCGCTAGGCTTGTCGAAATGGATGGGATGGTAAGTGAAGGCATTCTAATGAGAGTTAACGACAGTATAAGTACACTGCGGTCGACCTTGACGGTCTCATGATGCGAATGAACTTCGAAAACACATGGATCAATAATTGAAAGAACACCACGGGAAAAACACAACAAAACATGACCAGAAAAGTCATTTCCAGGGAGGCGAGGTGGTGAGGACGAGAGTATAATTGCACGGCGGTGATGATCTCATCATCCACCGTGTAACCTTCTATCGATCCTCATGCCGATCGCAGGCCAACCGTCTCATTGCCATACCTATCCCCAGTTGTTCTTGGAGCGGAAGTGATCACCAACAAACGTTCGGCCGCAAGTTGGCTTTGATTTATCGCCAATCTTCCGGTGACCCAAGGACGTCTCACTGCCGCAGGCAGTATCGACCTCCTTTATGGCGCTCTCAAACCGTTCGCTGCTCACTCGTGCGTAGTTACCCGTATTGCAGCAAAAGACCACGACGTTGCCGGCTCGGGCTTGAGAGTGATGAGTCGATTAGTGGAAAGAACCAACCAAAGCCGTGACCATCATCCACGAAGCATCCAATATACCAGGAGAAATTTTGCGTCCCTGGCGAGGGCGAGGGGTTCAACAAGGGTGGCGAGCATCTCATTCTTTGCGTTGTTCATCTCGGTCAAATCCATCCGGTGGACATTGTTCTTCATCCCGTGCACCGTCTGATCATCTCAACATTCAAGATGCTCATTGGTTGACCGCTGCTGTGGAGTCGGCCGGGCATGAGGGAGATGAAAACGATAGGCCTCCTTCCCGCCCACCGTCTCCGAGAGGCAAACACCATCCCCAAAGCTGCCGTACGTCGATGTCAGTTGACTGTTGGCTTGAGCCACGGCAACCGCGGAGACGACCACGGTGAATGTTGCAAAGATGGAGGTTGCACGAACGAAGAACTTCATGTTGATGCTTAGGTTGATGCCCGAAGAAATTTCGAGGAACCCTTTGTCATAACTTTCCTTTTAGGCGTGGATGCTCGGAGAGAGAGACGCAGATACTCGTGGTCAAAGCTTCAGGAATTGAGGTAAGGGCTGAATCACGTTTGCTTGCGTTCTAAAGACTGCTGTTGAATGAACGATGGGGGGGACGACATGCGGTTTATGTAGTCAGTCTCGTCTGTCGCTGCCGGAGGACACTTTGCTGAAGAGATCCAAATGAGCAAACAACGCAACAGCCTCTGCTCCCCGGAAGCGCTCCAAAGGAACAAGCGTGACCCACACCGTCTCGATGCGTCGTGTCGCTGACGTACATCCTTTACAGCCCCCTCCAACAAGTTTGGGCCAGAAGTGATCGTAAGCTGGCACAGGCATCTGGTTTCGACTGGTTAGAAGGGGCTGTATGTCGCTTCAACAAGTCATTGGACCAGATGAGGCCTCCCAATCCTGGAGGCGAAGATCCACATGATTCTCATAGGACACCAACACGATGAACGTTGTACTTGTCTACCCTGAAATCCTGCCGTTTCAAGCCGTCTTCATGCATCAACGTCGAAGCAGACATCTCACCCGCCTTTTGTTTACCCTGGACGGGCCGTTCGGTTAGTACACGTGTATAGGGCAAGCTCTACTGCCCCACAGGGAATACCAAGGTTTCATACTACAAGGCTGATCTAAAAGATGAAGCTCAGCAGAAAATTAACAATGTGGCCGGTACTTAAAATGTCACATTCTTCTGATCCTTTTGATCGATTGGTGAGGTCGTGCGCAGCTGGATGGCACCGGTAAAGAGCACGTTTTGTGTCGAATTCTATCGATAGTTTCAAACCCCTCAGATGATTTC
>QQTW01002675.1_pt1 | contig 13030 bp, 13 predicted proteins | sample 1904831 | NCBI WGS metagenome assembly QQTW01 (sample SAMN09435610, study PRJNA476489) | Subsurface metagenome, whole genome shotgun sequencing project. | reverse complement strand
GGGGGGGGGGGCCCTCGGGCTACTCCAAAGTATAGTGTTTCGAAATCTGAGGGCTCTTCTCTCTCCTAAAGTAACTAAATTAGCCGCTGCGTATCATCCAAAAACCAGATCCGCAGGTGAGTGCAGGCTAAAGTCAGGCAAGCGCGTACGAGCCAATTCGTACCCGGTCTCCGGCGGGTAGGAAACGACCGTAACGGTCACTTCGAGCGTACGGATCCGGATGATACAAGACGACCTTGATGGTCTCTACAAACAGTAGAGCTTCCTTATCTCTTTTGGTTGACTTGGCATGCCTTGTGCATCATGCATCTCTCCAAATATCGAACCTTGGTTGCTATCACTCTGGTCTCCATTGTCAACTTCGCTTTCTGCGCTCCTCAAAACAGTAAGTGGCTCTCCCTTCCCTTAGAATGAAGCCAGTAATGCTCTGGTGTTTCATTTCTGTTCCGCTACATGTCGATCCTTAGCCTAGCCATAACTCACGTGTTTGACCAATCTCTCAGCTAAGCCAGTCTGTATCGTCAACTCATGTCCATGCCTCAGCGGTTCTTCTGAAGCAGCAGCGAATCCTTCAAACAGTCCGCAAGTAAGCCAGCAGCTCAGTCTCGTCAGTGTCATACTTTCATCCTCAATCCTAACCCCAAATGAAACTCAAAAAGGAGCGATGGCGACTATACCAAAACGCATTCAAAGCCTACGCCCTTGCCAATAACATGTACCATACCCTCGAGATGACGTACACCAGCATGACATCCCCACCGCTAGCTGGAGGACGAACATCCGGTCGAAAAGAGGTAGAAAGAGCCACAGGCGATCAACTCGCCACAGCCACCGTCCCCGCAAAGCATCGAGTCTTATACGAGAGAGCTTTGGATGAATACATCCGCAGCATGACTGCCTACCGAGACGCCTGGCGTGCGTATAAAGCTAGCTTGGTAGACTTGGAGGGAGTCCTCGCCATGAACGAGGCATTGGCCGCATGGTCGTCTGAAAAGATGGAATGGAAGAATGGCGAGTTGGGTTTCTGGAAGCCGATTCCGCCGCCGAGACCGGTGGGGGATGATGGACGTCTAATGCTATCGAGACCGGTATGTTGAGTAGCTGACTTATTCTTCGATCATCTTCAAATCCCTTTTCTTAGCCCGCTTTACGGGAGCAGCTGCAGAAGACCGTTATATGGGACTGAATAATGGGCTAAATAACAATTACATATGTAGGTAAAGAGTATTGGTACAGAGGGATGTTACTTGAATAAGAGATGTGTACTCCACAGGGATAAATGCCAGCCTGGAGATCCGGGAGTAACGCAGTGGGTTCCAGTCGTGGGTCCGAGAGTCAATCCACAAGGCGAAGGGAAGAGCAACCGCGATGGAAAGGAAAGATCAACGAGGGTATATCTTCAGTTGAGTAAAGACTCGCCGATTTTGACACGAGTAAAATGCGGGATGGGACTGCAATCATGATCTTTGTGGAGAACGTGCGCATCCGTGAGCAATCCACCACCGACAGCGGGTTGGATACCTGAACGCGATTCCATTGTATTGATGACGGATGGTAGGCTTTCCTCCTTCACATTGACGGCGACGGCGCCTACTTCATCAGACTAATGATGCCACAGCCCCTCCGTCGGACTGACGACGCCGACGTCTTCTCTTCATGGGTCTGATGACGACGGCATTTGCTAAACCCCCGTCCCCGCCCCGACAACGAATATCCATCCACCCTAACCTTTCGTTGTGCATGTGACGCAGAGGATCGTGCTTCACAAGTTAGAGCTGATTAGCGATACCCTAGAAAGAACCCAAAGTCGGAATGGAATTGGAATGAATGAAAAGGGAGATTCTGCCCTTACATCAACGAATACCGGATATCTCAAATTGAGTTCAGCTGGGTTCACTCTTCTCTCGTTTTGGATGTGCACGACACCACACCCGTCGAACTCGCCGGATTCATAGAGTCGGAGAGCCTCTTCGACATCGTTTCGCTGGCCGTTAGGGAGTTGTGCAGTCTCCAGTAGTTTTCGTAACGCAGCGATGCGAGCTTGAGGGTCCACCCGAGGCGGCCCGTACGGTTCGATCTTGGTAATCTCAGGCGGCATTGTCGGGGACTCGATTTTGGGATGTGATGCAGCTTTGACTGTGGTGGGGGAGTTGTGGAGGACGGAAGACCTCGTTCTGTTGGACTCAGATTCCGAACTGGACCAGTTGGGTCATATGGGATACGCCAACCCAACGAGGATTAACTTTCGGAACGGACAAACACGCTAGAGCCGAGATCACATCGTGATGACCACTTCCCCTTTCGCGTCGATCCATCGACAACCTTGACCCTTTCGGAGGTGTCCTTCGCTAGCAACCCAGAGTAAAGCGTAGATGTGCATGGCTACGACGCCCCAGCAATATATCTTGATTTCTGCAGTTGCAGCATTTGATGAGGACACTTCTTTCCCACTCAGTTGTTGGTCTGACTTTGATGTCGTCCGTCGTCGTTGCCCTAGGCACTTCTTATCATCTTGATATTTCCGGACGCTCGGCCCAGCAACAGGTTTACCACGGCTGTCACCATCCGTCGTAGTTGAGCCGGTACCGATGCTGGTGGTAGTGCTGGTAGCAGCTTCTGAATCATCCAAAAAATCCGTGTTCCCTTGTAACGCCACCCAGACACCCCAACCGGCTCGACCAGCCTCAATAAATTCTTTTAGAAAGTCCCATAACCGCCGACGGAGATCCCGTGAAGAGATACCGCACCGTTGAAGGTCACAGATCCAGTGGCCTCTGTCGAAAGATTGGAGAGATCGAGACTGGTCTTGCGGACGGAAGCGTCGGTGGTTGATATCCACTTTCCGAGCAAGTAGCTCTAGGGAAGGGGTGGTGAGGCTGGACGGTCTTGGAAAAGGTTCTCCGTTGATCGGCGGAAGCGGAGGATGGATCTTCAACGATGCAGCATGGCGGTGGAAGAGCGTGCTTTCGTCGCCACTGTTCAGTCCGGTTGCATCGTCGATGTCTTCTTGACGGATTGGCTTGTTGGCGAACGAAGAATATGATCTGGAAGCATCTTGAGACTGATGATCTGGGTAACCAGAGAGGTCCTGTCCGCTGGAAATTCTCACAACGGAAGCGTCCGCTCCATCCTCTTTCGTGCCAGCTTGCGAGTTGGATAATTCGCTAGCTGAATTGCGTCGTGTCTGTTCCGCATCCTCTAGATGAAGGTTCTCTTTCTGCCCTTGCTCACCTCTTGAGGAATTCGCATCTGCCGCCGAAGCCAGAACATGAGACTGAGAATATAATGACGATTGATCATATGAGGAAGTCTGGGCCTGGCTTTGCAAGGGCGACCGAATGCGCTTGCTGAAAGATGGCCCGGTGGTGACTGCCTCGACCGGGCCAGGCCTTCTTTTCAACATTGGTGGCAAACATGGCGTACTCGTCCAGTCAAAGGAGGACCCAAATGGAATAGAGCATGGTGGTAGTAAGTCCTCTGTCCGCCCATGACCTTCAGCTCCATCGGACGCTGGTTTTGTTTCCTTCGTCTTTCTCTGGTCCGTTTGCCTCTGCTTTTCCAACTCTTGCGCTCGGCGGTCCGCGAACTCGAGCAGCTCCCGTATATCCTGACTGGTAAGCGAAGGGTCACACAAATCAGACGATGTTTTTGATCCAATTTCTGTATCCACAGCCGCCAACGCCTGTGGATTAGCTGATTGGGCCGCTTTTGTGTCATGCAGCTGGTGATAAGCCCCTCTTTTTGGTGATACTGCAGCTGCTTCAAATTCGATATATGCCCTGGCTTGCGCGCGATATTTCTCATCATCGACGTTACGCGTAGGAGCGCTTAGATGGGCGAGGAGCTGGAGATTGTCAAATTCCTCCTGTTCGACCTGCTGCTTGCTTCCCATTCTTGTTGTTGCTTCTCGGCCTTCTCTTGTAGAACTAAGCGCTACAGCGCCACTCTCAAAACCAACATATGCTTCAGCCTGCGCTCGATACCGCGCATCGTCTTTGCCATCGCTGGGGCCAGAGACGTGAACGAGGAGGTCGATGCTCTTCAGATTGACCATGTTTGCAAGCCACTTTTGGAGTCTTGAATCGATAGAGCTAGACCTCTTTTAGGATCTTCGTCGCTCTCACGATGAAGATGGAGCTCAACCTCAAACTTCATTGCACTAGTGATGACGATATAGCCTTTAATTTCATCAGTTTCATAAAGATGACATGGATGTGGAAATGAGCTACACGCTGATGCTTACCAAGATGACCTCAATCAGAATGGTTACTGGTGGGCTGTGGAATACTCCATTTATTTGTCAACTAGTGCAGGACCCTAAGTTCGTTTTCTGCATTTGGAGTTCACTTCGACTTGCTGACAATTGCTTCAGCGCTCTCAACCTCGACGACAGCAGAGCGCAAACGTTTGATTGATATCAAAATGATCGAAAAAATGTTTCTATCGAGGTCCACTGGACTTTTGCAAAAGTGGGTTGCGCCGAAGGTCATCGAGAATACTGCGAAAAGACTGATCTCAAGAAAGATAGCACGATCGAGGTTCTTGTGGACAATTGGGTCTCACCCAGAACGTGGGACGCGGGTAACGAAATCAAGGGAACAGCCCAGCAGTAACGGCTTCATCATCCTTAAGACGAATTACCCAATCATCATCCTCCTGATGATGGTGATAGCCTCTCTTTCATCGGACTGATGATGAAGATTATCCAGCCTTCATCGCACTTACAAGGATGATGATCGCGTACCTCTTTTCGTCGCGGTCACTGCTGAGCTGTTCCGTTTATTTTGTCACCCGCGTGGAGGGCGTCCGACCCTCCAGTTCGAAGCTCCAGAGAGGCTGCGTAACGGTGAGGATGCCACGGAGTTACCCCTCCTTCAGAGAGTACAGCCTTGCGGTCCGGAGGACTCATGACACTGCCGCACGCCTCCCAACTTCACGATAGTCGTCAACTTCCTGATATTGATATTACCCTCTCGATGCGACTTGCTACTCGTCTCGACATCATCACCCTTCACCGTCGGACCCAAAGAAACACAAAGGAAAGACCTTGGGTTGGACAATACGCCATCGTCTATTGATTTGACCGAGCCAGGCGGAATTCAAAGCCCTCCTTTCTTATACTGGAACCAAACCCGTCCCCTGAGGTTACCTCCAGAGCTGGTATCAGGGGTAATCGCAAACCCGTTCGACTTCGAGGAATTCAGCAGAGTTCCCTAGGGCTGGAATATGAGTTCGTCATGATTGCGGATTCTGAGCACCCGGACCACACTTCTCCGCCAGCCGGCATCCAGTTTGGACGACAAAGGCGCCGATAGCCAGCTTACGATTAGTGGTCAAATCAATCCGAATTCAGCAGTTTAAACGGAAAGGAACTGATGTATCATCTCAGAATCGTAAGTAGTTCAGATCCAGGGAAGAAGTGTCACCTGTTGAGCGTAATACAATACAGTTATCAATATCACGATCATTGGAGGAGGAGCCTGGCCCAGTCTCCTGACCATCTACTACTTTCCTTCAGCTCAGTATCGACTGACGAGCAAACACCGAAAACTGGAACTGCATCCACCTGACTTACAACCTTCGCCAATATGCCCGTTACAACCGTCTGGGATTTAAACTAGAACAGCCACTGTCGCCCTCGAGTTTGGGAAAGATGCAGTGTTAGCGGCAACCCAAGATAACGTACAACCGTTGGCGCTACTTGCATGCGAAAGATTTGGGGCAACCTTGGCTATCTGTCCGCAGACACAGGACAAAATTCAACGTACCCTAAAGGAGACCGCCGAACCCGTCTACCTCAAGTTTCTCAAGGCGCAGATTGGATTCGCGCAAGGTGGCTCTATTGATTCGTTGAAAAAAGAGCATAGCTGGCACACAATTCCTGGCCCTCGCTGCTGCACTACTGTCAATGAGGACTTTTCATGCCGCCAACGCTCTGGAGACGATGATGGCACCTGCAGCCGATGCTTCACTCACACCGCCCGCGTTCCATCTGAAGGCGCTTCTGGATGTTTTGGAACCACGGTTACATCGAGCTGGCTTTGCGGAAGACGTCCTAGGCTGGAAGATCTTAATAGGAAACCACGATCTGCTTTTGGGTAGAGAGAAAGAGTTCATGAGGATGCATGGAGATATTCGTCCAACTGAATCGAGCGTGAAGGCAGTCGTGGAGGCCTTCCGCGACATAGCCCGACTAAGGGAAGCAAGTACCTTGGTTATCTACGCCAGCGATTGCGGGCCGTGGGTAACGGCCTTCACGAAGTGGTCGCTCGGTCTACCTCCAAAAATTCGAAATGGCACGGGAGCTGTGCTGTTTGACCAGCCGGGCTCACCAGTGACACTACAGCTTCTTGGGCACGATTGGGAATCACGGCGGAGCGGCTACATCCGCATTGAAGAATTGAGCACCACAGAAACGCTCTTGAGTGTCTTCGAAACGAAACCGGCGGATCCTCGTCAGGCAGAAGAACTTCAGCTTGGTGGCATGATTAGTGTCCGAGCGCATGGTGAACAAGAAATGGAAGAGGCAACCTTTAAGTACCACCGACCGAAAATAGTCAGAGCTTTGCCCTATGCTCTAAAATTGGTTCGAGAATCACTGAGTTATTCATCCGAAGTCTATCTTCTAAGAACAAGAGCATCGACGACTCTATCGAAGACATCACTAAGAAGAACGATATATCCCTACGACATTCGTCCCCTTTTCCTGACGACGACAAGATTGCAAGGACAGCATCAATATATCTCTCTCTTCCTGAGATTACGCGCCTACGGACCCTCCCGCAGAATACGACCTTGAACAGACTGCTACAGTCCAAGTTCCGTGACACAAATGCGGGTGGAAAGGGCTTTGAAAGGGTACTGACATGCCTTGTCGCGAAGATCCTTTCGCTTTCGCTTCTGCATGGTTTTTTTGGAATCGACGTCTCTCTATTACTGTCCTGTCAACCTCCCCCTCCACTTTCTCCAAAATGACGACCAATACCTGAACTTAGTCGAGAGAGTCATATTTGGAGACAGGCAATCGGACCCGGTGTTAAATCAAGAAATTTCCCAAGCAAGTGACAGAATGATTGAGGGAGGAATAATAAAACACTCTATGCCCGACCTACTCCTGAAGTGGATTCTTTGGTGGACCCTGAAACTTCTTGGTCACGATTCCACAGCTGGGAAAGAAGGTTGGGTAATATCCTGCTTTCACGGTCAGGTCGTCTTTCCTCAGTTATTTGCTACCGAACCCTTGCCCAGGACTGGATTTCTGGAGCTCTGTTGCGTGGCCGGCAACCTTAGCTTGAAAGGCAAAAGTCAGCTTCTTCAGATCGTGCAATCACGGTTTGACTACAGATATGATGGAAGCGACCTTCCAAAGAAGCTCACGGGTGCTGATAACACCGCGACTCGTTCATTGAATCTTTACCCCCTCTTGCATGTTGAGTGGGTAGTCACCACCAACATCGACGGCACTTTTGCAGAACTAGAGTGGGATACGGGCAACTACCGACGTCGTCCCTACAATCTTCTAGTGGGTATGTTTTCGACCAGTTCTGTGGAGAAATGTAAGCATTCTCCAGATCGAAGCTTGGAAGTGCTGGCGACAGATTGCTCTTGGATATCCCCTGCCGGGGCCGAACTCCTGCCTGGATCCGCTTCTCAAACTCGAGTCTCCATTGTTCCAACAAGCGGAGACAATGGGGTTGCGCGCATTTGCACTGTCAAATGTGGTACTACAGTCGAGTGAACGCGGTCCTTCTCGTCTCAATCGTCCGATGCCCAGAGGCAAGGTCATCATCAACAAGGCCTTTCTAGGCTGTGCCCTCGAGGTTTGTAGGGCTCTCGACTTTAAACATATCATTTGTTAGCAAGAGATCCTGGGTTAGCCGTACAGCTGTACTGGTTACCAGCCTCGATTAACAGTCTCGTACGAGGGGCGGTAAGTGCTCGCACATCCAACTTACCACCATGAACTGACCAGTGGAATCGAAAGGTGGAATAATGAAGACACTGATTCACCGCGCTGGGAGGGGAGGAGTGGGAACAAGGGGCGGGAATTCTTCGGTATCTGGCAGCAGTTCTCGCAGTGCTTCTCCGTCCTGCTGTTCAATATCCTCGAGGGCACGACCGTATGAAAGATTTAGTCGGTGTTACTCACATCACGGCGGGTAACACCCTGGAAGAATAATCGATCGGACCACGGTCGCACGTCCTGCAACCACCGCATATGGCTCATGGGCAATCGGTTGACTGCAGGTACGGTCTGTCTGTCGGTCGGGTCTGTGTTTGTCAGGGAAATTTATACAAAAATTTTCACCTTGAACAGCCCCAAGCTGCCTGACCCTCAAACGAGGCGGATTGACAAGAGACAGAGGACTCCGTACGACACGAGGGCAATGTTATGCAGTTGTGTTTCCGCATATTGTTCCCTAGTCCGCCACCTCGGAATCATTGGAGCTAACTATGCCGAGTAACATCCATTGCGGCTTTTCACAGACATTTCGATATTCAGCCAAGCGAATATGTAACACCATCCCATGTTACACACACAATTACCAGAGGTGGATCCGGCTCGGACGGCAATCGCACTCAAGTGGAGATCATCCACTGGAGATATAAATTCTTGGTCTTGTCGTTAACTTGCTTTCACTTCAAGAAGTCTCTTCTTGAAACTATTTTCCTTGACCGCACCAACTATGCGTCCCATCGGGTTAGTTATGGCCCTTGGCTTTGCATTGGCCGTGTCTGGACTGCCCTCATCAGCCCGACATGTTGTTAAACACCAGACGGATTTTGACGAGATCAGGCCAAGTAGGTCTCAATCCACAATTCCTCGTTAGGGGCTGCCTCGAGAGGCGTGGCTCCATCAGCTGGTGCTGGACTAACCCTCATAGAAGCCCATCCTCCCTTGGACGTTCAACGGAAGGTCGTCATCCAATCACGGTCGCTCGAGAGCAAGAGACGGGAATCACGTCGTGACAATTTCAAAGCCAGATTTAGCGGAGACATCAAAACCAGATGGATTGGAGCGTGCCATGAGAACAAGATGAGACAGGTATATCGGATGATGAAATTGCTTTTGTGGATTTTTATTTTCCCCAAAGATGGACCAGAACGATTGATATTTTTTGAGAACAGTGGATACAAGCCCTGTCTGTGGACGACATGGATGAGATGCCAACTCCTCAAGAGGTCGACGACATGGGACGCGAGTGCGAAGACGAGTGGGTGCGCCTTCTCCGCGACGGAGCGGGGTATGAGATGTGGGAGAAGGTCGCCAAGGCTATTGCCAGCTATCCCGCTGTCCCGAAGGGCTCCTTGGATGGATTGTCCAGTTTGTGGTCGAAAGCATCGGGAGCTACTCATCGGGCGTCTATCTCTGATCTGGCGGCCGCCTCGCGATCCAAGCTCTCCGATGCGATACGGCACGGCCCGACGCTTGGACAGCGGGCTTGGAACGCAGTGCAACCGTCTTTACCCGGTGGGCCAACTTCGGTTCCCCCAAAGGTTCTACGTGGGACGTCTTTCAGGGTTCCAATCTCTCTATAACATTTCCATTACTGGACAGTATTTCATTTTCCTTTCCAAAAAGTTCTTTCAGAGCGCTGGGGGTTCACTTTCGCTCTCGGCCTAACATCGTTCATCTTGAGCGAGCAAGTAATCTGCAACCAACCCGATCCCATCACGAATGAGTGAGTTAGCACCACGATGAGGAAGGGGGAGGAATAGCTGTCTGTACCTTGATGAGTAGAATTAACTCTACCTTTACCGACAGCATGATCAAGGGAAACTGAATCTCGTTTGTCTCAACCAACCAACCAACCAACCGTATGATGATCGATAACAGAATCACAGATGCTTTTGTTCCGTCAACGAAGAAGAGAGCATCTTCAACGAAGTGGCCCTCTGTTGTCGACCAAACCAGCTGGAAGTACTCCTTCGCCAAGGCCGAGTTTCGAACACCAGCACGCTTCGCTTCTTCTGTAAGCCGATCGATCTTGCGGCTTAGCTGGTCGACTTTTAGTATCGCCAGATCGGAACGACGAAAACATGATCTCTACCTTCGGAGCTTAAGCATTTGGACATCTATATGTGGCCTTATCTTCAGCAAAGTCTACGATCTATCTAATACAGATTGAACCTTGCCTCCATGGCCTTACGACGGAGGGTAGCTTTCATCTTCATTGACTGGTCGATAGAGAGTACCTTTCATTTCCAAGACCAATGTGATAGAAACTGACGGCTACCTTCGTCAACGGCGCGATGAAGGAAACTCCTCCGTCGGCCGTATGATGAAGACTCATCTCCACCCCACCTCCATCACCTACACGATGAAGTTCCATCTCATCCATCGTCGACCATACGATGAAAGGTAGCTTCTCCATCAGCCATACGATGGAAAGTAATCTTCTTCTATCTATGATCTATCTATGAAATTTCTATAAAACTTCTAGCTAACGTAAGATATTTCTCTGTAGGCCAACCAGTTGAGGAATGTATCAAGTGGGGACTTGTTGCCCATGCATGAACCAGCACCTCTGCCCTTTCCTCCAGCTTCCCCCTCGGCTCACTCCCCCGCCCCGTGCGGTAAGGATACCTATCTCATTTTGGTAATTCACATCAGCAAAAACGGAGGTTTGCGTCAGGTTGCATCACGTGCTTCTGACGCTCCTGACGCTCTGACGGAACTCGCCCCATCCGACGTTGGAGAAACGGCCATCAACGTCTTGACGTAGCTGCTAAAAAAGCTTACAGCGTCTGGATGCGCTGAATTTGGTCATTGTTACCGTCCTGACGGGGCTCACCTTATCCTCCACACCGTCCGGAAGCAGCTTCTCAGAAGCTCTTAATCACAATAAAATTGATTTTGATTTAGCTATTTAGTTAGATGCAGAACTAGGGTGCTGATAAAAGGAACTGCAGTTGCTAGTATCAGATATCAAGTACATAAATGGAAGATATCCTTCTCAATAAGAAGCTCTTCAGTGGCCAATGGCGACCAGTGGATGGATGAGAAAAGGCACAACGTCTTAGAGGGTAAGACTCTCCATCACTTTTGTGACAGAGATCAATCTCGACCGCTGTCGTCGACTGTGCGATGAATAGTCATCTCCACCTCAATCCCAACCCGACCGCCGCCGACCCTACGATGGACGCGAACCCCTCTGTCGACCGTACGATGACAGGGCTCTTCTCCATCTCCATCGACCCATACGATGAAAATCAACTCGACCGTCGTCGAAAGTGCGATATAGATTCACCCCCTTCGTGGGCAGTCGGATGAATAGTAGTGCCCACCTCCATCCATCATGCTCACGACGAAGACCCTCCTCATCGTCGACGACCTCACGATGATGACTCGTCACTTCCATCGCCCATACGACGATACATCAGCCTCCATAGAGATATCGAACAATAACAATAATAATGACCTCATAAAATACGCTCAATATATACATACAATAAACTAGGAATAAAACAAATACGTAAGACGGCATGGAACAGAACAGGACAGGACACGTAGAGTAGAGTAGAGTAGAGCAGCGAAACTAGAGAGCAAAGCAGAGCAATTGAGGAGCAACAACAGGAGTTCAGGTAGGGTAAGGGTAGGTGAGCTCGCTAACTCTACCTACCCACTGGCAACGTAATCGATATCGCTAACGACGGATGGAATGTAGTACAGCAGTTGGATGAACTTGAACAAAGGATGAAAAGATGTGATGATAGAAATACCACTTCAAAACAAACATGGTCATGGCTCTTCCGGCACAGGTAGCGTCGAAAGAGCTCGAGGGGTAGGCTGCTGCTCTTCCGTCAAGGGAACTGTCGAGAGCGCTCGCGGAGTAGGTTCTTCTTCGCCACCAGATCCCATAGATGACTTGGGCGTGATGCTCACGTCCACTTCTTCCCCTTTACCATCACCGTCACTGCCCGAACCGGGTCGTGGGAACCGTTCCGGTGGTGTTAAGGTAGCCGGTAGGTTATCATCGCTGAAGATGGCCTCCTCGGGAATCATGGCCACCGGTTCAACCCCACCTCCACTCTCTTGCAGCGTCTCTGACGTCGACACGACGCTCCCACGACTGTTCGTCCGCAACATCTCAATCCCCAGCTTCGAGCTCCGATGTTCTTTCCGCTGCGGACTCTTAGCGCGCACCTGCACATCGCCCAGCTCCTCATCTTCATCGTCACCGGATTCATCGCATTCATGTCGCTGCTTCTCCAACGTCTCTCGCTTCGCCCGGATCTTCTCGGCTGAGCGCTGCCGGACGGGCGGCTTCGAGGGTAAGATTGGAGGAGCCGATTGTTGATGCACCAACGCTGGAAGATGATGCGTTTGCTTCGTCTCCGTTGCCGCCTCCTGAAGAATCCCTAGTCCCCGATCTCGCCAGTCATCCGTGGCCAGTCGATTCATCACCACTGGGCTCTCGTCCGCATTGACCGACTCGAAATCCCCAAAGAAGCTGGAACTGACCGAGTCCTCTCGCGAAGATCCCCGGAAGGTCGCTCCCGGCATCGATGGGAATCCAGACGACGTCGAACTCGGACTATCCCCATTTCGCGCAAACTCATGTCGCAGACCCGAGGAAGGCGGGACGCGTAGCGGTGCGTAGTCGTGTCCTGGCGGGGGCGGCCTCCATTGACACAGCTGACCAATAACCTCGCTCAGCTTTGCCGTAGTCGGCGGCTTCTCGATCAGAGCGTCGAAATGATTCGGTGTCTGCAGCTCTTTCAGATACCCCGTCACCGCCACGATGGGCGTCTGCGAATTCGCATTCTTCGTGTCGCGGATCATGCGCGCCACATCCACACCATTGATCTGTGGCAGCCGAAACTCCATGAGAATGATATCGAACTTGATCTCGCTCGTCGCGTACCGAATCGCATCGGGCCCGTTGCTGACCGTGATCGTATGACACAGCATCTTCTCCAACAGACGTTCCATGACCATGCGAGAGACCGGGTGATCCTCAGCGATGAGCACATCCAACGGACGAAAGACGGGTCCCTCCAGCACGATGTTCCGCGACTTGCGTCG
>QQTW01002674.1_pt1 | contig 13030 bp, 14 predicted proteins | sample 1904831 | NCBI WGS metagenome assembly QQTW01 (sample SAMN09435610, study PRJNA476489) | Subsurface metagenome, whole genome shotgun sequencing project. | reverse complement strand
CTTGTCCCACATAGTAGGCAAATTTTTTCCGCTCAAGTGTACCGTCAGCAATACCTTGAACAAAAGGATGTTTTAAACAAGCTTGTGCTAAATCAAGATTTGCTTGCCATAATTCGCTAAATACAGTCAAAGTTTTTATGTATGGATAAGTTTAAGTACGTGCAAGAAGTCGGGTTTATTTTTATAGGGTGCTTGTAGTTGCTAATTATAGCCATAATTTTGCCTCTCTATTGCTAGATGTTTTAGTCATGTTCAAGCAATAAATTATGTAAGGTGAACACAAGGAAAAACCCCTGACTATCACTGCATTAGATGCAGTCGCTATATCTATGAATACCTGGGAAAGCATCATTGTTGGTCTGACTTTAAGTGCCGCCTGTGGCTTCCGCATTTTTGTCCCGCCGTTGGTTATCAGCCTAGCTGTAATTTATGGGCATCTACCAATTACATCGGGGTTTGAGTGGGTTGGTACTTACCAAGCATTGTGGGCATTTGCGATCGCTACTGTTGTAGAAATTGTTGCTTATTACGTTCCAGTGCTAGATAACTTACTAGACACGCTTGCTACACCCACAGCACTTGCTGTTGGCACTTTTGTTGCTGCTGCTTTATTTCCCGATAGCGACCCTTTGCTGCAATGGACTATGGCGGCGATCGCTGGTGGGGGTACTGCCGGAATAGTTCAAGCTGTAACCGGAATTACTCGCTTGTCTTCTACAGCTTTGACTATCGGGCTAGGGAATGCGGTGGTTGCTACTGTTGAATCAATCGGTGCATTTACCTTGTCAGTATTAGCCCTGATAGCGCCTCTAGTAGCAATCGGCTTGGTAGCAGTGTTATTAATAGCCAGTTTGAATAAGGTTGTCCAAAGCAGAGTTACAAGCAGGCATTGATGACTTGACGATAAATATCTTTTACTCGGCACTGGGGTTAATGCTGGCAATTGAATAATTAAAGGCAATTTGCACGATTAGTATCAGTTGTTAGTAAGCTTTGGGAATACTAATAATTAGTCAGTCACTTCTGCAAGGGAACTATACATGGACGCACCTCAAATGTTTGCTTTAGAAACCTTCTTGGAACGCAATTACTTTGTTCCTGATGAAGAAGGGACAATTGCCACTATAGGATGTGCATCGTTTTCAACTTACTTAACTAACTCTGAGGAGGAAACCTACTGCTTCTCTCTGTACGTGGGCGATCTAGTCGGTTATGAATTCTCTTTGATAGACGAGGAATATATTTGGGATGAAGATGGTTTGGAAGATAGGATGACTAAGGTTGATTCGCTCAAGCAACTTTTCGAGGATTTTGCAGGTTTAACATTAGATATGACTCTAGAAGACAGAGAAAATACAGATGACGAGGAAACAGAATCAGAAGATCAATAACATTTCCAGGAAGCCTCATTTAAAATTGATTTTAAATGAGGCTTTTATTGCTAGTGGAGCATTTTGACAATCAAGAGTTGGTAGGTAATATAAATGGATCAGAAGTGAAAGTTCAACCTATTATTAACGATTAACTAATTGCTTAGATATGATGGATCGCAATGACCTAATTGTTGCGATCCATGACTTTGCACCCACTCTTATACTGCTGAGTTGTCTTCAACGGCGGCTTTCGACATACTATACTTACCTGCTTGCCCCCGATACCATTTGCCTTTCTTTGCACCAACAGAGAGGACATTAGAAATCCGTTCTCGTGCTGTACTTCTTACTTCTTTTGAAATTTCATCAACAAAAATGGTATCGAGTATTGCTGTAATCTCTAACACTTGTTTTGGCTGCTGTTGCATAACTTCAGCTACAGCAACAGATAAACTAGCATCGGCGAACTCCTCTCGCAAATACTGTTGCCAATTATCTACTTCCTTCACTACCGCTTTTGTGAGTGTGGATTGTTTATTTTGCTTGCTGCTAGCGTGGGAGGGGTTTTTCTTAGTTTGCTGCTTTTGAGGGGATGGCGCTTCTGTAGCCTCGTCTGGCGGAGCTATTTTTGCCTCTTTTAGTTCTGGAGTTGCCGCTTCTTGAACAATCGATTCTATTTGTTCTTCAACAACTGGTGTTGCTATCGGTGGATAAGCGGTGGCATTAGAACCAAATAGGCTGATAACGGTTTTGAGACTATGGCGTTTTTCTTGAATCGACTGGAGTTGAGACGTTAATTCAACTTCTTGTGCTGCTAGGTCAGCATCAACTTCTAGTAGTTTAGCAACTGTGGGGTTAGAGGATTGGGAGTCTTGCACCGTAAAAACAACTTGATTGAAACAATATACTCTTTATAGCTTATGTCGATCGGTTTAACCAATTCTAGCAAGGCAAGCAGAGGAAATATTAAAGTATTAGGAAAACTCCTACGAATGGCGAGAACTGCAAGTAGGGGATAACTAGCTTAAGCATCCAACTTGCAGCCTAAAATACTCTGGCGCTAACAATCGTAGCCAACGTTCTTGTCAAAGACTTGCTAAAACTGTTAATCTACTTTGCCAATCTTCATCATGCCGTAAGGTGAGAACGTTGTAGTTGGTACTATACCTGAGATTATCGCGTTTAATTTGGTCTAATGAACGTTTGTGAGGATGATCGTGAACTGAACCATCACAAAAAACAGCAATGCCTTCTAACTTATAGAGAAAATCGGTTTTACAATTCGCTTCAGCGATGAGTTCTTGTGCTGTATCTGGTAATTTGTGTCCTTTGTGATAAATCTCTTTTGACATACTCCCTGCAAGGGAGTATGTCAACAAAGTCTGCATTACTAGCATGGGCTGTGCAAACAAGAGTATGTCAACAAAGTCTGCATTACTAGCATGGGCTGTGCAAACAAGAGTCAGGCAGCCGATAGAGTTAGGACGAAAATTGAGCGGTGGCGATCGCCCTTTAATCAGCAAAATTGGACTTTGTGGGGTGCGCCATTTGTTTAAATAGTTTTTACTTTTTATTTATTCGACATAGATGCAAGACTAATTATTCGGACTTTTAGTATTTGGACTAAATCAACTTTAGGGCTAAGGGTAGTCTGAGCAAGTGCAGGTGGGCGTATTCCTATTAATAGGTTGAGAGCGAATGTCATAGTCACGGCTAATATTAGTTTTTGAAGCATTCCTTGTCCCTCCTTAAATCTGCACTATGTTCGTGGCAACCAATTTCAAAATTAGAAGCTGCAACAGTTTATTTTCCTCATTGTGCCGAGCGATTTATAAAATAAGTGTTTTGGTATTCCAGCCTCTCAACTGGCACAAAGTGCGATTCTTACCAGCTTTTAGATCGCTTTGTCCCAAAATTATTGTCAAATCAGTAGCATACCGCAATATTTAGCTATTAAGTAGGAGGATTAACAGCAGTTTTCAAGCAGTGAAGCTGTCAAGGGTTTAGTTGGATGTAGTTGCCTTGAAATATTTAAGTAATATCTATTTGTTAGTTAACCAGGTATGTAAAGCTTTGTTCTGAGACTTGATATCTTCTAAACAGGTATAGTAATGGTTTTCCCAACCTACTTCTGGCAATGCACAAAAGAGCATCAAGTTGAGTGGATAATGTTCGCTATCAGTACAGCGACGAAAATCATCTCTAAATAAGAAAATTGCTTTGTCGCAAGCGATCGCTATGCCCAATTCAATCATTACCCCTTCATCGGGTGGTGTACCGTTGACAATCGCAAATATCCCATCACAATTAATTACGTCATTCCTATCTGCCTGAGCGACTCGATAAGCCCAGCCAGCTTGAGAGATATCAATTTGATTGTTACGTGCAAACGGTTCCCAGACTTCTGCTCCTAAGTCTTCTAAAGCTTGAACAATAGGAGGCAATAAGGTTTTCTGTTGTTGGGAGAAACCGTAGGGGTTAGCTAAGTAGATTTTTTTTTGGTTCACAGCAGAACAATAACTATGGGTTACAGGTATTTCATTGCAAGATTGACATAGAAACTACAGGGATAGCAATATGGCGAGAGAGTGATCGCAATTTGGACAAACTTAGCAAATTAATGGAGGGACATGACAATTTCTTCATTTCTTAGATCCCAAAGCGAAACTTCCTCTGACTTTGAGATAAAACAACAACAACCTGCAAAATCAGTTTTACCTCTGAATACTGCTACCTGTAGCTAGTCAAGTAAATCGCAAAGTTTTGTAAAGATTTTAGTAAATTTTTAATTAGAGCCTGATGACTAAATAACGAGTGCGTTGCCTTTAGACCCTTCTATGGCGTTAGGAGTTTCCTATGGATAGTCAGCAAGCAGAACTATATCAACGAATTCAAGCTTTTACTCTAGATGATTTGGGAGAAGATTTATCTTTTAGCAAACGTTTGGCAAGAGAAAATGGTTGGTCTGCCCAATATACTCAAGAAGCGATCGCGCAATACAAGAAATTTACGTTTCTAGCAGTGGTTATGAGCGGTCAGGCAACACCTTCAGAGCAAGTTGACCAAGTTTGGCATTTACATCTAACCTATACTCACTCTTATTGGCATGATTTTTGCCCACAGGTATTACAACTACCTCTGCATCACAACCCAACAAAGGGAGGAAGGATTGAACGGCAAAAATACGAAGATTGCTACAAGCAAACTCTCCTCAGCTATCAAACTTTCTTTGGAATTATGCCACCAGAACAATTCTGGCCATCACCGCAAGTAAGATTTGGTGGCGATCTAGAATGGCAAAAAGTTAACACGCGATCGCACTGGATTTTGCCAAAACCGCAATTAAAGCAGAAAATACTGATTCATCCCCGCGTGGCTGCTATTATTGTCGCTTTCGCCCTGGCTCTAGTTCTAGCAATAAGTCAGCCTGTGCTAAGTGCAACAGTTAGCAACCCACTCAATTTTTCTGGTGCAGAATTTCTCTGGTTTTATGGGATTACTTTATCGCTTGCTGCAAGTATTGCCTACTGTCTGCGATATATCTTAAAATACCTAGCAGTCCCCCAAACAGGAAATCTCAATCAAGTAGAGCTTAATGCCTACGAAGCAGCATATTTAGCCGATGGTGCGAAGCGAGTAATTGAAACTGCGATCGCCAGTCTAGTAGATCGCAAACACCTCCAGCCCATCCCTCTAACCCGTAGGTTGGCAGTTGTTACCCCATTGCCAAGTAATAGCCATCCAATAGAGACGGCGGTTGCTAGGGTCGCTAGTAGTGGCGTTCCTGCTACCCAAATTTACTCATCAAACTTACTAAAAATGCCGATGGAGGTTATTCGTCTACGCTTGCAACAACAAGGCTTAGTTCCAGTCAAAGGGACAATGAAATGGGTTTGTTTGCTGCCATCGCTGCTGATTGCTGCCGTTTTAACTTTGGGTCTAATAAAAACTTTTATAGGAATCTCCCGTGGCAAACCTGTGGGGTTTTTGATCGTACTGTGCGTTATCACTATTGTTTGTCTATTGGGCTTTTTAAACCAGCCGAAGCGGAGTCAATTTGGCGATCGCTATCTAGCCAGTTTGACTTCGCGCTACACCCCAAGGTCAGAGATAAGTTTCGCCTGTGCTTTATTTGGAGTAACGGCTGTTACGGGAGTTGGTTTTATAGATTTGCGACAAGTCCTGTCACAGCCTAGTAATAGGAGCGGTGGTGGTGATGGTGGTGATGGTGGTGATGGTGGTGATGGTGGTTGTGGCGGTTGTGGTGGCTGTGGTGGATAAATATGGAGAAGCTTAATGAAACACTGCGGCAATTGGTAGCAGAAACCTGTTCTTACCCCAAAAATAGCGATAGTCGCCAGCAAAACTTGGCGCGGATTATTAAAGAATTGAAAAGTTCCCGGAGACTTAAGCGAGGATTAAATCTGCCGGAAGCCGACTATGAGGACATTTTGCAAAACACCTGGATTTATCTTTGTCAAAACCTCTGTGAGGCAGAAACGGCAAAGACTCCTTACGATCCAAAGTGTTCGTGTCTCTTAACTTGGATTAATGCCTATCTTAGTTGGCGGTTACTAGACTATTACCTAAAAGTTGAGAAAGAACGGCAAAGTCGAAAGTTTGTACGAGAATCGGCAGAAGGTGAAATTCTCGATCCCCTTGATTTAATTCCCGCACAAGCAGAAACACCGCCAATTTTAAAAGAAGTCTTGGCTTGGCTAGAGCAAGAAAAACAAGTCTTGCGTCGCATTTGTGTAAGTGGTCGCACTGATATTCACTGCGAACTACTCCTTCGGCATCGCTTAACCTCAAAACTTCCCTGGAATCAACTTGCCCAGAGGTTTAATGTTCCAGAAAATACCTTGCGTGGGTTCTACAACCGAGAGTGTTTGCCGCGATTACGAGCAGCAGGTAAGCACCTTGGCTACATCGAATAATGCCATCCTACACCGGAGAAAAACCTTGAATTTACAAACTATCCCAACCGAGAGCTTAACTTATGATCGACTCCATTGAAGCATCAAAAACTGTAGTTCCTATTGCTGAATCCCAACGGCAGATAGCACTAGAGTTTGCTGCCCAGCAACCTACTCGCGAGAAAGCTAGACAAGTTTATCTCAATACATTGGCGGTTTTGACCGTTAAACACTGTCTCGATTTAGTAGAAATTGCTACCGATTTAGCTGCTAGTGATAGCTGGAATCCTTTTTGTCGCTTGGGGGCTGATTTAGCAGACTTAAAAGTCGAGGGTGCTGGCTATTTAGAATGTCGCCCCGTAGCAGCAGATCGGCAAGAGTGTTTTATTCCCCCAGAGGCTTTAGAGAACCGGATTGGTTATTTGGTAGTACAACTTACAGCGCCTTATCAAGAAGCAACTATTTTGGGATTTGTCCCTCAAATAGTGCAAATCAACTTACCACTGAGTCAGCTTCAACCAATGCCAAACCTATTTCTGCATTTGGAAAATCGTATTAGCATTGCTTCTCAACCGATGGTTAATTTACGCCAATGGTTAAACAATGCTGTAAAGACCCCATGGCAAACCGTTGAAGTAGATGCAATCTGGCAAAATGTTGAAGATGTTTTAAGTGATACCCCTCAACCTATGTTCGCATTTCGGAACATCAACCTGAAGTCAGAGGGAATACAACAGTTAATTGAGCAAGTGTATGCTAGTCAGTATTCTGGTTCTGGCAGCTTAAAGCTTAGCGACAAACACTTGGAACCGGAACTGAAAAGCGCTCTAATTGATTTCATTGGGACTACACCAGATGAAGCACTGCGTTGGAAAGCGGTGGAAATACTTTGGGTGGTAGATCCAGAGCATCCGGCGGCTGGTGTGAGACGGATAATGGATCTAGGGCTGTATTTAGCCGGGCAACAACTGGCGCTACTGGTGGCAGTTTTGCAGTCAAGAAGTCGCCGTCTTTCGGTTTTGGTGCGAGTGTATCCACTTAGAGAGCAGCGCTACGTGCCAACAGAATTACAACTGAGCATACTGTCAGCCGATGGCAGTTGTAGTTGTAAAGTACAAGCTAGAGAGCATGATAATTATATTCAACTAATCTTACGGGCAGAATTTGATGATCGCTTTAGCATTCGCATTACTTTGCAAGAAGACAGCATTACAGAATACTTTGTCGTCTAATATAAACAGGACTAAGAATTTATGGGGACAGGGCTAAATCTAGCAATTTTAGAAATTGGCGATGGTGATTTTGGCTGTGGTTTTGGGGCGACTCTCCGCATTGGCAATACAGGTAAACCCCATACCGTCGAATATCGAGAAAGATTGCCCCCAGCCCCAGAAATTCCCAAACTTTATGAAAAGTGGCAGAGTGCTTATTATCACTGGGGTAGCGATCGCAGACATTGGCGAAAAACGCGGTTAGATTTTCCGCCACAAACAACTAATGTTTCTTACTGGGATGAGTTGCAAGAGGCAGCTAAAAATTTACAGCAAGGGTTGAACGATTGGTTTGATCGACCATCAATGCGAAATCTGCGAGAATGTATCTTGGAGAAAATACCCCAAGATATCCCGGCGCGTCTAATTATCCAAACGCAAGATACCTTGCTAAGATGCTTGCCCTGGACTTTGTGGCAACTCCTAGAGCGTCGTCCCCAACTAGAAATCGCGCTGAGCGTTCCCTATGTTAAAACTTCCAGGCAATTGCCCAACCCAGTAAGGATTTTAGTAATTTTGGGTGATGATACAGCCATTGATTTAGAAGCAGAAAGAAAAATGCTCCAAGGATTGCCTAATGCAGTCTCAAAGTTACTAAGGAAACCCTCTCGCCAAGATTTTAATGAGTATCTTTTCGATCGCCACTGGGATATCCTCTTTTTTGCAGGTCACTCCTCTAGCGAGAGCGATCGCCAAACAGGTCGCATTCGGATTAATGAAACAGATTCTTTGTCCCCTAAGGAACTCAAATATGCTTTCCAGAAAGCGGCGGCGAATGGTTTACAGTTAGCAATTCTCAATTCTTGCGATGGCTTAGGACTAGCACAGGAGTTTGCCGATCTAGGCATTGCTTATGTAATTGTCATGCGAGAGCCTGTCCAAGATCGAGTTGCTCAAGAGTTTTTGCGGTATTTCCTCACAGATTTTGCGAAGGGAAAATCTGTTTGTCTTTCAGCCCAAGCAGCGAGAAAGAAGTTGCAAGGGTTAGAAAACGATTACCCTTGTGCCTCCTGGCTACCTGTAATTTGCCAAAATCCCGCAGCCTTGGAGTTAAAGTATCCTCAATGGAATTGGCGAAAAACTTGCGGCTTAGTAGCGGCAGGAGCGATCGCCTTGGCTGTCACAGCCCTGGGTACTATACTCCTGGGGCAAGAAATCGGTATTCGCCAACGTTTGAGCTTGGGAGAACGAATTTTGATTAAAGAAGTTACAAGCCCCCACAAAGTAGCGGGAACCAGGGCTTTTGGGTGGCGGGACTATGCTAGTGCTATCCGGGAGTTTGAAGCTTCGCTTCAGAAAGTTCCAGACGATCCAGAAACGTTGATTTATTTGAATAATGCTCACATTGGCGATCGCCCTGCCATAGAAATTGCTGTAAGTGTACCTGCAGGCAAAAATCCAGATGTTACCCAGCAGATTTTGCGGGGTGTTGCCCAAGCGCAGTGGCAAATCAACCGCGAACAAGGCATCAACGGCAAGCTTCTTAAAGTCAAACTTGCCAATGACGACAACGATTTAACTATATCCCCTCAACTGGCGCGGCGTTTTGTAAGAAGTCGCCAGATTATGGCAGTGGTAGGTCACAACGAGAGTAACACCTCAATTGCCGCCGCTAAAGTTTATCGCCAGGGAAAACTTGTGATGATTACGCCCACTAGCAACGCCAATGCTCTAACCGATCTCACCCAAACAGGTGACGAAAGAGGCGGAACTTATATTTATCGTACTACTTTAAAAGCTCATATTTTTGCCGAGGCTTTGATAGACTATCTAGCTGATTCGGGTAAAACGAAACTTGCCATTTGCAGTGATTCTGGACTAGGAGATAAGTCATTTTTTGATAGTGCGATCGAAGCTAGTAAAAAAAAGGGCTTAACAGTTCTCGATCGAGAAATTGATTGCGATCTCAATGATGACAAAGATAAAAATGGCAGCAACTTCGATCCAGGCACAATCCTTGAGCAAGCCAAGAATGCCGGAGCCGACACTCTGCTATTGAGTCCTCACGTTCAACGTCTCAACAGAGCGATCGCCCTTGCTACAAAAAACGCTAATTCCTCTGATAAACTCTCTCTAGTTGGTAATTTCACGCTCCATCAACAAATTACCTTAAAAAATGGCAAAGCTTTTGAAGGTATGATTTTACCTACATTGTGGAACCCCGATCTGCCGGAAACAGTGCCATTTCAAACTAAGGCAAGACAGTTGTGGGGGAGTTTAGAAGGGATTTCGGTTCGTAGTGCCACCGCCTTTGATGCCGTTTATGCAGTACGTCAGGGACTAAAGCTCAGTGCAGGGAGTCCCCGCGAAGAGTTGCCCAAATTTTTGCGGAGTCAGGAATTTCCTTTTAATGGGGTAACAGGCAAAATTGAGTTTCATAGATCCGGCGATCGCTTTGGGAACAGCACTTTGATCCAGGTACAAGCCGACCCCAGAACCTCAACGGGCTATCGCTTTGTTATCTTTAATGCCATAAGAACTCCTGTGAGTTTGAACAAATAAATTTTCTGCGCAACCAGCATCGAGCTAAGTAAAACTTTGGGTTACAATCCTTTAACTAATCCAGACTTTGGGATTTCGCTGACAGCAAAACAGTCTTAATTTTGAGTGGTGACACAAGAGGAAAAGAACGCGACCTCTGAAAAAATCGCGCTCTCACTTATAAGTAATTAATCTGTGGCATCCAATACTTTCATTCGTTGATGGTGTAGTCTGAAACCTCGCAAAGGTTAATCTGGTGGGCATCCAATTCTCTTCCATCTTCAGCAACGGCTCTAAGATCGTAGACACAGGTATCAGAGTCATCACCAAAAGATACGCCTGCCGATTCACCCGCCGCTAGAACATCTACCTCAGATGCGGACACGTATACTTCTTGAATGTCAACACCCGCGTTGTTATGGAGGTTAAAGTCTCGTACATCAGCCGCTAAAGCACTTTGGATATTCAACGAAATAATAGGTAAGCAGAGGCTTATGAGTGTTGCAAACTTAGGTAAGGACATGGCACGTGTTGTATAAATTTAACTTTGTTTCTGTTCCACTTCAGCTTAACCCTAGGATATAGCAATCCTAGGTGGGTTGTGGAAAGACGGCATACTCAAATAACTTTGGGAAGTTAAAGGTTAGACCGTGAGTTACAAGTTCAAACAGTAGCTTGACAAGCGAGAAGGAATCACACAGGTGGTAAAACTCTCTTAGGAATCGCTTAGCTTGTAACCAAACATCTGTCTTGAAAAGTTTTGCGCCAGGAAACCCGGACGCGCAAACTTTCCGCTTCCACAGGATTTTGTTCGGGAGCGTTGGGGGCAAACCGAAGACAAGTCAGTTGCCAGGAAGATGGCGATCGTCCAGTATTGAGGGATTGTAAGTAATCTTTCAGTTCTTGTGAGCGATTGACGCACTTGCTCCGTCCCAAATAACGGCAATCCGCTAATTAGGGCGCTGGGTTTGTAGGTAATGGAGAAAACTAATAGTATGTTCTGAGTTAGCTTGAGGATAGGCTTGAAGCAAAAACTCGTGATTAAAATAGTCCAGCACTCCATAGTAGGTTTGCTTCTGGCGCTCGTTAACGATAGGTACTTCAATTCGGTGATTACTCTTACCAAGGCACGTTTTGGGGGGAAGCTTCCCCCAAAAGCTGCCGCCCAGATATAACCACAGACATCTCCCCATAATAGGTGACGCTCGTCCAAGAAAATACACTCATGCGCCCAGACACTACCAGAGGCAGCCATTGGTTGAGTTGAGCAAGAATTTCTAGTTTTTTTTGACCAATTCTAGATCTTTGTGCGGGTTGCACTTTTGGGTTTTCTTCCACCTGATGCCTGCCACAGCAAATAACGCATAGTAGCTCTGTCGGGCTTTGAAGCGGATGTTGTAGGTGTCATAGATATACTGTTGCAATTGCCCTAAATTCCAATAGTTCTTCTGCTGCAACCAGTTAATTACCGCTTGCCGTTGTTGGCTGTTCAAATACCCCTTGCTGCCTTGGGAACTGCGGTTGTAACCCAATCACTCCTTTTCCCTCAAACACTAACCACCATTTGCTGATAAAGCTGTCCGAAACCGACAGAATTTCTGCAATCTGTCATATAAATAGCCTTTTAAGACCATTTGCACTGCTAATGCTCGTTTGAGTTCCCTGGGGTTAGGATTACTTTGAATAAACTCGACTAATTCGCCCATCCTCAGTCCTCAAATGCTACCTCTATTATTGACAATGCTTGCACCCTTGCTTTTCTACAACTCGCCGCAGTTATAGCGGATTGTCAGATGTTGGCAATGCTTCTTCTCTGTCACCGATGGATGGAAGGTGTGCCCAATGTTTATTCACGAGGGTGATCAGGTTGTCAGCGAAACCTACATGACTCGCGTAGAGGGAGAGAACACCCGCCTTCGGTACTACTTGGCACGCTTGCATTGCAAGACCTTGTGCTACTCGCGCGTCCCCTCTGATGCTGACTTGTTCGCTCCCTTTGCTGCTTCACTACTTGAAGTATCGGATAGTTCCTCTGCCAGCTTAGTTCATTACAGTTTCAGCAACGCCGAAAATAATTTGCTCCTAACACAGAATCTAATTACGGGATACGATCATATTTGCAATATGTTGACCATGGTTGTGTTGCAAGAACTTTGTGAGGACAGAAAATCCCTGTGGCAGGAGTTCAGATTATGCAACTACTTCAAAGCTCTGGTCGATGAGGAGAACGCTTGACAATTCCATTAGTGCAGTGAATTGAACCGTACCTCAATAAGCTTCCCCACCAACGAACTGTCTGTCTCAGAAACGACATTCCCTTCCTCATCCTGAAATACGAGCTTCTGCAATATGTCGGTCACAAATACTTTCGAGTTATGCTCGCTATCGAGCAATGCTAGAAACTCTCGTCCGTATTTCTGGGCAAGTCTTTGACGCTGCATTCGATCCCGTTTCCTGAGCGCTTGGACTTCTGCCTCTAGCTGGGCAATGGGCTTCGTGAGGGTTTGGGTGCGATCGCGCTAGGGGTCTGCTGAGGCTTCAAACTACTATACCATCGAGGCGGAAATTTTTAATTTCCTGAAGTGATTAACTTTATTCCCACCATATTTTCAAAACTTGTTTGTTTTAATCATTTTAATATTTCTTTAATAAACGAATTATCCCTGATTATCAGAGGCAAGCGCAATAGAATAGTCTTTCTCCGGGTTGCTGATTCGAGAAACCTTCAGCTAATAAATTCATTGTGTTAGGTGCATTTGTTCAAATGACTGAAATGACCATAAGCTCTACCTTTTAGAATACCACCAGTTTAGTTTTTAACTTAGTGCCATTCGACTATAGTCTGTGACTGGATAATGCTGTAAAGCGTCATCTGTTTTAGGAACTTTCATTCTTAAACTCTGTTTATAAAATGAGCAAAAACTGAGCAATTTTTGGACTGGAAAGTGAGTAGCAGATCGATTTAAGTTACAGAGGTTAATAGGCGGAT